>Ga0194123_10008058_pt1 | contig 10263 bp, 7 predicted proteins | sample TA2MahsurfametaG_5_FD_155479 | JGI IMG/M metagenome (GOLD analysis project Ga0194123, IMG submission 155479) | Freshwater microbial communities from Lake Tanganyika, Tanzania - TA2015023 Mahale A surface | ecosystem: Environmental > Aquatic > Freshwater > Lake | place: Tanzania: Lake Tanganyika... | reverse complement strand
GGCCTCAAGCTCCCCAATCTGGGCCTGCTGGGCAGCATTGGCCTGGCTGATCGCATCGCGTTCAGCCGTGAGCGCAGCCTGTTGGGCCTCAAGCTCCCCGATGCGGGCAGCACCCTGGTCGTTGATCCTGCGGCTCTGCTCGCACTCAAGGAGTAGTGCATCGCGCTCACGCAAAACGGTGGCACGAAACGCCATCGCCTCATCGTGCTGCCAAATGCCAGGCCCCATAGCGGTCAACCAATGCTCTTGCAGTGCTGCGTCGAGCTCTGGCTGGGCAAAAGCATGGGTTGGCGCAGTGGTGCTTGGACACCAGATCAGCCACTCCACCTCCCGCAGGGTCTGGCCTGCTCCGGAGAGCCAGGCCAGACCCATGTCGTCACTGAGCACCAACAAGCCACGGCCTACGCCGGCAGGCTCCCAGCTGGTGAGCAGATCGGCCAGGGTGGACGTGGGGCGCAGCTCAACACTCCGCAACCGGAGGTTGGGATAAAGGGGCAGCAATGCCTCGGGGCCCAAGCCACCGTTGTGGCGGGGGTCATTGTAATGAAACCAAGCTGCTTCACCGGCTTCCGGGCCGATCAACTGGGCAATGCACTGCACATGCGGCGGCCAAGGGCGATTCCAGGCCTCCTCCAGCTCCTGGATCGCGCCTGCATCCGGCAGCGCAATCAGGATGGGTGCGTCGTAGCCAAGCGCAAGATCGAGAAGTTCAAGGTTTGGCCGGCCCACCAAAACGACCCACGAACAGGTGGTTGAAGCTGGGGTAGATAGATACTGAGCCAGTGTCGCGACAGTGGAGACCTCCGAGGTCTGCATGAACAGGAGCGCTCAGGGCTCACTGCATCATAGGTTGAAGGCATCGCACCCCAATGGACACCTCTAGAGGCAACAGTGCCCTAGAAAGCAGGCGGTGCGACGTTCTGGCGCCAGATAGGGCGGTCTTATTTGCATGAGCTGGATCATCACCCCTCACGAGGAATTGCGACCAAGGACATTGCGGACCATGGGCGTCAATGATACAGGGATCACTTCATTGACAAATTGAGTCACCAGCCATTCACCATCGGACAGCAGGCCGCCTTCAAACCGCAACTCTGCTTGATCTTCCAAACAGAGACCCTCAAATGCCATCAGATGCGCTTTAGCACCAAAGCAATCTCTGGCCAGCCGCTACCCACGTACCACCGAATCGTCCGGGGCCCAGCAACCGGACTGTGTCAACACCCCGCGGCTGACACCGACGGGCACTGAGAAACGCAGAGACCGCACCTCCATCATCACCATCCCACACTCCACCACAGCTGATCAGACTGCCAAGACAACGCGGTTAGACTATCTCTGAGGATTTTGTGTGAGCCTTGAGCACAAGCCGATCCAAGGCAAAGCAAGATGACTCGTGGCTAGGCCTGCTGCTTCAAACCGCTGATCAACCCCAGCAATTCCAAGCTGGTGCGTTGCTGGAGTCCTCTATGAGCTCCAGAGATGGAGCGTGGTGGCTGGAATCCGGCAGTGTGCGCAGCCTGGCGGCCCTGCCCCCCACCAACACCTGGCGCACCGTGGAGCGCCATGGCCCGGGCAGCCTGATCGGCTGGCTGAGCCTCATCCACGGCCGCCCCATGGAGCAGCTGCGGGCCGCTGAAGCCAGCGCCGCCCGGTTCATCCCCGCCGCCCAGTTCCAGGAGCTCTGGAACAGCGAGCCAGGCCTACCAGCCTGGTGCGCCCGCCAAACCCCACCCATCGAAGTGGTGCTGCTGCTGTTGCAGCTCGCCCATGGCGACCCATTCCGCAGCCAACAGCTCGACCAGTGGCAACAGCTCCTGCCCCACTGCCGCTGGCTGATTGACACGCCGCCCCCGGAGGGCAGCACCGGCTGGCATTGGCCCGATGGCACCCCCTGGCCTGGCACACCCTCCACGCCCTGCTGGCAACAGCGGCTGATCCAGCTGCCCAGCCCGCCAGCAGCAGCCGAACCAGCCACAGCCGATGTGCAGCGGGAACTCAACGCCCTCCTGCCCCCAGCAACCCCCGGCAGCAGCACAGCGGCGCCGGCGGCGCCCCTCAGCCTGGAGCGGGCCAGCGGCCCCCAGGACATTCCCCTGGCCATCTGCCAGGCGGTGGCCCGCCACTTCAACGTGCCCTTCAACCGCGATGGGCTGCGAGATCAGATCGAAGCCACCCTGCAGCGCCAACCCCAGCTCAACCTGATCAACCTCGGCCAGCTGCTCAGTGGCATGAGCCTGGGGGTGGTGCTGGTGAAGATCCCCGCCAACCAGATGCTGCGGGTGCCCGCCCCCGCCGTGCTGCAACACCACGGCAGCTTCCTGCTGCTGGATGGTGTGGATCCCGACGGCCAGTTGCGCCTGCTGGAGCCCGAGCTGGGCCCCCTGCGCCTGCCGGTGGCGGCGCTGCTGGAACCGGAGGCCACCGAACTGGAGCTGCTGCTGCTGCAGCGCCGGCTGGACAGCCGTGAAGCCCGCTTCAGCTGGAGCTGGTTTGGCCCCTACATCGCTCCCCACCAACGCGAACTCTGGGAGGTGTTGGTGGCTTCAGCGGTGATCAACCTGCTGGCCCTGGCCACACCGCTCGGCATGCAGAGCTTGATCGATGCCAACTTCAGCGGTTCGGGCAACCTCAACGGCCTGGTGAGCATCAGCCTGCTGCTGCTGCTGGCCACGTTGATGAAAGCGCTGATGGGCGGATTGCGCAGCGTGATCTTCACCAATCTCACCAACCAGGTGGACATGGCCACCAAGGGCACCATCCTCGATCAACTGGTGCGGCTGCCCCAGGGCTTCTTCGACAGCCGCCCGGTGGGCCAGGTGATGTTCTACCTCACCCAGCTGGATCGCCTGCGCGAATTTCTGATTGGCCAGAGCTTGCCCACCATCGTGGATTTCGGCTTCAGCCTTCTCTATGTGGCCGTGCTGTTTGCCCTCAACCCCCTGCTCACCTGGGTGGCCCTCAGCACCCTGCCCCTGTTTTTGATCCTGGCCCTGGTGAGCAATCCCCTGGTGGATCGGCTGATCAACAGCAGCATTGCGGCCTCCATACGCACCTACAGCTACCTCAATGAGGCGATCACGGGCATTCAAACTATCAAATCCCAGAACGCCGAGCTCAAAACCCGCTGGGAATTTCAAAACCGCTACGCCCATTTCATCGGCGAAGACTACAAACTCCGCATCACCAATGAAACCATCGGCAAGCTGGCCGAGTTCATCAACGAGCTCAACAGCCTGCTCGTGATCGGCGTAGGGATCTACCTGGTGTATCAGGATCAAATCAGCCTGGGGGCCTTCATTGCCTTCCGCATCATCAGCGGCTATGTCACGGGGCCGCTGGTGCGCCTGGTTCAAACCTGGCAGCAGTTCAAAGTGGCCACCGAAAACCTGCGCATGATTGGTGATCTGGTGGATCGCCAAACCGAGCAATCCGAGCAGCAGGCCACCAACATCCCCATGCCGCTGCTGCAGGGGGAGGTGAAGTTCGAGAGTGTGAGCTTCCGCTACACCCCAGAAGGCGATCGCATCCTGCACAACGTGAGCCTCGAGATCCCCTGCGGGGCCTTTGTGGGCATGGTTGGCGGTTCCGGCTCCGGCAAATCCACCCTGCTCAAGCTGCTGCCCCGCTTCTATGAACCCGAACGCGGCCGGGTGCAGATCGATGGGCTCGACATTAACAAGGTGGAGCTCTATTCCCTGCGCCGCCAGATCGGCGTGGTGCCCCAGGACTCCCTGCTCTTTGATGGCACCATCAAAGACAACCTGCTGCTGGTGAAGCCCGATGCCAGCGCCGAGGAACTGATCCGCGCCTGCAAAATCGCCTGCGCCCACGAGTTCATCATGGGGCTCCCAGAGGGCTACAACTCCTCCGTAGGCGAACGGGGCGCCGGCCTCTCCGGCGGGCAACGCCAACGCATGGCCTTAGCCCGGGCCGTGCTGCAGAACCCCCGCATGCTGATCCTCGATGAAGCCACCAGCGCCCTCGATGCCCGCACCGAACGCCAGGTGTGCCTCAATCTGTTTGAGGCGTTCCGCGGCCGCACCGTGTTCTTCATCACCCACCGCCTCTCCACCGTGCGCCCCGCCGATCTGATCGTGCTGATGGATCAGGGGGCCGTGATGGAGGTGGGCAACCACCAGCAGCTGATCGCCCAGAGGGGCTGGTACTACGCCCTTTACCAGAGCCAAGCGGAGGAAAACTGAGCCATGGCGGAGGTCCCACCCATCCAACCGCCGGAGGCACAGGCCCAGGCAGCGGGGCAACCCGCCGCAGCCGAGCCCTGGAGTTTCAGCAGCACCGTGCTGCTCACCAAATCCCAGCGCCCCTCCTCGGTGCTGCTGTGGGCTTTGGCTGGCGGCACCGGCCTAGCGGCCCTCTGGGCCCTGGTGGCCCCCCTGCCCGAGACCATTGCCGTGCAAGGCAAATTGCAACCCGGCGATGCGGTGAAGTCGATCGAAGCGCCGGTGCCGGGGGTGGTGCGTGCCGTGCTGGTGAAGGATGGGCAGGCCGTGCAGGCTGGTGCACCGCTATTGCGCTTTGACCAACGGGAAGCCGATGCCAAGTTCCGAGCTGCCACCGCCAACCGCGAGCGGCTCACCAACGAGAACGCCATTTACCGCGCCATCCTCGGCGAGCTGCCGGCTGAGGGGCTCACCCCCAACCAACGGCTGCAGCTGATCAACCAACGCCAAAAAATTCTGGGGCAAAACGAGGCCGCCAGAGAAGATCTGGCCCGCAGCCGGGCCCGCATCATCGGCCTGCGCCTGGCGCTGATCACCGCCACCAACATTGCCCAGCGCTATCGCAGCCTCTCAGCCAGCGGCGCCACCAGTGAAGTGGAATACCTCGAAGCCCAAGCCAAAGTCAATCAGTTGCGAGCAGATCTGCGTGCCGAACAACGCGACGCCGCCAGCCTGCAGGCCCAGGCCAAGGCCACCATCAGTGGCAATGCTGCCGAGCTGCGCAGCCGCATTGAGGTGAACCTCCGGGAGATCGCCGAGCTCGATCAGCAGATCAGTGAAGTGAAGGTGCTGCTCTCCAACATCACCCTCAAGGCGCCCAGCGCGGGCCTGGTCTTCGACCTCAGCGTCGGCCCCGGCTCCGTGGTGCTGGGCAAGGAAGACAAACCCCTGCTCAAGATCGTTCCCCAACACAATCTGCAGGCCAAGGTGTACATCCCCAACAACGCCATCGGCTTCCTGCGCCCCGGCCAGGCCGCCCAGGTGTCGCTCACCTCCTTCCCGGCGGCGGATTACGGCCGCATCCCCGCCACCGTGCTGCGCATCGGATCCGATGCCCTCACCCCCGAAGAGCAGAGCCGGGTGCTGGGCACCAACGCCAGTGGCCTCTATTTCCCTGCCACCCTGCTGCTCAAGCGCCAAACCCTCCAGGCCGGCACCAGGGGCATCAGCCTTCAGGCCGGCATGAGCCTTACCGCCGATCTGCACCTGCGGGAGCGCCGGTTCATCTCGGTACTCACCGGCCTGTTCGAAGACCAGCGCCGGGGGCTGGAGCGCATCCGTTGAGGGCCGTCATCACCCAAATACAGCAGTGGCTGCAGGAGGCACCCCACCCCTGGTGGCATCACCTGCCGCCGGAGCGGCAGCAGCGCCGCCACCGGATCGCCCTCCTAGCACGACGCCTTCTCAGCTGGCTCAAACAACGCCGTCAATTGATCGGCGTGGCCCTGGGACTTTATCTGGCCCTCTGCTTGCTGCCCGTGTTGCGGGGGCTGCCGGGCCTCGGCCTGGTGGCCGTGCTCCCGGTACTGTTGGTGCCGCCGGTGGGCGCCATGATCTATTGGCTGGTTTGGCAGGACTACCACCAATAACCCTCACTCTTCCATGACGGCCATTGAGCTCAAACCCGGCGTTCCGTTTTGTGATCCAGCTGAGTTGAACCGCATCGGCCGGCAGCAGGGCCTTTGCCTCGCCATCGCTCAGGCGGCCGTGTTTGATGAGATCTGCCAGGCCGTATCGCTCCATCCTGACCAGGAAGCGGCTGAGCTTCAGGTCTACCGTCAGCGCTACAACATCACCACCCCTGAGGGACAGGCCCGCTATCTCCGCAACAAAGGCTGGAGCGAAGAGGATCTGGGGTATTTCGCCACCAAAAGCGCGCGGATCAACCAATTCAAACAACGGGTGTTCCAACAGGAGGTGGAGGTGCACTTCCTCGACCGCAAACTCGACTTCGACCAGGTGACCTATTCCCTCATCCGCGTCACCGATGAAAACCTGGCCTTTGAACTGCACCAGAGGCTGCTGGAGCAGGAAGCCAGCTTTGAAGATCTGGCAGCCACCTATTCGGAAGGCTCGGAGCGGCAAAGCGGGGGCAGTATCGGGCCTGTGCCCCTCAGCCTGGCCCATGAGGCTGTGGTGCAGAAGCTGCGCACCAGCCAGCCGGGGGAGCTGCTGGAGCCTTTTTTTCTGGTGAACATCTGGCTGATCATTCGGCTCGATGCTTGGCGGGGAGCTCGCCTGGAGGAGGCCCAGCGCGAGGAGATCCTTGAGGATCTTTTCAACCAATGGCTCAACCAGCGGGTGCTGCAGCTCCTGGCGGGCCAGCGGCCTAACCCCCTGCCCCTCCACCTACTCTCAGAAGCTACTGAGCTCATCCCGTAGCCATTCCGGAAGAAGGCCCGCCTGGTTCACAGTCACCTGTCCGGGCGGGAAAAATAGAATCAGAGCCAGTAGGGCATTGAGTGCCTTCGGAGCCGAGAGGTCGTCGGCCATGGTCGGCAATAGCGCCCGGGCATGGCGGTCGCTGGCATCCTGCACGACAGCACCGAAACCGGAGGTGACCAGCCCACGGGTCAGGATCCCTACGGGGGTTTGATACAGGGTCTGCAGCTGCTCCGGATCCACATCCAACCAAAGCTGGGCCGTCACCCGACGCAGCACAGCCAACTCGTCGATCGTTTGGGGATCCGAGGGGTCGAGGGCATACAGGTTGAGCAAGGCCTGCATGCGGTTCAGGGCCTCCTCGCTGTCGAACCACTCCAGTGCCTCCTGGCCGCGCCGGGATGTGAGAGGAACCCATTCGGCAGCCTTGGCGGCGGCATCGGCCACGGGGGTGAGCAAACCGGCTGGCCCCTCTAGCTCCACTTTGAGCTCCGGCTGGCAGTAGGCCACATAGTCGCGGAGGAGCCAATTCGGCAGGCGCGTCAGGGCATCCGGCACTAACAGCTGGCCCGGCGGCTGGTAGGGCATCAGGGCAAGCAGGATGTTGAGGTAGTGGGTTTGATGCTCCGGCGAGTCCAGGCTGCCCTGGAGGGCCTCACACCACTGCTGCTCATCAGCCGCTAGGGGTTGATGGGGCAATGGCCCCTCCAATTGCTGGCGCTGCAAATCACCCACCGATCCGCCGTAAAGGCTCTCCAGCAGATCTACCGGGGCACCCAACCAATAACTCGACAGGCAGTGGCGGGCGAGGCGGGCCTCCGAGAGGGAGCTGGGGCTTGGGTGCCGTTGCACCGTGCGAAAGATCGCGCCCAGGCGAGACACCGACCAAGGCTTGAACACAGGCGTCACAGGAACACCGGCTTGGCGCGGCGGCTCCATCTGAACGGGTTGACTCTCACCGACCACCAAATTGATGGAGGGCAACTTCACCTGGGCGTCGGAGGATCGGCCCCACTGCCCACGCCACCAGCTGCGCAATCCCATCCCAACGCAAAAAAAGCAAGGGTTCAGCCTAAAGGATGGAAGGACTCAAAGTCCTTCAAAGCTTGCTCAGGGCCTAACGTTGAGGCCATGCATCTCTTGCTGATTCACCAAAACTTCCCTGGCCAATTTCGCGAACTTGCACCGGCCTGGTTAGGGCAAGGTCACCAGATCACAGCCATTGGCAGTGCAGCCCACGCACCCGATGGCGAAGCGTGGCAAGGTCTGCGTTACCTCAGCTATCAGTTCGCCCAAGACCAGGAGGCCGCCCCCACAGAACCAACGCCCCTCCAACGCGGGCAGGCTGTGGCACAACTGTGCAAGCTGGTGCTGAGCGAGCCAGCCCCACCACAACTGGTGCTGGCCCACAGCGGCTGGGGCGAAGCACTGTTCTTACGAAGGAGCCTCGGATCGGTGCCCTTGGTGGTGTACCCGGAGCTCTGGGCCTCGCCCAAGGCCCTCGGGCTGGGGTTCGACAGCGACCTCACTGAGCTCCTCGCCGATCTCGCTAACGCCAATCGCTTTCCACTGGAGGGGCTCGAACCCCTGCTTAAGCATCAAAATCTTGTCACCGAGCTGGCCCTCAGCCAGGCCGAGGCCGCCGTGGTGCCCAGCGTCTGCCAGCTTCAGGGTTTTCCAGAACCCTGGCAGCCACGCCTCACGGTGATCCACGAAGGTGTGGATACAGAACGGCTACGCCCCGACCCCAACGCCAAGGTGAAGCTGAGCGGCCGTCTCACCCTTCAGCCCGGCGACCCGATCGTGACCCTGGTGAGCCGCCAACTCGAACCCCTCCGGGGGCTGCGCAGCGTGATGAAGGCTTGGCCGTTGATTGCCGCGGAACATCCCACCGCCCGCCTGCTGCTGGTGGGCGGCACGGAGCAGGGCTATGGCCTGGAGAGACCTCTCCACAGCAGCCATCTGGAAGATGCGCTGAGCAGCCTGCCAACACCCGGTGCTCGCCGGCGCATTCACACGCTCGGACGCGTGCCCTACGCCGAGCTGGTGGCCGTGCTGCAGTGCAGCGCCTGCCACCTTGGCCTGAGTTACCCCTACACCCTCTCGTGGAGTCTCACCGAAGCCATGAGCTGCGGGGCGCCGATCATTACCAACCACGGCAGCCCGCTGGCCGACTGCATCCAGCACAGAGACTCCGGCTACCTGGTGGACTTCAATGACCCTGAGGCCTTGGCATCGAATGTATTGGAGTTGCTGCAATCACCCCAGCAACGGCACACCATCGGACAGCGAGGACGTCAAACGGTGATCGAGCGCTTTTCGATGGAGTCGGCCCTGAACGGTTATGAGACGCTTTTGGAAGACCTGCTGGCGAGGCGCTGATCCAGGGCCTGCAGCACATCAGGCCAAAGGCCCAACCAATCCTGATGGCGCGGCTGACGCCATAAACGCAGGCTCGGGTACCAATAGCTATGCGTCACACCGCGCCCCCAGCGGCTATCCGCTGCCCAGGGCAACAGAATCCAGGCTTCCAAGCCCAGGGCACCGGCCAGATGAGCAGCAGCGGTGTCCACGCAAATCACAAGATCCAGGACCTGCATCAGCGAGGCCAGCGCGAGAAAGTCGCCTGTCGCATCGATAGCACCGGCCCAGCGGATTCCCTCAGACTCAGGGCGAACGCGATCCTGACCGACCTGCAGATTCCACAACTCGATCGGCCGTTCTGCCAAGGCTTGCAGAAGGACTGCCAAGGGATGGCCTAGCACGGATTTCCGGAGGTAATCCCGCTCTAGCAGATGGCCATCGAGAAAACGTCCCGACCCCCACAGAAGCCCGAGTCGCAGCCGATCTGAGGCCTTAAGGCTGAGAGACACCCCAAGGCGCAGATAGCCACCCCTATCGCGAGGCCATGGGGGGGCGAGCTGCCCCATGTGATGTGCCAGGCTCAGCAGAGAGCCATGACAGACCCCTTCTGCGCTAACCGATTCCTCCCAGGGGGCTGGTCGCTCGCAGACCACCAAAGCCTCACCCATCCAGGCCAACCCCTGGCGAGCTAAGGGCACCAAGCACGTGGGCAGCCACAGCTGCACACGACGTCCCGTTGCCAATAATCCAGGTAACCAGCGCAGACATTGAAGTGTGTCGCCAAACCCCTGTTCATGCCAAACATGCACCAGGGTCGCCTGGTCCCACCCCAGCCAGTGGGGGGTACAAACCGCCTGAGCAGGGAGGGGACTGATCTGAAACCTCCACTCCGCCAGGCGCCAGCTTTCTGCCCAGTTGCCAAGGCCTAACTGAGCTCTGCTGCGGTTGAACTGCGTCAAGGCATCCTTTTGCAGTGGATCAGCGCTGCAAAAGGCACGATCAGCCTGCTCAAATCTTCCGCAATCCAGCAGCACGTTTCCCAAGCAGCGCCAGGTCAGGGGATGAACACCCTGACAAGAGCCACTTTTTGAGTTGGCCCAATACCCCCAGCTCAATGCCTCCCCAAGCTGATCGTCAAGCCAGAGAGCATTCGCGAGATTGCTGGCCAGGACAGCATTTCCTGGCTCTTCGGCGAGAGTCAAGCGAGCCCTCGCAACCTTCCAGCCACACCCGAAATCCCCATATGAACCATCACCAGCCCCTGGAGCAGCCA
>Ga0194123_10008050_pt1 | contig 10267 bp, 9 predicted proteins | sample TA2MahsurfametaG_5_FD_155479 | JGI IMG/M metagenome (GOLD analysis project Ga0194123, IMG submission 155479) | Freshwater microbial communities from Lake Tanganyika, Tanzania - TA2015023 Mahale A surface | ecosystem: Environmental > Aquatic > Freshwater > Lake | place: Tanzania: Lake Tanganyika... | reverse complement strand
GATTTCTTCGGCCCTTTCACTGGCCGAAGATTTTTTAAACCGCAGCTGATCACAGATAAAAATCATATTCGCGGGGCGTCGGCCTTTCGAACAGCTCGTTGAATTCGCCGCGTTTCGTATCGCGATAGGCTTTCAGGAAGCGCGCCGGGATTGTATCCGTAATCCGCTTTGCCTTAACAAGATCATCAAGCGCCGCGTGAAGATGAGACGCCGGTGTCTTAAACCCGCGTGGTGGCGCAATCGTATCGGCGCGACTGAGTTCAATGGGTTGCGAAGGCTGCAACTTGTTGCGAATGCCATGGTGAAGACCCGCAAGAACAGCCGCCATCGCGAGATGCGGTGAGGCATCCGCGCAAGAAGCGCGATGCTCGATGCGGCGCCCTTTCGCATCGCTGTGGGGAATGCGCAAAGCAACAGAACGATTATTGGGTCCCCAATGCGCATTTACGGGCACAAAGTTCCATGGTTCAAATCGACGAAACGCCGAAAAATTCGGAGCAAAGAAGGCAAAAGATTCTGCCAATGTTTTTTGTAAGCCCGCGATCGTATGACCAAGGAGTGCGTCACCGCTGGTTGCGCCGAAGAGATTATTGCCCGCCGCATCAACAAGACTGACATGAATATGAAGTCCGTTGCCCGGTTCTTCGAGATAGGGTTTTGCCATGAAGGTCGCGTCATGTCCTTGCGAACGTGCAACACCGCGAATGAGACGGCGAAGCAACACAGCGTCATCGGCCGCTTTCACCGGATCATCACTATGATGAAGATTGATTTCGAATTGACCTAATCCATATTCAGCAACCGCCGTGGTTGCAGGAATATTCTGTAGTGCGGCGGCGCGCTCGATGGCCGTCACAAAAGTCGCGTAATCCTCAACCGCATCCACTCCCAGATTTTGAGCAACGCGTGGTTGAGCCTTTGTACGAAGAAGCTTTGCGGGTTTGATCCCGCCTTCAGGCGTTCTTTCGCTATCGATGATGTAGAACTCTAGTTCGCACGCAACGACCGGACGATAGCCATCCGTATGGAGCGCTTTGACGACATCGCTCAAGATTTTACGGGGATCAAACCAGAGTTCTTCCCGCGTCTTCACATTGCGCATTAACAAAATACATTGCGCTGTCGGTGCATGAGCCCAGGGTACAGGCACGAGGGAGCCGTGAACCGGAAAGCCGACCGCATCGGGATCACCATCGGTACCACCCAATTTCGCAGCGTCATGGCCGTGGCCTCTGACATCGAGGAGAGCCGCGCAGGCCGAGAATGTTACACCGGATTTAAAGATGCGTTCGAGATCTTTGATGGATTCCCGTTTGCCCAAAGTCTGACCCGAGATCGACATCATGAATGTGTCGATAAATTTGGTGTTGGGATAGGCTTTTAGAAATTTCGCCGACTCTTCAGTCAATTTTTCACTCATCATGGTCTCCGGACATCACGCCAAAACGCGTATGTCATAATTGTCTCTCTATCGTTTCGTGATCTATTCGACAATCGCGTAGATTTTTCTCACTGGTTCCGCATTGTCCCATTCTCCCTTAAAGCCCGAAGGGATCACAAAGGCGTCACCGGCTTTGAACGGAAAGATCGTGCCATCCTCGGCAATGAGTTTCCCAGAGCCTGAGAGGATGACGCATAATTCTTCTTCCGTGTAAGAGACGCGCCAGGCGCCCGCATCGACTGCCCATTGCCCGCAATAGAATTTTTTATCATTATTCTCTGATGTTGAAACTGCTCCTGATTTCGGCTGTCCACGGGTCAGGCGATCAGCAGCAATCGGTGTATCGAGCGAAACGGGTTCATTCAAATCCATAAAGCGCGGATAGGGAGGCATGATTTATCGTCCCGCAAGTGCCGCGCGTTCGGCACGTTCACGCTCGACTTCTTGGCGCTTTGTCATGATGGACGCAATGATAACCGTGAATGTAACGACGGCAACCATCAAAGAACATACCGCGTTAATCTCCGGCTTCACGCCGAGACGTACATCGGAATAGATTTTCATTGGTAAAGTGGTAGCACCTGGTCCAGTGGTAAAACTTGCAATCACAAGATCGTCAATCGAAAGCGTAAAGGCCAACATCCAGCCCGATATGACGGCTGGTAAAATGATCGGCAAGGTGATGCGAAAAAATGTTTTGAAGGGCGGGCACCCGAGATCCATTGCCGCTTCTTCAATAGAGCGATCAAAAGTCGCAAGCCGGGATTGAACAACAACCGCAACAAAACACATCGTGAATGTGATATGCGAGAGGACAATCGTCCAAAATCCCCGATCAAGATTGATCGATGCGAGAGGACAATCGTCCAAAATCCCCGATCAAGATTGATCGTGACAAACAGAAGCAGAAGTGAAAGACCGGTGATGACTTCAGGCATCACAAGCGGCGCGTAGACCATCGCTGAAAAAAGCATGCGACCAAAAAAGCGGCCATAACGCGCGAGTGTGATCGCGGCCATTGTGCCGAGAATGGTGGCCACAGTTGCGGATACGACACCCACTTGCACCGTCACCCATGCCGCATCAAGCAATTGGTCATTTTCAAAAACAGACGCATACCATTTCGTTGACCATCCGCCCCAAACAGCAACCGAACGTCCGGCATTGAATGAATAAAGCACGAGAATGAGGATTGGCAGATAAAGAAAGGCAAAGCCCAGTGTTAGAGAGACAAGATTGAACGCCGAGAGCCGCTGCATCATCGTGTCTCCTGCTGGCGTGCTTCATTTGATTGAAAGATCATGATGGGGATCATAAGCACAATCAAAAGCGCAATCGCCACAGCTGAAGCCGCCGGCCAGTCGCGATTGTTGAAAAATTCCTCCCACATGGTTTTACCGATCATAACGGTATCAGAACCACCGAGTAGATCTGGAATCACAAATTCACCAACAACGGGAATAAAGACCAAGAAACAACCGGCAATCACACCGGGAAGCGAGAGTGGGAATGTCACACGCCAAAACGCGCCGATAGCGGTGCAGCCAAGATCTTTTGCCGCTTCAACAAGGCTCTCATCCATTTTCTCAAGCGTGGAATAAAGCGGCAAGACCATAAAGGGGAGATAAGAATAAAGTATGCCGATATAGACCGCGGTATTTGTAGAGAGAATTTGCAAGGGTTCATCAATAATACCTAGCCCGACCAAAAAATTATTGAGCAACCCTTCCTCGGAAAGAATTGTAATCCAGGCGTAAACGCGGATGAGAAAGCTTGTCCAGAAGGGAAGTATGACCAGCATCACCAAAGTGGGACGGATGGATTTCGGCGCACGCGCCATTCCATAGGCTATAGGATAGGCGATGAAGAGCATGATAAAGGTTGATGACGCGGCGATCCAAAGCGATGACAAATAGGAAGAGATGTAAATCGAATCCGAGAAGAGCCGCCTATAATTATCAAGACCGAGTGAATTGAATTTCTCAACGCTCTCAGTCCAGCTGTCAATCAAAAAATCAAAGACGGGATCATAAGGGGGTTGAGCAATGACGGTCGCTGAAAATGAAATTTTGAGAACAATCAGAAAGGGAATGAGAAACAGCGCAAGCATCCACAGATAGGGGATGAATGTAACGATCCAGCGATGATTGGTCTGGCGCGCCATTTTTGTCTCTCACTTCAACAAAATGACGCCGGAGTCAGGCGCCCAGGTGATATAGACAGGATCTTCCCATGTGATGGGACGTTCAACCACGCGGCTTGTATTCGCAATGGATGCGCGCATTGTCCCGCCTTGATCAAGTCGAATATGGTAGACGGAGAGATCACCGACATAACCGATGTCCCACACAGTTCCACGCGCACAATTGGTCGAGGGATCATTTGGCGGAAGGAGCGAAAGCGACGCTTTCTCCGGCCGAAGGGCGAACCAGGCTTTATCACCTAATCCTGTCGTCGTTTCGGCGTGAACATCAATATGTCCGCCCGTCATATCGCTATCAAGCGTGACGCGACCGCGTTCATTATGGGTCACACGGCCTTCGATCAAATTGATGTCGCCGATGAAATCCGCAATATATTTCGTATTTGGCTGCTCATAGAGTTCCGCTGGAGATGAGATCTGGATGAATTGGCCTTTGTCCATCACAGCGATGCGGTCAGCCATGGTCATGGCTTCATCTTGATCATGTGTCACGATGATGAAGGTCATTCCCAATTGCATTTGAAGGTCAAGCAGTTCAAATTGGGTTTCTTCACGCAATTTTTTATCGAGCGCGCCGAGTGGTTCATCAAGTAGAAGGACTTTTGGCCGTTTCGCGAGTGCGCGCGCCAAAGCCACGCGTTGTCTTTGCCCGCCTGAGAGTTGATGCGGTTTGCGTGCAGCGAAAGGCTCAAGTTTCACAAGCCGCAACATATCTTTGACACGCGCTTCGATTTCGCCCTTTGGCAATTTGTCCATTTCAAGTCCGAAGGCGATGTTTTTCTCTTCGATTTCGCCCTTTGGCAATTTGTCCATTTCAAGTCCGAAGGCGATGTTTTTCTCAACCGTCATATGCGGAAAGAGCGCATAGGACTGGAACATCATATTCACGGGTCTCTTATGTGGCGGGATCGAATTCATACTTTGCCCGCCGATGAGAATTTCTCCGGCGCTCGGATCTTCAAAGCCAGCCAACATGCGCATCAGAGTCGTTTTGCCGCATCCGGAGGGACCGAGCAGGGCAAAAAATTCGCGCTCATAGATTTTGAGCGATACGTGATCGACAGCCGTAAAGTCACCAAAGCGTTTCGTGAGATTACGTATCTCAATCAACGGCGTCGCAGAAGGGTCATCCCAAGGTGCGAATTTTCGACGAACGGCACCGAGTGTTTTCGCGGACATTTGACGCCCTTATATTAGAATTTTTAACGAAACGACTTTGTATTCGATTTAAGAAAAAGGCCCAAATTGTGATCGGGCCTTTCCTTGTTTTTTATTGCTTGCGTTTAATGTCGCGCCAGATTCGCGTGGCCTCACGTTGTACTTTTTGATCAGTGATGGGTAGCACCGTGAAGAGCTTCTTCATTGTGGCTTCATCAGGAAATACGCTTTTGTCTTCCAAGATGGTCTTATCAATGAAGGCTCGTGAGTCGATGTTACCATTTGCATATGAGATCGCGTTTGACGCTTTCGCAATCACTTCCGGACGCAAGAGATAATCGATGAACGCATAGGCTTCATCAATATTTTTAGTATCTTTCGGGATCGTCAAATTGTCATAGAATGTGCCCGCACCTTCTTTGGGAATGATATAGCCCACTTCCACTTTTTTCTTAGGATCTTTTTGGGTCTTGCTCTTTTCTTCCGCGCGGCTTGCCGCTTGCTTGATATCCCCGGACCAGCCAATCACCAGACAGGCGTCACCATTCGCAAGCGCGTTGATATATTCGGATGAGTGGAATTTTTTGACAAAGGGACGAACTTTTTTCAAAAGTTCTTCGGCCGCCGCGAAATCTTCAGGCGCGCGTGAATTGGGATTCTTGCCGAGATAATTCAAAGCGGCCGGAATAACTTCATCGGGCGCGTCGAGAAACATCACGCCGCAATCTTTGAATTTTGAAATAACAGCCGGATCGAAAACCATGCTCCAAGAATCAAGCGGTGCGTCGGGCATGCGTTCTTTGATTTTGTTTACATTGTAACCGATGCCCGTCGTGCCCCACATATAGTTGACGGCATATTGGTTGCCCGGGTCGAAGGCAGAAAGACGCGCAGCCACATCTGGCCAGACATGCTTGAGATTGGGAAGTTTTGATTTGTCGAGCTTGATAAAGACGCCGGCGCTGATCTGCCGGCCGAGGAAGTTTGCGGAGGGCACAACGACGTCATAGCCGGTTTTACCTGCGAGCAATTTCGTTTCGAGAAGGTCATTGGAGTCAAAAACGTCATATTTGACTTTGATGCCGGTTTCTTTGGTAAAGTCTTCGAGAATTGCAGGATCAATATAGTCGGACCAATTGTAAACATTGACCACCCGGTCGGCGGCAACACTCATCGCCGTCATGGCACCGAGGACCAACGCGACAAGTGATCCTGTTTTTAAAGTTTTAGACATGTGACACCTCATGGAGTGAACGGCGCAAGCGCAATCGGCCAGATAGTAAAAAACGAGTTGCGATCCTCTCCGGTCTTTGCTCGTCATCCTCCAGTAAAAACCGTCGAGACAAATATGAAAAGGGGGTAATCAGGCAGTTTTGGGCAAGTTTTGAATTATACAGTCTGAACTTGGGGAAAAAGGCGGCTTGCGATTATCCAAAATATCGTCAAAGTCACGATCAGAATGGCCGCCCCGGTCAGACCTCAACGAGGTTAAATCGGTTGGTTCGGCAAAAAAAGGGCGGGCGAGCCGTTAGGGCACCCGAAGTGTGATCATGGCCAAGAAGAAATCGGCTTCCACGCCAAATCGAGGCGCGGACGGGCTTTCGGCGGCCTCAAAATGGCTCGAAACGCGCGCGCTCGAGGATATCGAATGCATCGTACCCGATATGGCGGGGGTGGCGCGCGGCAAAATGATGCCGGTAGGAAAATTCACGGATGCGCCACGCATGGCGCTACCCGCATCAATTTTCTTACAAACGATCACCGGGGAATATCCGGATGATACGGATAATTTTCCGTCTGATGCGGGTGATGGCGATATCTTGCTCGAACCGGATTTTTCAACGCTTTGCGTTGTGCCTTGGGCCTCCGATCCGACGGCGCAAATCATTCACGATGCCTATCATCAAGATGGTCGCCCCGTTGTTATTGCCCCACGCCAATTATTGCGTGCCGTGATGGGTCTTTATCGCGCAAAAGGGTGGAAGCCGATTGTTGCGCCAGAACTTGAGTTTTATCTCGTCGAGCGCAATCAAGATCCCGATTATCCGCTCAAGCCGCCTGTGGGGCGTTCAGGCCGCGCAGAGACGGGGCGGCAATCCTATTCGCTTGCGGCCGTGAATGAATTCGATGATCTCTTCGACGATATCTATGATTTCTCGGCTGCGCAGGGTCTTGAGATCGATACGCTCATTCACGAAGAGGGTGCCGCGCAAATGGAAATCAATTTGCGCCACGGCGATCCTTTGGTGCTCGCCGATCAGGTCTTCTTGTTCAAACGCACGATTCGTGAAGCAGCTCTTAAACACAACATGTATGCGACCTTCATGGCAAAGCCAATTGCGAATGAGCCCGGTTCGGCCATGCATATTCATCAGTCGGTTGTTGATGTCAAAACCGGAAAAAATATTTTCTCCGGTAAAGAAGTAAAGCCAACGGAAGCGTTTTTTGCGTTTCTTGGCGGTCAGCAGAAATATCTGCCTGCAGTCATGTGCATCATGGCGCCTTATGTGAATTCCTATCGTCGGTTGCTCAGAAAGTCGATTGCGCCGATTAATGTGAATTGGGGTTATGATAACCGAACAGTTGGTTTGCGTGTTCCGAATTCAACGCCTGAAGCGCGGCGCATTGAAAATCGCATTCCGTCTTCTGATGCCAATCCTTATCTTGCCATCGCTGCATCACTCGCCTGCGGATATCTTGGCATGATTGAAGGTTTGAAGCCGTCCGATCCAATCGAAGGCTCGGCCTATGATCTGCCTTATGATTTACCACGGGGACTTTTGGAAGCGTTGGAACTTTTCAGCGAGTCGGAAGAGATTGCGAGCATTTTCGGTAAAGGTTTTGTTGCCACCTATCGGGCAATCAAGCAGGCTGAATTTGAAACGTTTATGCGCGTGATCAGCCCATGGGAGCGCGAATATCTCCTACTGAATGTTTAGTCTGAACCATCTGAAACGAAAAAAGAGTCATCATGGCCGCATCCAATCTCTATCCGACCGAAGAATTACGCCGCACCGATGCGCGGCATTATCTTCATCCCTTTACTGATTTTAAAGCGCTCGCGGCAGAGGGCAGCCGCATCATGGTGCGCGGTGAGGGCGTATGGATCGAGGATTCGGATGGCAAACGCTATCTTGATGGAATGGCTGGGCTCTGGTGCACGAATATCGGTCATGGACGACAAGAGATTGCTGACGCCGTTCATGAGCAGATGAAAGAATTGGCCTTCTATAATTCTTTCTTCAAAACAACCAATGCGCCCGCCATTCGACTGGCTGAAAAACTTTCAAAACTCGCACCGAACAATATGAGCCGCATTTTTTTCTGTGGCTCCGGTTCTGAAGCCAATGACACGATTTTGCGGATGGTGCGCTATTATTGGTCTTTGCGTGACAAGCCTTCAAAAGATATCGTCATCTCACGCGTGAACGGTTATCATGGCTCGACCATGGCTGGTGCTTCGCTCGGTGGCATGAAGCCGATGCATAGCCAAGGCGGTATGCCAATTCCGGGCATCGTGCATATTCCGCAACCCTATTGGTTCGGTGAAGGTGGTGATTTATCACCCGATGAATTTGGCCTTCTCGCCGCGCGCGAATTAGAGAAAAAAATAGACGAGCTTGGTGAAGATCGTGTGGCGGCTTTCATTGCTGAACCGATTCAAGGGGCGGGCGGTGTAATCATTCCGCCAAAAACCTATTGGCCAGAGATCAGTCGCATTTGTGCGGAACGTGAAATTCTTCTGATTGCTGATGAAGTGATTTGCGGTTTCGGTCGCACCGGAAAATGGTTCGGTTCGCATTATTACGACATCAAGCCGGATTTGATGCCGATCGCGAAAGGGTTAACCTCCGGTTATTTGCCGTTGGGCGGCGTGATGATTTCCGATCGCGTGGCTGAAGTTGTTATCGGTATCGGTGAGGAATTCTATCACGGTTATACTTATTCGGGTCATCCGACTTGTGCCGCGGCCGCACTCGCCAATCTCGAGATCATCGAGCGTGAAGGTCTTGTTGATCGCGTTGCGAATGATATCGGTCCCTATTTTCAAAAGCAGTGGCTTGCTCTTGGTGATCATCCGCTTGTGGGTGAAGCGCGCATGGTGGGCTTGATCGGTGCATTGGAACTGGTGCCGAATAAGCCATCACGGCGCGAGAAATTTGCAGATACCGGAAAAGTCGGCACGATTTGTCGTGACATCTCCTTCAAGAATGGTCTTGTGATGCGCGCGACGCGTGACAGCATGATCATCTCGCCGCCGCTTGTAATCAAACATGTGGAAGCCGATGAATTGATCCGGCGTGTGACAAAAACACTTGATGAGACTTTATCTGTGTTGAAGGCGCAAGGGTTGATGCGGTGACGGTGAGTGGCGAGGGGCATGCGCCTTCTTATTACGCGGCAACCGCCAAAGGGCTGATCAATTTCCCAACTCTTGATAGTGATGCGCGAGCGGATCTGTGCGTCATTGGCGGAGGTTACACTGGGCTTTCTGCTGCGCTGCATCTCTCAGAGCGTGGTTATTCCGTTGTCTTGATCGAAGCGAATAAAGTGGGTTGGGGTGCATCGGGCCGCAATGGCGGACAGCTCCATTCGGCGCAGCGGCGTGAGCAATCAACGCTCGAGAAATGGTTTGGCAAGAAATACGCGCATCAGCTTTTTGATTTGGGTGAAGAAGCGAAAGCGCTCGTTAAATCGCTGATCATAAAACACGAGATTGATTGCGATTGGCAGGAAGGTTTGATCCATGCCATACATAAGCGCCGTTATTTGAGCGATATGGACCGTGAAATCGATCTTTTACAGAAAGATTATCACGTCAAAGATATTACGACTTTGTCACGCGAGGCGATCGCTGCCGCGCTTGGCACGGATGTCTATTATGGCGGATGGCGTGAACAGTCTGCCGGTCATCTTCATTCCTTAAATTATGCTTTAGGTCTTGCGCGAGCAGCGCATTTTGCGGGCGCACGAATTTATGAAGATACGCCCGCTATAGAGGTGAGCGAAAGCGTTCCACCACGCGTGAGAACAGCCAAAGGTACAATTACCGCGGATGCAGTGATCCTTGCCGGTAATGGTTATCTCCATGGCATTCATGAGGACACTGAATCGCGCGTGATGCCGTTACATAATTTTATTCTGACAACCGAACCGCTGGGCGCGCGCGCTGATGAATTGATCCCAATGCGCGATGCAGCGGCAGACTCACGCTTTGTTGTCTATTATTGGCGTTTGACGCGTGACAATCGCTTGTTGTTCGGTGGCGGTGAAACTTATAGCACAAGATTTCCGTCCGACATTAAAAACTTTGTACGCCCTCATATGCTGAAACTCTATCCGCAATTAGCGGATGTAAAAATTGATTATGCATGGGGTGGGACGCTAGCAGTGACCATGAAGCGTTTGCCCTATATTCGAAGGTTGAGGCGTGGACTTTATACGTCTTGCGGCTATTCGGGGCA
>Ga0194123_10008049_pt1 | contig 10268 bp, 14 predicted proteins | sample TA2MahsurfametaG_5_FD_155479 | JGI IMG/M metagenome (GOLD analysis project Ga0194123, IMG submission 155479) | Freshwater microbial communities from Lake Tanganyika, Tanzania - TA2015023 Mahale A surface | ecosystem: Environmental > Aquatic > Freshwater > Lake | place: Tanzania: Lake Tanganyika... | reverse complement strand
GACCAGGCTGCGGGAAATGCTCAAGAACCGCTGCAAAGTGCATGTGTTGGCAGCACTCTCGAACCTGTTCATGGCTCGTCAGACGTTGCTATGCAGTACGTGATGGAGGATTGGGGTGCCAGTGGAGGGCAAAAGTCGCCCCGTAAGAGCAAGTTTTGGGTCATGAAACGTTGATATAAGGTTAATCAAGTCTGAAGTACCCCAAAATTATTGAATCAAAACAACTTGTGGCTTTGGGCTCTCTTTCAGAGGTCGTTGCCCAGGGCTTCCTTAATACAGTCTTTCATTGTACATCCAGGCGACAATGTCGTCGGGAGTAGCCTTAGCCCTCCACCCAAGATCTCTTGCAATTTTACTGGGATCAACGGACGAATAGCAAAGATCACTAGGCCGTAGAAAAGTTGAATCAGTTACCAGAAAGTCCTGATGGTTAAGCCCAACAACATCAAAAGCTAGACGTACAAACTCCAGCAAGGACATTGTCCGCCCAGATGCAATAACATAATCATCGGGCTGTTCGGCCTGCAACATTAGATACATGGCCTCCACATACTCAGGAGCCCATCCCCAGTCACGCCAGATCTCGAGATTTCCCAGCCGCAACTCACTTGCCAAGCCAAGTTTGATCTTCTTAACTCCCTGTATGATCTTCTGAGTTACAAAACGGCTTGGTCGGAGAGGAGATTCGTGATTAGACAAAATGCCGGTACAGCAAAATATCCCATAAGCTTCACGGTAATTGGCGATCTGCCAAAAGGAAGTAGATTTAGCAACCCCATATGGACTCCTTGGATGAAAGGCTGTCAATTCGTTGGCAGGGACACCTTTGATATCCCCAAAACATTCGGTGCTTCCGGCGCTAAATAAGCGACATGATGTATTCATATAGCGAATGACCTCAAGGAAGTTCAAGGTACCTCCCGAGATAGACTCCATGCATTCAACAGGCTGCTCGAAGGACAGGCCCACACTAGTCTGCCCGGCAAGATTATAAATCTCATCAGGGAGAACGGTAGAAAAGGCTTTGAGGACGCTCCTGAAGTCGTTTGGAGCGATAGAGATTAGTTCAATGTCATTTTGGACGCCAAGCCTTTGTAGTCGATGGGTATCACAGTTCAGCGCATCACGGCTTGACCCAACAACACGATATCCCTTCTGAAGAAGATAACGAGCCAGAAATGCGCCATCCTGCCCAGTTACACCAGCAATTAATGCAGTCTTCGAGTTCATTGAAAAAACAGATTGGCCTGAGTCAATACTACAAGTGAATAATTTAAAGAATATAAAGCCAGGCAAGTAAATAGACAGCTTGCAGGTTGAGTAGCATCACAAGATCACAAGGAGGTGCTTTTGCAAACTAAACGTTTAGCCATTTATTGGTTCACCATCCGCAGGACCACCTCTCCCAACAACCGAACAACCATCTTCAAATTGCCGAAGGTGATCACGTGGAGGCGTACCGCCACGTGTGGCCAACGACGACGCCACAAGACTTGCATAAGTCAAGAATATGCTGAAAAGCAGCAATCAGCAGCACTAGGTTCAGCGCCGGGCAGTCGCCTGGATGTACGGAGAGGGCTTTGACTGCCGTCAGGTGATGAGCGAACACGGCTAGGTCTGCCTCTCCAAAGCATTCAACAAGGCCAGATTATTGCGCGGCCTCAAGCACACCAGTACCAGGCCCTATACGCCACGCAACAATGGCAAGACGGAGCGATTTATCCAGACCATCTACAAGGTATGGGCTTATGCGATCCCGTTCCAGAATTCCGACGAGCAAAAACGCTGACTAACGAGATACCTGTCGATCTGTAACCAAATCAGGAGTAACTCAACCCTTGGCAGCCAATCCCTCAACAGCAGCTCTGCGGGCTGCTTAGCTTAACAACGTGGTGAGACACAACAACAAGTAAGTCAATGGAAAGAAATGTAGTTGATTCTCCAGAGTCTTATTAGATCAAGAGCGAGAAAAGATTTCCAATAAGAACATGTCAGAACCTTGAAATGTATACCACTAATCTTGGTACTACTATCATGAACCCAAAAAGCTGTAATGGCCAAAAATAGACATCGCTTCTAACCGAAAAGATTAAGAAAGAGAGAGATGAAAAGCCGATGACAAAAGAAATATCAACCATAGATTTGCAAGCAAGAATAAACATGCTCTGAATAGCTTTAAAAAACAACAAATAAATTGATAGAAAGATTGCGAATATAAAAAGGCTTTGAACAATTGGATTCAAGCAGACAACACCTTGTAAAAGAGAAACGAGCGAGGATGCATGTATCGACTGAAAATGTGCCTCGATAGATGGAGCAGGCATAAAAAATGTTCGAATTGAATAAGGCAGAAAGGCAGAAAAGCCTTCAAAAAAACGGATGAATGGATACTCTGCAATACAACTTGAATGCTTGAATAACAACTCAGCCGATTGAGGAAACGCTTCAAGAGACCTCTGATATATAAGGTCAACAAGAAAATAAGTAGAATTATTGAGAAAGAAACGGCCCCTAGAAACCGTATATTGTTGTAAGATATAGATAAAAAGCAAAGTGAGAAGGGAAAAAGAAGAGGAGGTAAGAATAAAAGATCCTTTAAGTTTAAGCGTCAAAAGAGCTTTAAGGAAGTACTTTGAGAGTATTTCGAGTCTTTGCGAGTATACAGATAGGAAAACAGACACAAAGGCACTAAAAAAATAAATTCTTGATGTAAACAATATATTTGCCAGAATAAAAATGACAAGTATTAAACATAAGAGTTTCTTATAGGTTGCGAAAGTGTATTTGAGGCATAGTATGACAAATTGAAGTAAGATAACTGAAAGAACTATAAATAGAATTTGTCCAGGGATGATTTCGCCTTGTTTACCAGAGAAAATCGGAACAGCACCAAGAAATAGAAACGTCAATAATATATAAACAAAGCAAATAATAAGCATCTTGATTTCAAGCCTTGTATTTGTCAAAACTACAGGCCGGCCAGGAGTGCTTGCGAAGAGCCTAAAAGTCTTCTTTTTGCACAAATAATAAGCGGTAAAAAATGCAGTTGGAATAAGAAAAGAAAGGCCTAATGCGTGTATTGCAGAAGATTTATCAAAGTTAAAAAACCATATTTGTGAAAATGTGGCAAATCTATAGTAGAGATAATGGCAAAAATAAATAAAAGTCCAGTAAAATAGAAACGATAATACTAATAGTGGTTTTAAAATTTTGGTGAATGAAGGGAAAGTTATCATTTCAGTGCCACAATCCGTTTTATTACCAGGTATATACTATAGATGAATCCTTCAGATAGTTGATAGAGTATTCCGTAGGTTTTCTGAAAGATTGGCAAAGAAGAGTTCCAAATAACTATAAAATTATTGACCTTCAATGCCAATGGGGAAAGCTTTGAACTCACTCCTGAATCGGCAAACCTAGTAAGTACGAGTGGCAAGTACACAATATTAAGTTCCGAGTAGAAACGAATCATAAAAGAATAATCTGCGGCAATTGAGAACCTGGTATCAAAAAGATCTCCAAAGGTTAACAGTTTCGAACTGTAGATCGATGATTGGTGCAAAAAAGGTAAACCCACTGCGGGATTTGTCGGTGAACAATGCTTGGAAGGCACTACGATTTTGCTAGGCCGACCTACAAAGGTAAACTCGCAAGAAAAAGCTAATACATCAAACTCAAGAGCAGTAAGTATATCATTGACTCCAGCTATTGACTCAGAAAACACATCGTCGGAGTTAAGAAACATAAACCAATCAGTATCATAGTTGGAGCAAATTCTTAATCCCTTATTCATGGCGTCATAAATACCTAAATCCGATTCTGTTAATATAATAACATCAAAATCATCTCTATATATATAATCTTTTGTTAATTTAATGGTGCCATCAGTAGAAAAACCATCAATCACTATATATAGATATTTTACTCTTTCTCTGAAAGGCAAATTATCAAGTGATTTTAAAGTATTCAGTATAGATTTCTCAGCATTGAATGCTACTGTTATAATGGTGAGTAAATATTTAGAAGTGGGTAGGGCCGTATTTAGTAGATATGAATGGTTAACAATCATACAAATTCACGATCTTCCGTCGTGCAATAACAATCTCTTGCAATGCAATAAGTGCTCCTTGCACTCTTCCCTGTATCACCCTCAGATATAATAGATTTATTAAACATCTTAGAGGAAGGAAAAATAGAGTATTTAAAGCAAAACATGCTGCATGGAAAATGGATAGTCTAGATAGATTAAAAATAAGGTTAAATAATGTTGCGTAGCTTGCGCCAATATTGTAAGTCAAAAGCTTTCCCTCGTTATGAAGCTCTTGGTATTCGTTAAGTGAGCCCAAGCTGGGATGTACAAATATTTGAGGATATTCAAAAAATCTTACTTTAGATTTGTAAAAGATATTAAATAAGAATTGGGCTTCGCCAGATTGGCAAATGTTTAACGCACCTACTCCTATCTTATCAGGAAAACCTCTTGATGATATGAATAACTGTCTGGATACTAAAAAGTTCCATTCTGTTAGACGGAAACGAAATGGACTCAACCTTACTAATGTTTTCTTTGTATTATTAAATATAATGACGTCTTTTTCCGACAGGAAATCAAGCTTGCATAACAAAGTATTCATTGCAGTGGGAAATTCGATCTTATCAGATATTTGCGAATCAGCATCACAAAAAAGGATATAGGGTGCAATAGACAAACGCGCAAGTTTATTTCTTGCTTTTGAAGCGCCATACTTCTTAGTTGTGTTATAGATTGTATGATGTGATAGTCTATACTGTTCAATATGGTCTTTTGAGCATGAGCTTACAAGCATAAGAACTTGCATTTGGTGACGAAGTAAGAAATTTCCAGATTGAAGACTGTCAACAATACTTTTGAAAAGTGTAAACGCACTAGATTCACCAATTGAAGGTATTAAGATTGCTAGTTTTAACTGAGACATCAAAAATCAAGCTTGTTGGAAATTACTGATTATCATTAATAACACTGTATTTGATTGTTCAAGACGCACCACTTGTGTCCCGAGGAAATTATTTAACTAGACTTATATATATTGTAAGATATTTTTGAAAGAACTTTTTCGCGAGCTTTCCTGATGCTATAAGTGAGAATCGAAAGAAAAGATACTAATAAATCGGATATATTGGGTTTATATAAATATAGTGCCGAACCATAGCCTTGTCCCCACATATTGACGTATACTCGTCGAAACTTGTAATGGCTTAAATAATCGTCGATTTCGTGAATAAGCGCACAACCTTTATAAACCTCTTCGGTATTAACTTCAAGTTCTATTACCTTAAGTCTACTCAGACATGAGCTCATTCCCTTTAGCACTTTGAGTTCATATCCCTGCACATCAATATTAGCGGCATTATAAATCGTGTTATCAACATCTAGAGTTTTGATCCAAGTATCAACACGCTGTGTCTTAACTGGAATTGTTTGAATATAAACAGTATCTCTATGCGTATCTGAATGCGTTCCGAAGTCTAGCAGTGAAGATGATTGTTCATTATTTGCAATGTTCAAGATTTGGGTCTCATTATCGGTATCAGACGCAGCAAATATGCCAATACGCATATCTGGGTGCGATTTAATTTTCTCAGTTAAAAAGTCTAATTTCGATGGGTCTGCTTCAACCCATAGCACGTCCTTGCATCCACATAAAAGATATTCTTTTAACTCTTGCGCTTCATGAGCTCCAATGTGTATAATTCCAGTTATTGGCTTAGCAAAAAATTTTAAAAGCGTCATGTAGGTTTACTTAATTAATAAAATTTAGAAATAGATTTTTGAACTACTTTAATTTTAGTCTTAAGAGGGTATGGGAATTACTCTTAAACTATAAATTTTAATATTGCGACTTGCTCATTCAAGTACTTGATTCTTGTTATAAAAGTATACAATAATTACGCTGGTATATAGCAAGTTCTATTCTATTCTTTTACTTATGAGTGCAACTAGTCCATAATTGGGGCTAGCATGCACCGCATGCACGCATCGGGGCTCGCTTTAAACACATCTACAACGTGCCGCTGAAGTCCGCCTAAGAGGCTGCTAAAAGAGTAAGGCAAACCAGGGCTTTTGCCCTTTTTTATGATCGTCAACTGATCAGCTTCAATCAGGTTGCTCTCCAACAGCCTTGAGGTGGAGTTCTGTCTCAATGCTCTGGAGATTGCCCCCTGCTGCGGTAACTGCCAGGAAAGATTATATCTCCGCTGTCTTTCAGGCAGCCACCGTCAACGTAGCTGGCATGGGTTCGATTTCAGGTGGCGGTGGGATGATCCAGACCACCTCCGGCTGGCGCCAACACAGCGTCGACCTTGTCCATCGGCGTGGGTTTCGCTGACGTGCCTGTTTGTAGATAACAGCGCGGTGATTGCAGATCTCTTCGGCCTGGCCGATGTGACGCTGTTGGGGCGTCACGAACTTGATGCCTATGTGGCGGTGCCGGTGGTTGTACCAGTCCACAAGTGACGAGACCCACTGGCAGGTCTCTTCCTTGCTGGCAAATGGCAGGCTCGGATAATCAGGCCGGTACTTTGCTGTCCTGAATAGCGATTCTGAGTACGGGTTATCGTTGGACACCCGTGGTCTGGAGCAGGATCTGAGTACCCCCAGCTCCTCCAGCCGGCTTTTGAGCGTGGCGGCCCTCATGGCGTTGGCGCTATCGGCATGCAGGATCAGCGGCTGCCTGCGTCCTTTGCTGATCCGCTCGCGCAGGCAGGCTCTACTTACGAGATCGGCTGCGATCACAAGGCCTTCCCGCTCGGCGACATCCCATGCGACGACCTTACGGCTCCAAACATCGATCACCAGGTAGAGGTACAACCAGATCCCGCGAACGGTGGTGGGCAGGTAGGTGATATCCCAGCTCAACACCTGGTTGGGACCTGTCGCTCTGAGCCTCGGTACTGGGCGCGGCTCCTGCGGTGCTCTGGCCCCCGTCCTCCCCTGTGGGCCTGGCCATGAGCGTGGAGCACCCGGTACAAGCTGCGCTCTGAGCCAATAGACAAACCGCGATCGGCCAATGCAGGCACGATCTGCCCGGCCGGCAACGCGGCGAATTCAGGCTCGTTGCAGGTCAGCAGTATCCGTTGCCGCTCCTCCTCACTGAGCCGATGGGCTACATGGCGGTGACTGCCCCTGCGGCAGTCACCGCCGTTCCCATCACTGGCGAAATGCCGGCGCCAGCGTTGCAGCGTGGTCATACCTACGCCCAGCAGCAGGGCCAGCTCACGCCCGCGGGCACCATCGGCCATGCCTTCATCGAGGATCTGCAGTGCCTTCTGCAATCGCCGGGCGACGTCAATCGTCCCCGTCCTCTCCCCAGAAGGCCTGGATCTATTTTGCGGCCATGAGCAGTGCTGCCGCCTCTGCCAGGGCCTTATCCTTGCGCCTGAGCTCCTGCTTGAGCCGCTTGATCTCCCGCTGGTCCTAGGCGCGGAGCTTCTCAAGCTCCTTCTGCTCGGTCAAGGTGAGCATTGGCTTGTCGTTGGCATCCTGGGATGCCTGCCGCCAGCGTTCAACCTGTTTGGGGAACAGGCCCCACTCACAGCAGTAGGCGCTGAGTTGGGTGACGTTGAGGCCAGCGGTATTCAGAACCTCCGTGAACTTGTCGCTGGTCGTCCAACCCTCGGGATCCTTCTCCGATGCCAGCACCACCTCTCCCTGCAACCGCAAGGTCTTCCTCCATTTGTAGAGGGTGCTCACATGGATGCCCAGCACCTTTGTGATCGGGCAACGCTCTGCCTGTGCGGCGGGCTAATCCACCGTCTCACGTCAGCCTTGACCGCTTCGCTGTAACGATGCATCGCTCTGCTCCATCAAGACCGCTGGTGAAAAGTGGTCGGGATGGAGAGGCGCTAACTTTCCTGGCAGAGGGGGAATCACAGGTGATGTGGGTACCTTTTGATGGACAGTTTCGGCTCCTAACATCGTTAACTCCGGACGGGAGGAACAGGATTTGATCTCAGTGTAGACATCATGGAGAGTACTACCTCCCAGGGTGTTCTGTGGCCTTACATGGCAGTACCTCCACAGGAAGCGTGCAAGGCTGAGTTCAGCCTCCCAGCCATCGCTGTAGGCATGCAGATATACCTCCTCGCATTTGACTCTTCTCCATAACCTCTCCAACTCGATGTTATCGTAGCAGCGCTTTTTCCTATACCAGCTGATCTTTATTCCATCTCCCTGTAGCCTGCCCACGAAATCAGCGGAGGTGAATTGCCAGCCCTGGTCGGAGTAGAAGATTTTTGGCCTGCGGCCGCCTCCCATCGCTATCTCCAGAGTATCGAGACAGTACTCTATGTCCAGGCTGTTGGAGAGCTGCCAGCTGAGCACTTCCCTGGAGAACAGATCCACGACCGCGGCCCAGACCTGATACACAGCCGTGACCACTCTGAGGTCCGCCAGGCAGGGGAATCGCTCTGATGGGTCCCCTGAAATCCTGCGTGGCTTCTGAAAGATCGCCCGTAAACCCATGCGCCGCATGAGGTTTCGCACCAGGTCACGACTGATCGGGATTCCCTCTCGAGCCAAGTAATCCACCGTCCGGCAGCTGCCGCTGCAGGGATCCTCCAGGTAGAGGGCGTCAATCCTGGCCATGCTCCGTAGGGTCGATACATGCACCGGCATGGGCTGGTAATAAAGCGTGGACCTAGGCAGGCCCAGGAGCGCACATTGCCTGCTGATGCTGAGCATGGGGTGGTCGTGATCTACCAGCTTGCACAGTTCACGGGCGTTAGAGCAGCTGAGATTTTTTTTTAAGCAACCCCTGCTCCATCTGCAGCTTGCCGATCTGCTGGAACAGCTCTGCTTCCTGGGCCTGAGTCTCGTCTTTGGCCTTGCTCTTGTTTGCTCGGGTGAACAGCTCACTGGCACCATCCAGGAGCTGCCGCTTCCACTGGCTCACTTGGATCGGGTAGATGGCGTGGTCAGCGGCGATCTCCTGGATCGCCTTGCGGCCACTGATCGCCTCCATGGCGGCTCTGGCCTTGAACTCGGGGCTGTGGGTGCAGCGCTTGCTCATTGGTGGGAGCCCCTTTCAGGGGCGGTGCCCCGCCTCAGAGGTTAACGATGGGGCTTGTTCATAAAACCAGCCCTCCTCAGGTGTTGATGCGCTCGAGCGCAACGCTCAGCTGGGATCAAAGATTCGTTTGCCATTGGCCCCTTTCAAGCTGGGGCGGCGTGCTGAGCGCCGCGTGAATTCACTCACCGTAGGATTTGCCTCCAACGGCTCCACATGCGCTACCTGCTGCCACAGCTCCCTAGGAGCCCAGCGCACCGTGTGCTGAACACGGCTATGTTTTGTGATGTGGAACCATCGGCAGCTGCCACATTGAGGGCAATAAAGCTCCTCCAGCCACTCATTGCTGAGCACCAGCACCGGGAAGGCTTGGATCACAAGGAGGGCCGTTTTGTGGGGCATGCCCCGGAGACGCAGCTGCTCTGGCGTCAGCAGGTGCAAAAAATACTTTTTTCCATTGCCCTCGATCCGTTGTTCAGGGTGGACTGGGCAGAATAGTTGACGTTTCTTGGGCCGACGCTTTCGGCATTCATCTGAATGCTCATTGGGCAAATATTTGTTGGCCAAGGATTAACAGAAGAAACGACTCGTTGAGTAACTCAGATCGTGACATAATCCGCACGGATTGCCTGCGGTCACTAATTTAAATAAAAATCATTGTCCGAGCTGGCGGTGCTCCCAGTTCACGCAGGGGAGAGGCTTCAAGCCGAGCCCACACCAACGTAAGAGCCGTAGAAGAACAGGCCGATCACGAAGATCACGGCCATGCCACCGGCGGTGGCCACCAGCCACAGGGGCAACACGCCTTCGGTCCAACGAGAACGCCAGGCGACGGCCGGGCGTCCGTCGGGAAGGCGGTCAGGGATCCGGCCGTCCGGTAATTCGCGTTTCTTGCTGCTCATCGCAGAGGCTCCCGATCAGTTGAAGAAGTAGCTGGTGAACAACACTCCGATGGTGAACACGAACAACAGGCCCAAATAGAGGCTGGTGCGGTTAAGTTCAACCGGCAGGTTGTTGGGATTGGGGTTACGTTGCATGGCGGCGGGGCTTAGCGGCGGATGAACTGCATGGCGCCCAGAGCTCCCAGGAAAAACACCGTGGGAATCCCCAGGGCATGCACCGCCAACCAGCGGACCGTGAAGATCGGATAGTTGCGGGGCGTGGAGGTGGCTGCGGACTGGGTCATGGCTTATTTCAGGCGCTGGTCGAGGTAGGCCTTGGCGT
>Ga0194123_10008043_pt1 | contig 10270 bp, 8 predicted proteins | sample TA2MahsurfametaG_5_FD_155479 | JGI IMG/M metagenome (GOLD analysis project Ga0194123, IMG submission 155479) | Freshwater microbial communities from Lake Tanganyika, Tanzania - TA2015023 Mahale A surface | ecosystem: Environmental > Aquatic > Freshwater > Lake | place: Tanzania: Lake Tanganyika... | reverse complement strand
TCCCTTACAAATTCTTCTACTGGTAATAGACACATGGTTTGCCATTCTTGTTGTGCTAATATCAAGTAAGGACTTCTGACCTCTGATATCAAGTATTTATGTGCTCCTTTCCTAAAACTTGGAATCTTATCTTCTGATAAACTCATTACCAATCCCATGCGTTCTTCTGGTGAATAGTAATGTAAATTGACTGCAAAGAAAGACCTCTCATCCATTTCCAATACAAATGCCAGAGGATACTTATCATAGTAAGGTAAGTCCTGACGCCACTTTGCTTTGTATTGATAGAACATCAGGTTGAATAATCTTGGAAATGTTGTAGATAAATTTTTATCTCGTTCTAATTCATCACCAATCTCATCAGACCTTTCATCTGTGATTAATTTTCTTGGTGCAAATTCTACTAATTCCTTTCTATACCAATCCTTTGATTGTTTTTTGCCACCAGAACTTTCTTGAACTTGTTCAAAGATAGTTTTATACGCCAAGATTATCCTCCGTTAATATTTGGAACTCCCATCTTCTATCAGCACAAAACTCTTTTGCTGCTTCCCACTTAGCCTGGTTCTTGGCATACTCCTTTATCTCATACATTTGTTTTTGAGTCACACGCTTTTGTGGTTTAGGACCTTCAACCTGTCTTTTAGGTTTTACTTCGATCAAACTTTCTTTGATGATTCCTTCTGTTGTTTTGTACTTGATGTAGAAGTCAGGAAAATATTTGTGAACTCTTCTGTCTAATGGAGATAAGTATGGTATCCAAATTTCTTCACTGGACCATTTAAGAATATTTTCATTCATGTCACAGTAATACATAAACTTCCTTTCCCACAAGGACCTGTAAATGATATTGTTTGAGTCACCAATATACTTTTTGGGATTGGATGGTTTATATATCCCCTTATAGCTCATACATATAATATAGACACTCCAAGTATTTAGATGGCAGTTCCATACAAGAATTTGTATTATACAACTGATGAACTTATATCAAGGTTTAAGCCTTCTCTGTCTAATTATTTTGATGTTTACATCAACTCATCATTTGGTGGTGTGAGTAATGATGACATAAACTTTCTTGCATATGAAGCAGTCATTCCAGGAACTTCTTTGGAGACAACACAAGTTTTTGGTGATAGACAAGGATTGACTCAGACATATGCTAACAAAAGAGTTTATCCTCCTGTTGATGTTAGTTTTTATGTTGATTTTGATTATAAAGTTTTAGAGTATTTTGAACAGTGGATATCTTCAATATGTCCAAATCTTGGTGTAAGAGGAGATTCTTATCAAAAGTTTAATTATCCAAGAGCTAATAATACTGGGTATAAAAAACAAGTTATTATCACTAAATTTGAAAAAGACTTTAAATCTCCATCAGATAGATTAATTTCTGGGGGAACAATAAATGAACCAAATCAAACCATTTATACATTATTAGAAGCATATCCAACAAATCTTATTTCACTTCCTGTTTCTTATGAAGGTGCTAATTTGTTGAGAACAACTGTTACATTTAATTATGATGTGTATCATTATGAAAATAAAGTTTTAGGTACTAGAACAGTTTATGGTCCTGATGGTTTAGCAAGCAATTCAAGTGCTCAACCTGGAACAGATTCTGCACAACAACAAGCAGCAGGACAAACAACAACACAAGGTCCTTCAAGATCTACAATTAATCAAACAGTAGCAGAACTTAAAGCTATGCAAGAAGCTTCAAGATTAAGACAAGCAGGATTTAGTCCTGGACTTGGACAATCTGGAAGATATGGACCTGGATTTTAATCAATAAATAGTCACAACTGAACTTTATATTTCAAGATGCCTTTACCAATAGTTGCAACTCCAACTTATGAGTTGACGTTACCATCAAATAAAAAGACAATTAAGTACAGACCTTTTCTTGTCAAGGAAGAGAAGATTCTTATCTTGGCTATGGAAAGTGGAAGCACAAAAGAAATTACTAATGCTGTCAAAAATACATTAAAGGATTGTATTTTGACAAGAGGAATTAAGATTGATACTCTTCCAAGTTTTGATATTGAATACCTGTTCTTACATATCAGAGCAAAGTCAGTTGGCGAATCAGTAGAACTGATTGTTACTTGCCCTGATGATAATGAAACACAAGTTGAGGCAACAGTAGATATTGATCAGATTGAAGTTGTGATTCCAGAGAATCATCAATCTGAAATTAAAGTTGATGACAACATTACTATCAAGATGAAGTATCCATCACTTCAAGAGTTTATTGATAATAACTTTGATTTCTCTGCACAGAATAGCAGCAAAGATACTATTGATAAGTCATTTGATATTGTTGCTTCTTGTGTTGATATGGTTTATACCAAAGAAGATTCTTGGTCTTCTGCTGATGTAACAAGAAAAGAGTTGATAGAATGGTTACAGACATTTGATTCTAATCAATTCCAAGGTGTTGAAACCTTCTTTAATACTATGCCTAAACTTTCTCATACTCTTAAAGTCACCAATCCAAAGACTGGTGTTGAGAGTGAGTTAGTATTGGAGGGTCTGTCCAGTTTTTTCGGATAGTTCTTGGTCATGAGGATTTAGAGTCCTATTACAGAGTTAATTTTGCCTTGATGCAGTATCATAAATACTCATTGACAGAGATTGAAAATATGATTCCGTGGGAACGCGAAATCTACTTGGCACTTCTTGAAAATCACATCAGAGAAGAAGAGGAAAAAGCAGCTAAGGCAAATAGATGAATTCAGAAGATTTTAGTTACTTTCAATCAAGAGTAACCAGATTTATTTCAGGTTCAAATTCTGGAATTAAATTTGGATCTTCTGTCACGCCAAGATATACAAGGCTCTCAAGCATCATTCCAAGAAGAGCATTACCTCAACAAGTTTTAGAAAGGATACAAAGAAAAACTACCTCTGATGTAGATGATAATATAGAATCTTCTCCAAGAGGAGTATCTGCATTAGGTAGAGTCACATTAAATCTTGAGCAGACAAAGAATAATTTAGAAAGAATTTTTCAAATTATTGCTGATGATTATAAAAGTTCAAAAGAACAGAATAGAAAAGAAATAGATGAGTATAGAAAGAGAATTGCAAATAGAGGTAGAATATTTGGTAAAAGAGAATTAGGTGATAAGAAATCTGATGTTTTAGGGACCATTAAAAAATATGTAGGGTCATTTTTCAGTGGAGCAGGTGGAGCAATTAGAGCTCTTGCCATGTTTAATTTGTTGCAAGGTCTTCTATCTGGTGACCCATCTAAAATTATTGGACCTCTTCTTGGTATTGGATTGACATACATTCCAAGTATTATAGGTGGAGTTATTGGTAGTGTAATTGGAGGTGTTGGAAAATCATTAGTAGGTAGAATGTTTGGTGGTGGGGCAAGGGCAGCAGCACCAGCAGCAAGTGCAGCAGCAGGAGGATCGAGATTAGGATCATTAGCAAGATTTGGAGGTAAGGCAGCACTACTTGGAGGGGGAATTGCATTAGCAAGTAATGCATTAAATAGACCACAAGAAGATGAAACTCAACAAAGGTTAGAGCAACTTACAGAACAACAAAAAGGATCAGTTGCACCTCAAAGTTTAGGACCCATACCAGGAAGTGAATTGAGAAGATTTGATAATTTAAATAAAAAGTTTGAGGAAGCACTTGATTTCTTATTAAAGAAGCAGAAAGAAGGTGGAACTGCTCAAGGAAGAGGATCTGGTGGTGGAGGAGGTGGTGGTGGAGGAGGAGCAATGGCAAATCCATATGATATTCCAGGATTAAATGTTGATCCTGGATCTATAGCTAGCAAAGATCAATTTAGAAGTACTCTTAAAGGAACTCCTATGGAGTCAGAGGCAGATAGCATTTATGAAATGTCTTTAAAAGAAGGATTAAATCCTGCATTTGTGGCAGGTCTTGCAGGTGCTGAATCTAGTTTTGGTGGTGCAGGAATAGCAGTTGGAACAAAAAATCCTTTTGGTATCTTGCATCAAGGGTTTTCTCCAAAGTCATATGCAGAAGCAACTCAATATTTGGCAAGGCATCTTAGAAATCCTCAAGGTCCTTATGCTGGAATGAGAACTCTACAAGAGGTTATGAACAAATATTCTCCACCTACTGAAAATGATACTCCTAGACATATTCAAAATATAATGAGAATTGGATCTAGAACTGGAGGTGATCCAGCTTCATTATTTTTAAATTTAGGTGCTGCTGGAAGATCTGCTCCTTCTTTTACTCCCTCACTTAATGCTGCATCTAGACCAGCAGCACCAGCAGCACCTAGGGCAGCAACCCCTAATGTGACTGTTCTTCCTGTTCCAGTAAATGCAGGAGGACAGCAACAAACATCTGCTGCATCACCAGCAAGCTCTATTGTTCCTGCAATTGACACAACTTATCCTGAAAACTTCTTGGCATTATATTCAAAATTAACTTATCAGATTGTTTGATAAATGGAACCACCTGTTTTAAATAAACCTAAAGTCAATATAACTCCAAAGATTACTAAGATTAGTAGTCTTGCACAGTCTGCTGAGGAAATTAAAAAAACTTCTACTAAGTTAAGAAAAACTTTTGAGAGTGGTGCATATCAAAAGAAGACACAATTAACAGTTCTAAACAGGTATAAGAAAAGATTAGATTCAATTCAAAAACAAAATGACAAAAGATTTTTAAAGAAACAAAGAGTAAAGATAAAACTTCCAGAGATTAAAAAGTTTGCTGGTAGTTTCTTTACTGCTGGATCTGATCCATTAAAAAGTATTGGTGCATTAGCAGCATTTAATGCTTTATCAAAAGGTGCAAAGGGAGATATATTAGGAGCACTTGGACCAGCATTAGTAGCAGCAGGAATATTTTTTGGACCTGGATTAGTCAAGAGTGGTTTTAGTTTAGCAAGAGGTGGAATTTCAAAACCAGGAGTAACACCTGTAGCAAAACCATTATCATCTGGATCAATCAGTAGGGTAAATGCATCTCAAGCAAGATTTATACAAGGACAAGCAAACATAGGGGATAGAGCAAGATTAGTTCGTAGAGGATTTATTTCTCCTATGGGAATGTTTTCTCGTGGTGGAGTAGAAGAAACTGCAAAGTATGGTGCAAATTCCTCAAGAGTTGGAAAGGCATTTGGAAGATTTGGTAAAGCAATTATTCCTGGAGTTGGTGCTGCAGTTGGTGCTATTGATGCAACCATGCGAGCACAAGAAGGAGATAGAACAGGAGCAGCAATAGCAGGAACATCAGCAACTTTAGATGCACTTGCTGCTGCATCTGCTGCAACAGGTATTGGATTACCTATAGCAGGATTACTTTCCATAGCATCATTTGCATTAGATGTGACTAATCTTGTTCGTGATTTGAGTGGTTCCAGTGAAAAGGAAGCAGCAAAAAATAAACCACAACAGGATAGGTTACAGCAACAAACAGAAGAGCAAAAAAAATTAGTAGATAAGAAAGAAGGTGGAACTTTAACTTTTGGAAAATCTTTAGATAGGTATGAAAGAGTAGTGAACAAATTTGAACAAATTTCTAAAGGATTTAAAATTACTGCTGAAGGTGAATTTGATGAACCTCCAATGCCAGCTCCAACTCAAGTTGCTCCTGATGCAGGATATGATGGTCCAATATCTGGAGATACATTCTTCCCGCTACCTGGAGGTGATGTAGGAACACAAGGGAGAGTTAGTGCCAGTCAAGGATTTGGAGCACCTAGAGATGGGGGAACAAGATCTCATGAAGGTTTAGATATGACTCATTGGCAGGGAGCATTAGATGCTCCAGTTGCTGCATACAAAACTGGAAAAGTTGTAGCAGCAGTATCAAATGGATATAATGGATATGTTGAAGTTGATCATGGTGAGGGATTAAGAACACTTTATTATCATACTACCCCTATGGTTCGTGTTGGAGAAGTTGTTTATGGGGGTCAACAGATTGCAAAATTATATCCTGCAGGAGGTAACACTCACCTTCATTTTGGAATCTCTAATAATGGCAGATACACTGATCCATTACCTCATATGAGAGCAGTTAAAAATAAAATATCAACTCCATTAACAAAAGAAAGAGCTCAGCAGCAAAGTTCTAGTTCATCTGAAGTTCCAGGTCAAGGTGGATTTGGTGTTGCCTTATCACCAGTGTTTCAACAACCAAGAACTTCCACACCTGGGATATCAATTGGTGCTGGAGGATTTAATATTGATGGAAGACCAGTTCAAACATCAGCACCAAGAACTCAATTAAGACCTTCAAGATCTATTTCTCAATATGCATCTTATGAAAGACCACAAGATCAAGTCATTCCTGTTGCAGTTCCAATCCCACAACAGATGCAACAAATGATGCAAGGTGGATCAGGAGGAATGATGATGTCTGGTCCATCTGAACAAGACTTGTTAAATAGTTTCTATAAGAGAGTTCTTCTCAATACTGTAGCCTAATGGAATCATATCTTAATTATAAAATCAAACAATTCTTGATTGAATCTTATGATGGTTCTTCTGTAATTGATGTGACTCAATGTGTTTCTTCCATACAGTATTATGAGGATTTGTTTTCACCAGCAATTTTTGTGTCTATATTACTTGTCAATACTGATGGTATTCTGACAACTCTGACTAATAAAAAGTCTGGAATGCAACCTGGCATTAAAGGTGGAGAAAGAGTTAGTTTAGAAATAGAACAACCAGCAACAGGTCAATTAATTAAACTTGATGAGGAAAAAAATACTTATTATATCTACAAAGTTTATGCATCAACAACAGAATCTACAAGAGAAGCACTGGTTGTAGAGTTGTGTCCTGCTGAAGTATTTCAAAATGAAACTTCAAGAGTTAATAAAAAATACAAAGGTAATATCAGTGGCAGTGTATTTGGCATTTTGAAGGATGTATTAAAAACAAATAATTATAAGCAAGAAAACATAGAAGCAACTTCAAATGAATATGTTTTTTATGGAAATACAAAAAGACCTTTTACTGTATTGACTTGGTTGTGTCCAAAATCTATACCAGTCAAATCACAATCTACACCACAAGCAGGAACAGCAGGATTTCTTTTTTATCAAAACAAAAATGGATTTAATTTTAGAAGTATGGATACTTTGATGGCAGGATTTAAACCAAGCACAGCAGATAAAAAAGAAATAGTAAAATATGTTTATAAAGGTAGAACTGATGATGCAGCAACTCCTGAAAACAATTTCAACATAGTATCAATTCCTGTCTTTGAAAAAAATGTAAATGTGATGGAAAATTTAAGAATTGGTATGTATTCAAGTAGAAATTATTTCTTTGATATTAATGATAGGAAGTTTTATGCATATGATTATGCATTAAAAGAAAGTTATAAGTTGATGAACCATGCCTCTACTGCAAATGTAGCACCACCAGTTCCTTTGGGTCTTGAAAAAACACCATCGAGAGTTATGGTAAGAATTCTTGATAATTTTAATGCAGATCCTGCTGATAAAGATGATACAAAATCAGCAATAAATAAGGATAATACAGCTCTGTATCAAGCAGCATCATTATCCAGATATAATCTGGCATTCTCTCAAAGTTTAAATGTCACTGTTCCTTTAAACTTAAATCTAACAGTTGGTGATGTAATTGAATTGAACTTTGGTTTGATTAGTAAATCTGATAGTGAAAAAGGAACCAAAGATAGACAAAAATCTGGGTATTATTTGATTAAAGAACTGTCACATTTGTTTGAACAAAGTCAAGGTTATACAGGACTTAAATTAATTAGAGATTCCTATGGGGAGCCACCAGAATGAAGAGCATTAATGACCACATTCAAAAGGATAGAGATGAATTAGTTGATCCCATGATTTCATCTCAAAGACGTAGACATGTAGAGGAAGAGTTGGAATCATTAGAAAAGTATCAATCTAATCATCCAGAGGATGAGCATGATCCTACTGCACTGGAATTATATTGTGATGAGAATCCTAATGCTTTGGAGTGTAAGGTATACGACCTATGATGCTTGAACAGTCCCTAATTAGTCCTAACTTCTTAGGTAAAGAATCTTTTAGATGGTTCATAGGAAGAGTATCTCAATATGTCTCAACAGACAAGGGTGGATATAAAGCCAAGGTAAGAATTATTGGACACCACCCTGGTTCTAAAAATGTTATTGATGACCCTGACCTTCCTTGGGCACATGTTTTAGTGCCTTTACATTTGGGTGCTGGAAGTAAAGGCACTGGAATGAATGCTAATATTGATGGGGGAGAAACTGTAATTGGTTTCTTTATGGATGGTGATAATGGACAGCAACCAGTCATCATAGGAGCACTATTTTCTGGATATGATATTGATTACTCAAATACATTTGATAAAGGAACTGACAATTTTGATGGGTTCATACCAAGTAGAAAACCAATAAATCCTCTTCTTAAAGATTCTAAAACTGGTAAAATTCCTAACAAATCTGCAACTGGAATTCCAAATCCTACAGCAGGAATTGGAACAGACAATAAAAAGTCACAAGGAACAGAAGCAACAAATATTGGAGCTCCAACTAATAGACAAGTAATTTCAATACCTCCAACTTGTAAAAATTCAAACACAACTTATGGTCGTCTTGTAAGAGCACTAAGAGATTTTATAAAAACATTAAATACAATCAATCAGACAGTTGGTATTGTTAATACAGTTACAAATGCAGTAGCAGATTTACCTGCACTTGTACAAGAAACAGGGCAAATTATTACTGATTTGTTTCATGAGTATTGTACTTTTATTAGAGATAAAATTAATAAAAGACTATACAAATACTTAAAAGGAAAACTTGATAAACTTCTTCCTAAAGATATTAAACTTTTTGAAGAACTTGCTATGGATAAACTTGTGGATAGTATTTGGTGTGCTTTTAATAAGATTATTAAAGGAATTGCAGAATTTATAACTAAATTTTTATTAGAAATTGTAGATAAAGTTATTAGCGTTCCTTTATGTGCTGCTGAATCTTTTCTTGGAAGTGTTTTATCTAATATTACATCACAAATATCAGAAGCACTTAGTGGTATTCTTGGAGATTTGACAAGTGTTATTGGTCCAATCAGTTCCTATGTTTCTCAGGCACTTAATTATGCAAATGCAGCACTCAATTTCTTAAGTTGTGAAAGTGCAGAGTGTAAGGCACACTATGATTATGAAATGAATAAAGGATTTATTCCACCAGAAACAATTGAAGGTATTAATAATGTTGTTAATTATCCAAGAAAAGGATTGCAAAATGCAAAAAAAGCAGCAAGAGAATGGTTAGGTCTTAATAATGCAGGAAAAGGAGATGATGCACTTCCTCCAGAGTTAGCAGGTCTTGGTCAGGGATGTGATGTGACAAGCCTTGAATGTGGTCTTCCAACAGTCACATTCTTTGGTGGTGGAGGCGTTGGTGCTGCTGGACTTGCAGTTGTTGATGCAATAGGTCAAGTTGCTGGTGTCAATATGACTAACTTTGGATTAGGGTATTCAGGAGCACCTTATATTTCCTTTGATGACCCTTGTGGAAATGGTGCAGGAGCAAGTGGAACAGTTTATGTTGAAAATGGACAAGTTTCCAAAGTTCAAATTGATAATCCTGGATATGGATACCTCAACTCTACAACATATACTGGAAGCACAGATGATCCATGTACAACTCCATTGATAGATTCAAGTGGGCAAGAAGTTGTTGGTAGCATCACTGCTGTCAATATTATTAAACCTGGAATTGGATATACATCTGGAGATAGAATTGTTGACGAAGCATGTCCATTGAATGATATAGAAATTTATCCAGTTGTTGATTCCTTTGGAAGAATTACTGGTGCTAATATTATCAATCCAGGAAGTGCCATTAAGGTTTTCCCACAACTGGAAATAAATAGCCCTGATGGTGAAGGTGCTATTATACAACCTGTTTTAACATTTAATCCAGTCAAACCAGTTGGAATAGGAACTGATCCATTGAAGATTAAGAAAGTAGTATTGTGCGCTGAAGATCATGGTTTATAAACATCCCCCTAAGGGTTATGTAATTAATGATGGTGATTATGGAACAATCTTCATAGGTGAAGATAAAGAAACTGTAAGAACAAGACAGATTGAACTTCATTCTGCATCTGATGCATCAATTAAACTGTTTAAAGATGGTGGGTTTGAAATCCAAAGTCAATCTACTGCAAAACAAGCAGATAATATTGCAAGTAATGCAAAAGAGGGACTTGCCATCAAGGCAAAAAACATTCGTTTGAGTGCTGATGGAGAAGTAACTATATCAGCAAG
>Ga0194123_10008041_pt1 | contig 10272 bp, 7 predicted proteins | sample TA2MahsurfametaG_5_FD_155479 | JGI IMG/M metagenome (GOLD analysis project Ga0194123, IMG submission 155479) | Freshwater microbial communities from Lake Tanganyika, Tanzania - TA2015023 Mahale A surface | ecosystem: Environmental > Aquatic > Freshwater > Lake | place: Tanzania: Lake Tanganyika... | reverse complement strand
CAACAATAACTTTACTAAAAAAATTTAGAGCCGAAAATTTTATTTAATGATTATAATATAAAAATTTTTATAAGACAATTATGGTTAATTAATAGATAAACTGAACGAGAAATTTAGGGAGTAAAATTTTTAAGACTAATTATAAGTGAAAAATTAAAATTTAACTAGCGATAATCTTTAAATTAGGTACTTTAAGAAAGGTATTTTTGTTTTAGGGGCTTAAAATATTAAGTTTTATTAGCTAAAAAAGAAAAAAAATTAAGTAGGGAAGTGCCTATGTTAAGCAATAAAAAGGCGAAGCAAAGAAAAAAGGAGATTAGTTTTTAAACTCAAGGGATAAAAATTTTAAATCTTTAGTTAGCAAGCCTGATTAATAGAACGTAAAATTAAAAGTTTGACGTAGCGATAGTTACTATTTATTTAAATCTGGAAAACTAAACCAATGACTAAAATTAAAAAAATTAGAATGTTTCAAAAACGAGCTTTATAAATATTGAGATTTTATAAAATTATAATAACTTGGATTAGTTAAAGGTTAAGGCTTTTTGGAGGATCACCAGAAATTTAATTTTGGCTTATTTAAAAATTTTAACCCAAAAAATTGGCGCACTATTTAGTAAAAAAATATGGGGGCTTAATAAATTAATTATGAAGGCCTAAATTGTAATGAGTCGTAATGTTATATTAGTAAAAATTAAGGTTAGGTTAAATAAAATTTTTAATTTAAATTTTCTTTGAAAATTTTTATGAAAAGGGGGATGTGAATAATTTTAAAAATAATTAAGATAATTTAAAAATTAAGGCCAAACCCCTAAAAATTAATTCTTGGTTAAAAACAGTTTTTAAAAATATATTAAATAGCCATGGTTTGGTCATTATAGAGAGGGAGAGGGGACCAATCTAATGATATGATTGTATAATGAAATATTTTTAATAATTCGTGTATTTTTTATTAAAGATTTTTATAAATAAAGTTGAACTTAATTAATAACTAAAAATCAATCTTTGTTTGCAAATAATGAAAGAGTGAGGTTTTATTCTTAAACGGCTGTGCTATAAATTTTTAAATTGGAATTGGTATAATTGGGAGGCAAACTGTAAACGTAATGAAAATTGGAGAATCCCAGGAAAAACTTTTTATATAAATTGAAATTTTAATAAAAGTTCCTTAGCCGGAAAAGTATAATGGTTAGAAGGTAAAATACAAAAATACCTAAATTTCGAAGATGGCTTTACAGATGCAGGGATATTTAGCAAATGCTTGTTGAATTAAGGAATTTCATTACATTTAGTTTTACTTTTGTTGGGAAAGTTGGGTATAATTTTAAATATATGAAAATAAAAAGTCAAATTTTAAAGAACCAAGGGTAAAAATTTTCGGCCGGGTCAAGGGGCCCTTTAAGTTGAGCGGACAAAGCCTGGTAATCCAAACCTTAGGGGAAAAATTTCATTAATAAAGAGGCATAAAAGTCTAAAATAATAAGTAGAGTAAAAACAGGGGGCGAAAATTTATTTGTCTATTTTTGTAAATTTCTAGGAATTTTTGATAGAAATTTAGTTAATAAAATTTAAAAACTTTATTAGAGAAAAATTAAAATTTAGTAAATTATAGTGTGAGTTAAGACATTTCAAGAGAATCGGTTTGGAATTTGGGCTATAAAAAAATTAAATTATTTAAGATAAGATTTTTTAAAATTAGGCGGAATAGAAGATTTAAACAGTTTCATGTTAATTTAAATTGATAAAGTAGGATAAAAAAGAAATAAAGTTAAAAATATAAGAATAGAAATTTTAAGTTAGTTAATTGTAAATTTAAAAAATATTTTATAAAGTTAAAGGTTTGGTGCCGCAAAAATTTTTATCCGTGAAAGGTGAAAACTCAAGCCAATAATTAGCTTTAAATTAAAAAATTTATTAACGGGGTTTTTGGTAGTAAAACAATTTAAAAAAATTTATTTTAACTCTTAGTCTTTATAAATTATACTAGCCTAAGCTAATTGTAGGTCGAGGTTTAAGGGGGTAAAAATTTAGTTTTGGTCTATTTTTAAATTTAAGCTAAAAAAATTAATACCTAAAAAGGAGAATTTTTGAGGAGCCATCAGAATAAAAGCTAGGTGAGGAGCCGTAGCCCATTGAAAGTTTTAGTAAAAATAAAATGGATTTTTGTGCCGTGAAATTTTAAGGAAGAAAATGTCAGTTAGATAAAAATAGGTTTGATAATTATTACTAATAAAAATTTAAGAATATTGCTTTAGCAAGTTAAGTGTAAAATCAAGTTTATGTATGAGCCGGGAAAAAATTATGTTAAAAATTTTTACTTAAAAGGAGATTTTATTTAAGGTATAAAGATAAAGCATAAAGCTTAAATTTAAGAAACGTAAAATTAATCGGCACAAAAATTTTTATGAGAATTTAAATTAAAAGAAACCCTACTTATTATGGGTTTATTTGGTTTGAAAATTTTAATCTAAGAGAAGATTACTATAAGAAATAGGGCTTATTTTTGTGGTGTATGTTAACATAAGATATTTTCGTTATCTAGAAAAATTTTTTTCAAAAATAATAATAAAATTTAATTATTTAGTGGGCTCTATTTTGGCCATATTGTTTTTTTTTTGTTCTTTTTCATTAATAATTATAAGGATAAAAATAGCAACTGGGCATGAAATTTTATTGGAGTGAAAATTTTCTATGCTAAGTTCTTTAAGAATGCAGTTTTTAATTGTGCTAGATTGAATGGCCCTGTTTTTTTTTTCAACTGTAGTAATAATTACAAGAGGCGTTATACTTTTTTCTTCAAGGTATATAATAGCCGAGAAATTTTTTAGACGGTTTATTCTTTTGGTTTTGTTATTTGTTTTAAGGATAGGCTTATTGGTTTTCAGGCCAAATTTTATTAGAATTCTATTAGGGTGGGATGGATTGGGTGTTACTTCTTATTTATTGGTAATTTATTTCCAAAGGGAAAAATCGTTTAACGCGGGCATAATTACTGCGTTAACTAATCGTTTGGGAGATGTAGGACTATTGGCTTTAATTGGGCTAAGAGTTCCTTTAAGAAGATGATCATTTATTTATTTTGCTAGATTGGAAGAAAAGTATGGATTGTTTCTAGTAGTGATAATCATTTTAGTGGCTATAACTAAAAGGGCTCAAATTCCTTTTTCTTCTTGGTTGCCTGCAGCTATGGCTGCTCCTACTCCTGTGTCATCTTTAGTTCATTCTTCAACTTTAGTTACAGCTGGGGTGTATTTAATCATTCGGTTAAATTATTTAATTTTAACCGTTAAAGTATTGTGGGTTTTAAGATTTTTAGGAGTAATAACAATATTTATAGCAGGAAGCGCAGCCTTATATGAAATAGACATAAAAAAAATTATTGCTTTATCCACCTTAAGCCAGCTGGGTTTGATATTTTTTAGGTTAGGAATAGTCCTGCCGATAATAAGATTTTTTCATTTGATTACTCACGCCTATTTTAAAGCCATATTATTTATATGTGCTGGGTCTATTATTCATAGAATAAAAAATTTTCAAGATGCGCGACTTATAAGAAAGGGGGTATTCTATTTACCTGTTAGGTTTGGAATTTTTTTTGTATCGAATTTAAGATTATGCGGGATGCCTTTCATAGCAGGATTTTTTTCGAAGGATTTAATTTTAGAAATGTTAATGATAAATTATTCTAGAATAGTTATTTTCATCTTTGCTATGATTTCTACTGGGCTAACAGTAATATACACACTTCGACTGGCAAATTTAGTTTTTTTTGGCCAGAGGATATCTGAGCCTTCCTTTAGTCTTGTTGAAATAGATAAATCTATATTTTTGGGAATATTGATTTTGCTGGTACCTTCGGTTAGAGGCGGGCTATGACTTTCTTGGGGGGTTTTGTCTTTTAGAAATGTGATTTTTTTACCACTTTGAATAAAAATTTTAGTTATTGTCGTCATTATTATTAGGAGAACAAAAAAAAATAAAATTTTTCAAAAACCCTCATTAAAGGAATTTTTTCAGTTTATATGATTTATACCTTTTATGTTTAGTCGCAGTTTTTCTTACCTGGGCTTGCTTTCTGGGAAAAGGGGAATTTTAATGAGCGATTATGGATGAAGAGGAAGAATGTTGCTTTTTTTACCCCAAAATTTTTTTAAAGGCTTCTATAATTATGGGGCTTTAGCGTTAAGAGGAAATTTTATTTTAAGAATTTCTTTTTTTTTAATTTTTTTTTATTTATTGTAAAATGAAAAATTATTGTATTTTAAGAAGACTCTTTAATCCCAAATTTAAATGAAAAGAGATTAAAAAGTTTTTAATAAAAAAGGCTAGGAAAAATTTTTAAATTAAGTTTTACTTTAACATTAGTCTATAAAAGTTTATCTGATTGACATAAATTAAAAATTCGAAAAATGGTCTCTATTATAAAAACTCACCCTGTCTTAAAAATTTTAAATGGCTCTCTCGTGGATCTTCCCACTCCCGCGAATATTTCAAGTTTGTGAAATTTTGGATCCCTTTTAGGCTTGTGCCTTATTTCTCAGTTATTAACGGGATTATTTCTTGCTATACATTATAGGGCAGATGTTTCCATCGCTTTTTCTAGGGTTAGGCATATTAGGCGTGATGTTAATTTCGGCTGGTTACTTCGGATGCTGCATGCAAATGGGGCCAGATTTTTTTTTATTTGCTTATATATACATGTGGGCCGAGGGCTTTATTATGGTTCATTTGCATACCATTATACTTGAGTAGTGGGGGTTGTAATTTTATTGATGACTATGGCAGCGGCCTTTCTAGGTTATGTTCTTCCTTGAGGTCAGATGTCTTTTTGGGGTGCGACGGTTATTACAAACTTATTTTCAGCAATTCCCTATTTAGGGGAGGATTTAGTAAAATGAATATGAGGGGGGTTTGCGGTCGATAGTCCAACGCTAACTCGGTTTTTTTCTTTGCATTTTTTGTTGCCGTTTATCGTTGCAGCTTTTAGGGGGCTTCATTTATTGTTTTTACATCAGACTGGAAGTAGAAACCCCCTTGGCGTAAATAGGAATTTTGATAAAATTAGGTTTCATCCTTATTTTAGAGTAAAAGACCTATTTGGTATAGTGATTATATTTGCTGGTTTGTTTTGAGTGTGTATGTTTACTCCTTGAGTTTTAGGAGACCCGGAAAATTTTATTCCGGCAAATCCTTTAGTGACACCAGTTCATATTCAACCTGAGTGATATTTTTTAATAGCTTACGCTATTTTACGTTCAATTCCGAATAAATTAGGCGGGGTAGTAGCTTTAGCATTATCAATCCTAATTCTTTTGGTGTGTCCTTTTTTAAATTTTAGAAATTTTCGGGGATTGGCATTTTATCCCTTAAATAAATTTTATTATTGGTGCCATGTGAATGTTGTGATTTTGTTGACGTGAATTGGGGCGCGGCCAGTAGAGGATCCCTATATTTTCACAGGTCAAGTTTTATCTGTTTACTATTTTCTGTATTATTTTTTTTCTCCAGCATGCCAAATTTTTTGAGATAAGCTATTAAAATATTTATGAAGTTTAAAATATTGATTTGTGGTGTCAAAGATGTGAGAATTCACCATAAATAGGGGCGGATAAAATAATTTAGTATAAAATATTACGTATAATTTCCACTTATAAGATTTAAATTAAAATTATTATGATAAAATGGGTGGGTGAAAAAGAATAATATTCAAATATGATATCTAATTTGCAGTTAGAAGATGCTAAAAGGCTTATTTCATAGGATAAAATAAATATTTAATGTAAAAAGTACTTATAGCGGAAAAAGTAATAAAATTTTTGGTTCGCGTAAGCCCGTGGGGCAAAGGCGACTAACTCCCCAATTATAAATTGGGGAGTTAGTCGCCTTTGCCCCACGGGCTTACGCGAACCAAAAATTTTATTACTTTTGGCTAGTAAAATAGATTAGTTCAAATTTTTAAAAATCTAATAATTAAAACTATTGATTTGTTAGAAAAAATTTAAATTAAAGCTAGTAAAAATCACCTGAGGTATTTTTTGTTTGACAAACAAATATTTTTTTTAAATTAGGTTTTTAAGGTTTAAGTCTAATAATTTTAAATATGGGTATTTAACCCACTCGTTTGGTTTTTACAGAGAAAGGTTTAACAAAAGGAAAAAAGTGGGTCAAACGTGGTTTCAGTTTAGTGAGATTTCCCGCCTATTAATTGAAGATAGTAGTATTTTTCTGTTAATAATTTGACCTTGCTGGGTAAGAGAAAATAAAATTAAATTATACGCTGCAGAAAAAAAAGATAAAATCATTACGGGAGTAGTAAAACCCCTAGCCGTGTTTAAAGTTGATGAAATTAAGTTAATTTCTCTAAATAAATTTAAGGTAAATGGGCCGCCAAAGTTAGCCATGATCAAGCAAAATCAGAAAAAAGTAAAAGTTGGGTCAATAGAACTTAGGCCTTTATTAATTAAAATTCTTCGGGAATGCCTTCGTTCGTATATTATGTTGGCACCTGCGAAAAGACCCGAAGAAGTAAACCCGTGAGCCACTATAGCCCATCAAATTCCAGGGGTATTAAACGAGGTTATGCTGAGTAGGGCGAAAATAATTAGGGCTATATGTACTACAGAAGAGTAGGCAATGATGACTTTTATGTCGGCTATCCGACAACAAAAGATTCTTAATGTGGCACCCCCTAAAATTCTGATACATATAAACACGGGGTTAGGTTTTCTTAAATGAAAGAAGCTTATTATACGATACAGTCCGTATCCTCCTAGTTTTAATAATACCCCCGCCAAGATTATTGAGCCGGCCACTGGGGCCTCTACGTGTGCTTTAGGAAGCCAGAGATGAAAAAAATAAATAGGGAATTTTACAAGAAATGCTACAATTAGGCATAAGCTGACTCAAAGTGGGGGAGTGGGAAAGGTTTTTCTAAAAAATCTTACGTTTAGCCTGAAAAAGTTATACCAGAGAAAAAATAAACTGAGAAGTAAAGGTAAGGACGAGGCTAGGGTAAAAAAAAATAAATAAAGGCTTGCTATTAATCGCTCTGGCTGATAGCCTCATCCTAAAATAATAAAAAAAATAGGAATCAAAGAAGCTTCGAAAAAAAAGTAAAAAGAAAAAACGGAAGAAGATAAAAAAGTCGCACCTAAAGAAATCAGTATTAACTTAAATAGTTGTATTAAAAACATAAAGTTTTTTCTACTCGTGCTTGCTAATACTATTAAAATCAGAAGCCAAAGTGAAAGAAAAATTAAGGCCAACCTTAAAAAATCTTCCTGGGGAGAGTCTTTTGAAAAAAATGTGGAAGTTTTTAGTAGGAAAAAAATTATTAGGTTGGACATAGAAAAAATTATTAAATTAACGTTGCCGGGAATTCAGAAAAATAAAAAAATTAGTTTTATTATAAAATTAAAAATTTAATAACTAAAATATAAATATTATAACATTTTTTGATTATTTGATTTTAGTAGTGGCTGTTTTGGTAAATGTGGCCTTTATTACTTTACTAGAGCGAAAGATTTTAGGCTATTCTCAAATCCGAAAGGGGCCCAATAAGGTTGGATTTGTTGGAATTTTTCAACCTTTTAACGATGCTGTGAAATTATTTTCTAAAGAGAGGGTGAAACCTTTTAGTGCAAATAAATTAGTTTATTTTTTAACCCCAAGGGTGGCTTTAATGTTGGCTTTAGTTATTTTTATGGTTTTCCCGTTTCATGAAATAAGCTTTTCTTTTTCTTTGTCTATTTTAATGGTTTATATGGTTTTAAGGATAAACATATATCCAACTTTAGTGTCAGGTTGGAGGTCCAACAGGAAATTTGCTATGGTTGGAGCCCTTCGAGCGGTTGCACAATCTGTTTCTTATGAGGTAAGATTGGCTTTATTATTTTTGTTTTTTTTATCTTTAAGGAAAACATTTTCTTTAGAAGGGCTTTTCTCAGAAAATGGGGTTTGGGTTAAAGAAATAATTTTTTTCCCTTTGGTGGGGATATGGTTGATTTCTTGTTTGGCTGAGACTAATCGAACTCCATTTGATTTTGCAGAGGGAGAGTCGGAGTTGGTATCTGGATTTAATGTCGAATTTGGCGCGGTAGAGTTTGCTTTAATTTTTATGGCGGAGTATGCCAGAATTATGTTTATGTCTTTCTTTTTTTCCTTTTTTTTTTTAACAGATAGAAACTTTATGTTGTATTTATATAGCTCCTTATTAATTTTTTTTTGAGTATGGGTGCGGGCAACTTTCCCACGGTATCGCTTTGATCTTCTAATGAATATGGCGTGAAAGGTGTTTCTTCCAATAATTTTACTATTGTTGGCTTATTCTTGTATTCTTTTAATTTAAAAGAGTAGTTTAAAAAAAATATAAATTTTGTAAATTTGAGATACCTCTCTGTCTCTTTAAAAATATAAGCTAAAAAAGCTAAAGAGCTCATAACTCTCTGATAGGCGTGCCTTGTTTTTATTTCAAGTAAAGCTTTTAGAAGCATTTCATTGTTAATGAAAAAAAGAATGTCGTTCTATTTGATAAATCTAGAATAAAGTTTTCGTTTAAGTGTTTTTGCACAGAAAATTTTGATTTTTCCGGGTATAATTAGATTTATAATGCGAATAAAAATTCTGTCAGAAAATCTTGTTTCGGCCAAGATAGGGGAAAAATTTTCCACAGGATTAAAATTAAATTCTAAGGCAAGTGAAGATTGGGAAGGCTAAAAGAAAAAAATTAAAAAAAAAAAAAATTACAAAAAAATTAGAGCCTGAGAGGAAGTATTGCCTGGAGAAAAAGGCACTTATCCTATAAAAACTTAAAAAAATATAGGAGCCTAAAGTTAAAAGGGAAAATAGTAAAAGTGCCATTAGGCAAAAAAGAGGGACTAAGGCCAAAAAGCTTTTTAATAAAACTACCTTAAAAAAAAATCCAGAAAAAGGGGGGAGCCCGGCCATATTTAAAAAATTCAAAAAACAAAAAAATTTTAATAAAAAGGGGCTGACCACAAATCTAGAAAATTTATTAATATTATTAAAATGTAAGAAAGATAAGATTAAAAATAATAAAAATGAATAAAAAATTAAATAGATTAGCCAAAAATTATTCCATGGTCTCGCAAAAATTATTCAAAGAGAATTAGACCAGGCAGATAGAATAAGTATTAATCGCATGTTACTTAAATTTTTTAAAATGGAGAAGAACCTAAAAATTGATCAGACTATTGCTAAATTTAAGATGTCGAAAAAAGGTTGTAAAAGCCTAAAAATATGTAGAGGGATAAATTTTTGAATACTAAAAATTAGAAACAGGATTTTAAAGGGGCTTGAAAGAGAAATTCTGACCATCCAACTGGAAAATGGGGGGATTCCTATTTTAAATAAAATTAAAATGGTTAAAATTGAAGAAAAATAATCAGTTTTATAAAAAGTAATAAAAATAAATAAAAGAAAAAAAATTGAGGCAACTCTTTGAGAAATAAAATACTTTAACCCAATTTCTCTCGAATTAGGATTTCCGAAAGAAGAAAAAATAGGTAGAATTGAGAGCATATTAATTTCAAGTCTCACCCATAAAAAAAGAAAAGAGTGAGAACTTATTGCAACGATAATACTAAAAAAGAGGAGTAAAAAAAAGCCTAAAATGGAAGAAAAGAATATTATAAGCTTAAAGAAGGTAGACTTCTATAACTTGATTTCAAATCAAATGCTGTTGATTAAGCTTTGTAAAGGACTAGAGTCGTTTTACCAAAGGGCCTTTTTCTAGTTTTATGAGTTTTACCACCGAAAAAAGAGCTGCTAGAAGGAAAAAAAAAGATAGGATAATGGTCTCTCTTCCTAGGATTTCATAGGTAGAGGCTAAAAAGTTAATTCTAGAAAAATTTTTAGCCGGGAGAGTCTCATTGAAAATACCAAGGAAAAAAATAATTAAACTAGGAAAAAAATTAAAGGAAAAAACACCCAGCTTGAATTTTTCATTAGCAGCTAGTGAAGTTATGTAAATGACAATAATTATGATCCCACCTAAAAATATTAAAATTAAGGAAAAAAAAAATCATGAAAAAGAAAGTTTTAGCAATAGCACGCTAAATCTAACAGAAATTAATATGAGCAGTAAAGCTATACTGAACGGATGAGATAGGCTGGCGCAAGAAAAAACTCTAAATAAAATAAAAGTAAAAAAAAATAAATTTATTATAAGGCTAAAACTAAAAGCTTTGATTAAAGATTAGAAGTCTAAATCTTTTATAGCCTGGGGCCTACTAAAAAACTAGGTTAATTTTA
>Ga0194123_10008037_pt1 | contig 10275 bp, 8 predicted proteins | sample TA2MahsurfametaG_5_FD_155479 | JGI IMG/M metagenome (GOLD analysis project Ga0194123, IMG submission 155479) | Freshwater microbial communities from Lake Tanganyika, Tanzania - TA2015023 Mahale A surface | ecosystem: Environmental > Aquatic > Freshwater > Lake | place: Tanzania: Lake Tanganyika... | reverse complement strand
AACTTCTCCACGGGCCTCAGAACGTATAAGTGAGGAGTGGGCATGTCCATCAAGCAACTCATTAATCTTCTCAGGGCTGATACTTCCTTGATTATAGCAACTATCCAAAAATACCATCTCAATAAACTCTTGAAGGTCGTTGATGGTCTTTGGATCTCTTGCACTGCGTTCGAGTACTAACTCATCAAATAAAAGTATCTTCTTGGGTGCCGATGCACGTGCATCGAAGAGATGTAGATTGTATAGGATCCAAATCAAGCCAGCCTTCGCCATATTATATCCATCTCGCCTGAAGAGCGATTCTGCTACGGCAAAAGGATTGCGAATGATGGCAATTGAGGGAAGGTCTCTGAGTAGAATATGAAGCCATGCATCTCGGGTGAGGCATAAACGAGGATCTTTATCGATCCATAAACCTTTCCCGCAGTGTGTTCTGAGAGTGGGCCTTAGGCTTGAGAGCAGATCAATACTCTCCTGACAACTCCAATCTGGCTTAACCAGAAATGGACGATCCCAACGCGCACTAGCCCAATTCAGGATCTGCTCGTTGCTTGCGCAAACTTGCTCACTCTCGTGATGCCCGTAGGGATTTGCTAATGAGTCGGGTATATCACGTCCTAGACACTTCTCTTGCGAATCTGGTAACGATGCCCTGAGGAGGCCACTGAGAAGTGAGGTCCCTGATCGATGGCACCCCAGAACCCAACCGCTCATGTCTCATTCCTGCAAGTTCTCCTTACCTTAAGGGATCAAGACCACTCTCTTCCCATTGCCTAAATGACGCATCATAGTTGGGCTGTGGCTGGATGTTCTCTGGTCTGGTTGGCCATCCCAGCTGCTCATAAAGGCCAGATTTGGTGCAGCGGTAGCACACTGTAGCCTCGTTTGAATGTGCTCTTGGCCGACCAGACTTCTTAACGTGATGGAGCATCACTCGATCTCCGATCAGGTGACAGTAGTCAGGCATCATGACCCAATGCATCAAAAGATCGAATGAATCCCGCCAAAAAACCATGCAGTTTGTATCGATAAAAAGCTCTGGATCTGTATTAGGGCATGGCCCCATATATTCTTCGTTAATTGTATAGAGCTTCCGGTTGCTACTGGTAAATACGGCCCCCGTTTCGGCGCGCAGGGCGACCATCTTTTCTACATGATCTTTGACCAGCCAGTTGTCGGCATCTAAAAATACGATGCCATCATAGCCTAAGCCAATTGCATGAATAGCACCAATCAGCCTTGGTGTAGAGCCAATATCATGATGGGAACGAGGAAGCGTGACATGATCAGCATCCCATGTGTCTAGCGACGAATTCTTATGGCCATCGGCTACAATTATATGGCGACAATTGTAGCCCTGCTCGAGCACGCTGCTGTGGCATTTCGCTAAAATACTAATATCCTCTCTAAAGTAGGGCGTGACAACAGCAACTTTCATTTTACAGCCCTCTTACCACTCATTGCAAAGAAACTGGCCAGCCTGAGATCTCTTTTAAACACACCATCCTGAATTCCTTTTTTGATGTCTGCTTCGTTGTGCACCATAGAATGATATTCATGCTCAAGCGAACCATTCTGTAAAAGTGCCTCATAGTGTGCACGCCAAGTTCCACCAATATCACGGCTGATCCTCGAGTTTTTCGCTAGTGCTTCAGCACCATGACGTATCTTCCTAGTATATTGAGACAGACTACGAACAGGAAAATGTAAGATCTCAATATCTTTGCAATCCCGTGCTGTCGTAACCTCTCCCTCAAGATATACGGCATGATTTCCATCATCCACCCATATTGAGTCTGCCGAGCGATGGCATATTTTGGGCGGCAATGGCTGGCCTAGATTATTACACGATGAGACTTCTCGGATCTGCTGGGTTTCGTAAAAAGGTTTATCCTTATGTTCAACACTTGGCGGAAGATAGTTGTAGCGCTTCACCGAAAGAGTGGAAATATCGCTCTGCACAGAATTAAAGACTTCATGATACGAATGCTTAACAGGCATCCAAAACTCATCGGCATCAGCATGAATAAGCCAATCTGCATGATAGCGTTCGACAGCTATCTTAGCCATCCGTGATACCCATGCAGCTTGATCATGATCGTGCCTATCTTCGTGAAGAAGAGTTATCTTTCCGGTATCCATGAAAGCAGTTATCTTCTCTACCGTAGCGTCTTCAGAGCCATTATCAGTGATTACGAGATGGTCGACGCCATGCGCCAGATGAAAAAGGATATTCTCGGCAATGATATCCTCTTCATTCCTGCATAGAAGAGTCATCACAACTCCCATCCCCTTATCCACCCAAGGCTTTCAACCGATTAAGGTTATCACAATAGATTTCCTCTTTGGGCTCGCATGACTGATTGTTATGAGGGAAAGGGATGCCGGGGGGCACATTACAACCTAAGAACTCGCATAACTTGTGCCAATCACTCTCCTTCTCCCAGCAAACTTCTAGGAATCTTTCAGGTGAATTCGTAAAGTATGCCCTCACAGCATCACAATGCGCCTCGTAGAAATCTAGATGTGCGTTTCGATTGAGATGTGGATAAGGAAATCCATAAGCTATGCTCCTGGTCTCACAACCTATCTCAGGATCAACTCGCAGTGAATGACTCTCCAGACTCCGTAACCACCTTTCTGCTGTTATACGCGTCGTCAAGATGAACTTACTTCCTGGGAACCACTGATCCAGTTCTTTATAAATCAGCGGGTAAGGCCAGTCTTCAAATGAGTCATACTTCGCGCATTCTGTGCGGATCTCACCGAGCTTTCCCGATCTCAACATTCTTAGCAGCTCAATGCTATAGCTCTTATGGCGATATCCAAGGATCTCAAGACACGAGCCCAGCGTTGTGGTGCCAGTCTTGTTGAGACCAATGCCAAATACCTTGTTTCTTATCATCTTCTTTTCGCAAGTAACTCGTTGTAGAGGATTCTTGCACTCTCAGGGAAGGCCGTGCCAACAACTCTACTTCGACGTAGCCTTTTCTGGATTAGACTTGTGTCGAGCTCGCACTGAGTAAATGCCTCAACCCTGTCGATTCCTTGCCCATCAATGATGTCATCATAGTGAACAAATAAGCATGGAAAACTGCTCGAATAATGCTTAATAAAGAATCGGTACTGAGCGCACCAGGCGCTATAAAGCTCCGTCTCACTTAGCTGTATTCCCTGAAGGTAGTCGGCTGTTGCAATCTCTTTCATCATGCTATTTACAACAGCCCTAGGATCCCTAAAAACACAGATAATACGTATATCCGAATTTGGATCCTGCCTCATGGCAGACTCGATCCAGAACTTCAGCGTGTAGCAAAATCTTGGATCTTTGAAGAGAGTAGCCTTACCACTTAGGCATTGATCTATTTGTTGCTCGAGCTTAGTTGAGCAAGTTAACTCGTAGTCTTCATCTAGTTCTCTAAGCCAGCCTTGTCCTTCCCCCATCGGCGTATGCTTACAGGATGCCGTGAGTATCAATTCGTTTAAACTATTGACTTCTCGGTCTTCAAAAAAACCAGTAGGATTGGTCGAACGCTTCAGATAGCTGTCGATACCCAAATCGAAACCAGTATGTCTGAACAGACCGGTTACTAGGCTGGTGCCGCTTCTGCCAGCTCCTGTCACGAACCATCGCTTACAGTTTTTGGCAGGCCATTCGGCGGGGTGAGCATTCTGACCAGTAGGAAACTGTGAGTAATCACGAAATCTACTCACATCTGTATTGAGATACGTCTTAAGATCGCTTAGGGTATTATTACTAATACGACCATGGATTATTCTTGTTGACATTCCAAGCCCAGCAATCCATGGCTTTGTCGTTCTCAGATTGTATTCAGGTGGCAAGATATGTATCCGTAAGCCATGCATGCACACACTCTTCCACAATGCAGATCGAAGCGCTGCCTGATCAAACGCAACCCCTACAGAGTCATAGATCTTTAACCAGCTCTCTACCAACTTTCGCGTGCGTCTATTTCTCCGAAACCCCATGACACCACTATTGATTTCGGGCAACCCGTCAGGAACCTCGTGATCTTTCCACTGTGCCCAGCGAACAGGTGCATAGGAGCCACAGAAATCATAATAATCTAGGATCTGGAATAAATCGTCGACTGCTCCTACGACTCTTGCATCTGTGTCAAGAAACAATGTCTTCTCATAAGGTAGTTCGGCAAGGGCAGCAACCTTGTCCCGGTAGTTATATCTACATTCAGCCATAGCAACGGCTACGACGTCGGACAGCCCCCTAAACGAATCGGGTTGGTCAGTATAGACAGTTGAGGGCAGACTATCAACAACTCGGCGGTTTATTGTCATCGTTTCCAGGGCTTCTTCAACGTGCTTTTGTCCTGTTGCGACCATGGCAATGCCCACACTTGCCCTGCGGAATCTCTTCATGACGAGAGCCCTATCAATGCTTGTTTGACAGTCATCTTCATCGTCGCCATAGAGTAGCGCTCTCTGATCAACCGAGCTAATTGTGCTCTTTGCGTATTGGGTATTGTCTTGCTAGTGATCGCCGTTATGGCAGCCTGTACCGCCGTTGGGAATGAAAACCAATCGCCATATTCAATTTCATACGCCATTCCGTAGCTTCCTGCTTGATGAAACAGTTCTCGCCCTCCCATACCTGTATACCCAATGACGTAAGCCCCTGTTGCAAGTGACTCGGCGATTGGCAGTCCAAATCCTTCAGGATGACCAAAACTTAGAAAGATTGCAGCTCTCGAGAGGACTCTTCCTACTTCTTCCGCACTCATATTTGCTATAGAAACAATATTCCAATCTTCAGGAATAACGTAACTCTTGAGCAAGTGCTCTACAACCGCACTGTGCTCTCTATTCTTTCTAGGCATATAGGCAATAAGTTTATCTTTATCTTCTTTATAGCCAAAATATTCAGAATCAATGGCATTGATGATTCTTGCAACCTTCTTATCCCCTCCTAGCCATGTAGATAATGCATAGAAATCATAGTCTGATACGCACCAAACTGCTGCTACATCGCGCCGCAGATACATCTCTCGGACCGCTTCAGGGTTTAAAAGCCCCTTAATACCGTTAAAAGTGTATCCCAGGTTCTGATTAAAAACTATCTTTGCCAAGGATTTAGGGTATCGGTCAATCGCTTCAACGTATGTCTCGGGTAAAACTAGTATGGACTTAAGAGGGTCAATACCCACCCCAAAGCTAAACTCTGCTGCTGATATTCTGTTGACCGAAGAAGCAAACCAACCTGGATGAAATTCCTTGTCATCTTGAACCAAGCAACATTTATGGCCTAGGCTTGTGATGCATTCAGCCACTCGGTGCAGCTGCTTAACGCCTCCAATGGGCTTCTTGATGTCGGGCTGACAAGCGATGTAAAAGGTGACCATTTACAAAGGAAGCACTGATTTACCAATCAGAGCCAAAGTAGTAGTCCCTTCCTCTTTGAGTGTGAGTTTTCCTGATCTGTTCCCGCAGAGATTCAAGCCGCTCTTCTGTAGGATAATGTTCTGCAGCCTGCTTGAAGTAATACGCTGCGAGCTTGCAATCACCACGCATCAGAGCAAAGCTGATCAGATTTGAGTAGGCACCAAAGTTTTTGCCACCAGCTACTATGGCATGGAGAGTGAAAATCTCAGCCTGTTTGAAGCGATTGAGCCGAATCAAGGCATCTGCTGCATTGAGATATACTTCAGGACTAATCTGCTTGAATGACTTCTGGGCAGCGCTGATGAGCTGCAGCGCGCTTTCATGTTGGCCATTTCCAATGAGCGCTGGAACAATCCTCATTTGATCCAGCGCTACATCTTCACTTGATGCTTTTGGAAGCAATTCCTCTTTTATGTCTGCATTCTCTTTGCTTGGGGCTCGATGTTGGGCTGAAGTCTTAAGAGATGAACTGATATATTGCTGGTCAAAGGCTGCGGCGAGCGGGTCTACTGCTTCCCACATGCCTTGAGCTTTGGGCTGATGGGAAGCACGAAGTAAATACAGACGTTCAAGGTTGGATCGGGCATCCGGATGGTTTGGGCAATTCTCAAGGATTATCTTCAACAATGCTTCCGCTTCGTTATATTCCCCCTCATCTACCAAGAGATTAGCATAGTTGTTTCGGATGTCAAAGTTTTCAGGTTCGAGCTTGCATCCGTGCTGAAAGTGCGCCTTTGCTTGTTCAACGAGGCCTAAGCGCCGACATGTCGCCCCCATGAGTGAGTGAAACTGACAGCTGCTAACCATGTCGCGGCTAATTTCACGTAGAATATGGAACGCATCCTCATATTTCTCAAGCTTAAAGTAGGCAACAGCGAGAACGAATGCTTGATCGGGATCTGCCGCGGAATTTCCTTTGATTCCTGAATAGATTTCGATAATCCTGTGGTATTGGCCAGAGTTTAACAGTGAAGAAATGTCCAAACCGGATTTATTTGAGATGTCTGGAATTCTTTGCTTTGACATTGACTTAGGAGAGGGCAGATTCTTTTTCTTTGCCATGCTTCACGGTAATCTTCTCCAATCTTACTCCATGAACGGCAGATCTGTTGGTAATGGGCAGCCCTCTTCGATCCAGCCACGCGCCCGCTGGATCGCTTCATCCCACGTTCCATCTGAGTGTTGCCTGGCAATCTCCACAGACTCATACCAATAGCTTCGCCGAATCGATCTTCCATTCAACCATCTCCAATCTGTCTTGTCGCCCAGCAGGCACATCGTTGGTATCCCTAGCGAACCCGATGCATGAATGGTTGTGTTGGCTACGGACAAAACAGCATCACATGCGGCCACTTGATCGAGCCATTCAGGGAACCCATGGATGGCATCAATCTCATCATCAACGATCATATCAACTCCCTCTTTTCTCAGCATGCTTTGCATTTTCTTCGCATCTCCGTATTGGAGAGAAACATATCGACAACCACGACTATTTGCTAATAGCTCAACAACTTGCTCGTGGCTAATGGATTTCTCGCGTTTTCTGGCTGTACCCCCCCCACCTGCCCAGCTCACACCAATCAGCTTTTCGGACTCTTTCAGGCCGTATTTCTGGCGATAAGTGTTTCGTAAACCCTCTGGTGCAGGCTTGAGAATGGGAGTGCGTGGTGCGTAGGATCTCGGGTCTCTGAACCTAAACTTACAGATTGACCCGATGGGAATCTGATAATCAAATATTGAGGCATTTACTTTGCCTGAACCGATATCCTTGAATTCCGCAAAAGATGTCTTGCCTATATAGCGGGTCTTATAGGCTTTGCATAGCCGATCGCTGGTAAATAAGCATATCTCAGCGCCCTCATTCTCAAGCGCAGGCAATAAGGATGCGAACATCATTGTGTCACCAATGCCTTGCTCTGCGAGCACCAACAGCTTTTTGCCTTCCAGCGATTCCCCTTTCCAGAGGGGAAGCAAGGTCGTGGAGAAGGGTTTGACGAGTGCTCGTTGCCACATCTGTATTGGATTCGTCTCGCAAGGAGCTTGTAGGCCATGGTCAAACAATTCCCAACCCAATTCGAATCTCTGTTGTTTCAAAAGAAATGCACTGTAGTTCCATGAGGCTATGTGATAGTTCTTTTTTCGCTCTTGTGCATCCCATGTGGACTTGGCTCGAGTTTCTGCTAATGTTCTGATTAACTCCTGGTAATATTTCTCTGCCATTGTCTCATCTTGTCTGATTTGTCCGTAACCAGCCATGATGACCAACATATCGGCTTTCTTCTCATTGCTGATATTGCCTGCGAGGTGATCGATTATCTTCATGATTTGTTTCTCGCGCTCTTCGTGACCCGTTTGCTCGTTACTGAGCGCTAGTGATACAGCCAAGGCTCGATACCATAGCCGCGGTTCATCGGGGTGGTGCATCAGTGCTTGCTTGAGCAAGAGTATAGACCATGCAAAACAACCCTGTTCAAAAAGAATAAACAACAGATTTAGCCAAGCTTCAATTTGTTCTGGCTCTTGCCTCAGTATTATGAGCAAGTCGCCAATGGCTTTTACAGGTTCATCATGTTTGAGTATGTTGACGCGATTGGCCAGGATGCCAGGATGGCCTGGATGTATTGCTAATCCCTGATCAAATATTTCTTTTGCTTTCTCAATCTCACCTTTTTGACGGTAGAGTGCACCTAGGTTCTGGAAGAGAGATGCTTCTTGACAGCCCTCCGCTAGTGCATCCTCATAGAACTTGTAGGCGGATTCGCTGTTTCCGCTAGCATGGGCTGCAACTGCCTTTTGAAGGGCTCTCATTCCGCACGCAAATCTTGGATATCTTAATTTTACACCCCAACTATCCTGCGCAGTTCGATGCGCCTTGCAAGGCTTGGCCTCAGCGTGGCGACCGCATCACCTTTCTGTGCCAGACTTTGTCTTGCCGTCCGTTAGCCAACAATAAGGTTCTGTGCCTATCAGGCTCCCAGAGCAAGGATTATCTGGACGCTCATGCAGAGACGGAACTGGACAAACTTCGATTGCGCAGTGAGCAGTACCTAACAGCCTTTCTGCATTTAAAAGCATCTGGCTATGAGCCTGATGTTGTGTTGTGGCATACCGGTTGGGGATGTGGTGTGCACGTGAAATCAACTTGGCCCAATACCCACTGCGTAGGCTATCTGGAATGGTGGTTTTCGGACGACTCTCCTATTGAAGTCTATGAAGAGATGCTGGCAGTGAAGACAATTCTTCCACGCCAAAAAGACAAGAACTCAGACCGTAATCTTCTGCTGCGTAGCGAATCCGATCAAACTGATGTGCTGGTTTGCCCTACCTACTGGCAGCTTAGTCAGTTCCCAGCTGATATCGCCTCAAGGGCTCACGTTATTCATGAAGGTATTGACTATGCGTTGCCAACAGGATATGGCGGATATAAGAGTTGTTCGCCGCTCATCACCTATGGCACTCGTGGCATGGAGCCTATGCGAGAGTTCGAGCTGTTTATTCATGAGTTGACTGAGTTCCTCCCGCGTCATCCTGAAGTTAAGGTTGAAATTGTGGGAGAAGATAAGCCTTTTTATTCTGGAGGCTGTCCTTTTCCTGGCCATGCAACATGGGGCTCTTGGGCTTTGCGGACACTCACCGATGCTGATGTTGGCAGCCAAGTATCATTTTTAGGGCGTCTTGACAAGGCTCGTTATATGCAGTGGGTAGGGTCCAGCTGGCTTCACTTGTATTTGACACGTCCTTTTGTTTTGGGGTGGAGCCTGTTAGACTCACTGGCGTGTGGCACGACAACATGCGCAACCGATCTACCTGTTACGCATGAGGTATTGCATCAGAGCGGAATCTTTGCCGATACCCGTTCCGCCGGCTGGTTAGAGTTAGCCTGGACAGAGGCATTGAACTTCAACACAAAAAGCTCTTTAGCATTGAGAAGCACTCGTCGCGCCCTGCGCTATGACAGAAATAAAACCGAACATGCCCTTCGCGCACTATGTCAGCGTTTCTTGAGCGTCGCAGGCTAGGATCTTGACCCTGGCGTACCACTAGTGTACGCTCCGTCGGGGTATACCCGTCTGAACCCACACTCATGGCCGATTACAACATCAATTCAGGGAACCTGACTTCCCTGGGTACCGACGGCGCGGACAATTTCTATTTCCGCACCGGTGGCAACCCCAACGTTGTCGTTAATGCTCTTGCCGGCAACGACTCCGTCTACATCCAATCTGCTCAGGGTGCCACCGAGTCCGCTTTCGATGGCCTCTTCCTGAGCCTCCAAGGCGGTGCCGATTATCTGCTCGCCTCTGGCGCATTCGAAGGCAGCGTAGGCACTAGCTCCACAATCCGTGCTGGTGCTGGCGGCGACTCCCTCACCCTCAATACTCCCACTCTCGATCTCAGCGCCTACCAGGTCTTCCTTGGTGACGGCAGTGACAGCCTTGCCGCTACACTTTCTGCCGTTGGCAACACCACCTTCAACGCTGGTAGCGGTGCCGACACTGTTACCGTGACAGCTGATTCGGTTTATTCCGGCTCTGTTCTCCTTGGTTCTGGTGCCGACAGTCTGACCCTTCAGGCTCCTGTCGTCACCTCGGTTCTAGTCGAACTCGGTGGTGGCACCGATAGCGGCAATTTTGACATTGTTAGCGCTACTGCCCTGACCATCAACGGTGGTGCTGGTGCAGACACCATCACTTACTCTGCTACCGACATTGCCGAAAGCATCCTCGCCGGCGATGATGGCGACGACCTGCTCACCTTCAGTGCTGGCAACGCTTCCGCAGTCTCCTTCCAAGGTGGTGCTGGTGCAGATAGCCTGAATTTTGTAACCAATAGTGTTGCCCTCGCAGAATCTGTCAG
>Ga0194123_10008029_pt1 | contig 10283 bp, 7 predicted proteins | sample TA2MahsurfametaG_5_FD_155479 | JGI IMG/M metagenome (GOLD analysis project Ga0194123, IMG submission 155479) | Freshwater microbial communities from Lake Tanganyika, Tanzania - TA2015023 Mahale A surface | ecosystem: Environmental > Aquatic > Freshwater > Lake | place: Tanzania: Lake Tanganyika... | reverse complement strand
GTCGGCCGCGGGACCGGCCCCCGCACCTGCATCGCCCGCTGCGCCCGCGTCGGCCACTGCACCCGCCCCGACCGCCACACCCGCGCCCACCGCACCCGCTCGGCCCGCCGCGCCCGCGCCCACCGCACCCGCGCCCACCGCACCCGCTCCGCCCGCCGCGCCCGCGTCGCAGCCCATCCTCACCGCCGCCGCGCCGGGCTCTCCGTCGACCTCGGCCACCGCGATCGGATCGCTCGACCCGACCGCGGCACGCATGCAGCTGCAGCTGACGCCATCGGGCGCCGGCATCGATCGCGTCGTCTTCAGCGACCTCTGGCAGAACGCGCGCCAGGCCGCGGAGGCGCGCGCCGGCTCCGCGCCGGCCGAGGGCCGCTACGAACTCACCTCTCCCGGCACGCTGCAGGGCTTCGCGGTGCCGCTCCTGGCGGCGCGCGCGATCGAGGTCGACGGCCAGGTCGTCCGCGTCGACGGCAACGTGTGGAAGGAGACTGCGCCCGGCACCTTCGTGACCGAGCTCAGCGACTCGACCGGCGCGCTCCAGCTCCGCGCCACGCGCCGCTGGAGCATCGACGCCGGCTCCTACGAGATCCGCTGCGAGCAGCGCGTGGAGAACCTCTCCGCCGCGCCGCACGCCGTGCGCTGGGTGCAGTTCGGCCCGCCGAACCTGTCCCGCGACACCAACGACTCGGTGGACAGCCGCCGCTTCCAGGGCGGCTACCTGCTTGCCAAGGAACGCGACCCCGCGCAGTCGACGGTGATCGTGCACGACGCCACGCTCGACCAGTCGGCCGTGGTGGGGCAGGTCGAGGCGGGGAGCCTCGAGCTCTGGCCCAACGAGCGGCAGCGCCAGGAGAAGTACGGCCTGTCGTGGTTCGGCGCCACCAACCGTTACTTCGCGCTCGCCGTCCACGCGCCCTACGCGCCGCCGCAGGTGCCCTCGAAGGCGCTCGCCCCCGCCGTGGCACAGGTGCAGGCACAGGTCGGCGCGGGCACCCACAACGGCACCGCCGAGCAGGTGGTCTTCACGACCACGCTCAGCGATGTCGTCACCATCGCGCCGGGCGCCGCCGCGGCGTTCGACGTGGGCGTGTTCGCGGGCCCGCTCGAGCGCTCCATCCTCGGGGGCACCCAGCCCTTCGCGGCGCTCAGCATGCAGGGCCTCATCCTCTACCTGATGAGCGGCTGCTGCAGCTGGTGCACCTTCAGCTGGCTTGCCGACGCGATGGTGTGGTTCCTGGCGTTCCTGCACGACCACGTGGTGTTCGACTGGGGCCTGGCCATCATCGTGCTGGTGATCGTGGTCCGCGGGCTGCTCCACCCGCTCACGCGCCGCTCGCAGATCTCCATGATGCGCGTGTCGAAGCAGATGGGGGCCATCAAGCCCGAGCTCGACGCGCTCCAGAAGCGCTACAAGGACGACCCGAAGCAGCTGCAGCAGGAGACCATCCGCCTGTACCGCGAGCGCGGGGTCAACCCGCTCGGCTGCGCGGGCGGCATGCTGCCGACGTTCCTGCAGATGCCGATCTGGATCGCCCTGTACGCGGTGCTCTACTTCGCCTTCGAGCTCCGCCAGCAGCCGGCGTTCTTCGGCGTCTTCCAGGCGATGGGCGGCTGGGGCTTCCTCGGCGACCTGAGCGCGCAGGACGGCTTCATCCCGCTGCCGTTCTCGGTCAACCTCTACGTGCTGCAGCTGAGCTCTGTGAACCTGGTGCCGCTCCTCATGGGGCTGGTGTTCTGGGTGCAGCAGAAGTACATGGCGCCGCCGCCGACGCCGAACATGACGCCCGAGCAGCAGCAGCAGCAGGTCATGATGAAGTGGATGATGGTCATCCTCTTCCCCCTCATGCTCTACACGGCGCCGAGCGGCCTGACCCTCTACATCGCCACCAGCACGCTGGTGGGCATCTACGAGTCCAAGCGCGTGAAGCGCGAGATCGAGAAGATGGACTTCACCCGGCCGCAGCCGGCGAAGGCCGGCTGGCTCCAGAACGCCATCGGCACCGCAATGAAGCGCGCGCAGGAGGCGCAGGGCAAGGCGCAGGCCCGCGCCAACGCACCGAGCAGGAAGTTCCGCGACCGCTGACCGGCGCGGCCGACGAGCCGTGGACACCGCACGCACCATCGTCGCAGTCGCGAGCCCGCCGGGCCACGCGGCCCGGGGCATCGTGCGCATGAGCGGCCGTGACGCGTGCGCCCACGCCGCATCCGCGCTCGAGGCCGGCTCGCCGGGACGCGAAGACGTCGCGCTCCGCCGGCGCGGCGTGCACGCGGTGCGGCTCGCCGACCCGCCCATCCCATCGCTTGCGCTCGTGATGCCGGGCCCCGCCAGCGCCACCGGAGAGGACTGCGTCGAGCTGCACGCCGTCGGCAACCCGATGGTGCTCGAGCGGATCGTCGCCGCGGTCATCGCGCGCTCGGCGGACGGCGCACGCCGCGCCCAGCCCGGCGAGTTCAGCGCGCGTGCCGTGCTCCACGGGCGCATGCCCGTGGCCGACGCCGAGCGCGTGGCTGCGTCGATCGCCGCCGAGACCGACGCCGAGCTCGCCGCGGCCCGGTCGCTCCGCGGGGCACGCCACGAGCGAAGCATCGCCGCCGCCGCGGACGAGGTGGCCGCCGTGCTTGCGCTCGTCGAGGCCGGCATCGACTTCACCGACGAGGAGGACGTGGTCGCCATCACGCGCACTGACCTCGAGTTGCGCATCCGCGCGGTCGCCGCGTCGCTCAAGGCGCTCGCCGGATCCGCCGGCGGCGCCGAATGCGCACGCCGCGCACCGCGCGCGGTGCTCGTCGGCGGGCCGAATGCCGGCAAGAGCTCGCTCCTCAACGCGCTCGCGGGCACCGAGCGCACCGTCGCGTCACCGGAGCGCGGCACCACGCGCGACGCCATCGAGGTCGCCGTCGCGCTGCCGGGCGGCATCGAGGCCGTGATCGTCGATGCGCCGGGCCTCGACGAGGCAGCCGAAGGCATCGACCTCGCCATGCAGCGACGGGCCGCGGACGCGATCGCACGGGCGGACGCGATCATCGCGGCCGTCGCATCGGACGCCGCACCCCGCCCCGATGACCACGGCCGCGCAGGAACGCCAACCGGCGCAGCGCATGCAATCGACGCGACGGGCCTCGCCCACGCCACCGTGCTCCGCGTGCGCACCAAGTGCGACCTTGCGCCCGAATCCCGGAACGCACGCTCCGACCCCGCCATCCGCACCAGCGCGCTCACCGGCGAGGGCATCGACCGCCTGCGCACCGAACTCGCGCGCGTGCTTGCATCGACGGCCCCGCGCGCCGGCCACGAGGCCTCGCTCGGCACCGCACGCGCAGCGCTGGTCGAGGAAGCGGTCACCGCGCTCGACGACGCCCTCGCGGTCGACCAGGCCGAGCTCGTCGCCGCGTCGCTGCGCACCGCGCTCGACCGCCTCGGCGAGGTTTCCGGTGCCATCCCGCCGGACGAAGTGCTCGGCCGCCTGTTCGCGGGATTCTGCATCGGCAAGTGAGGCGCGGCGCGCCGATGCCGAAGTACGCATCCCAAAGCACAACCGACGGCACCCGGACGAGGGTGCCGTCGATTGATTGCCTTTGACGCGATCGAGGTTCGCCGTGGCGTCAGCGACGTCCGCCGCCGCGCGAGCCGCCGCCGCGGTTGGCGTACCCACCGTATCGGGAGCCCTCGGCCGGACGGAACCCCGACACGCTGTCCGCACCGCCCGGGCGGTGGTAGCCGGACATGCCGCGGTCGCCTGCGAAGCCGCGATCACCAGCCATGCCCGCTCCGCCGCGCTGCCCGGCGCCGCCGCGGAAGCCATCGCCCGCGCGCGCATTGCTCCAGCGGTTGGCGGCGCCGGCAGCCGCGCGGTTGCCGTCGATGCCCCGGTTGTTGAGGGCGCGATCCACCGCGCCGCGGTCATGCCAGCCTCGGTTCCAGTTGCTCCACCCGCCGTAGCCCCAGCCGTAGCCACAGCCCCAGCCGCATCCGTAGCCGAATGCCGAGCCCCAGTAGGGGCTCCAGCCCCAGCCGCCGTACCCGTAGCCGTACACGGACGGGTACATGTCCGCGTAGCCGTAGCCCCAGCCGTAGTCCTGCTGCGGCGCGTAGGTGCCGCTGCCGTACGAGTACTCGGTCTGGTTGCCGTAGGTGGCCGGGTAGCTCGGGGCCACGTACGAAGCCACGTTGAGCTGCACCTCGTCGACCGGCTGCGGATTCGCCGCGTTGTAGTCGTAGCCCGTGCCGTACACCGGCGTGCCACCCTGCATGTAGGTGCCGAGGTAGCCGGAGGTGCAGCCGAACGTCACGGCGTCCGGCGTGCTTGCCATCACCTCGACGTAGGTGCACGCATACACGGGTGACGAGGGCGGGATCGAGTAGATCGCGCCGGGGACCGAGTCGCACACCTGCCATGGACCGGTAGCCACGGAAGCGCTGAACCACGCGCCGTTGTCGCAGCAGTAGAACTTCCCGGCCGCCTGGATCACCGGCTGGGTCGAGTTCGACGCGTACGCAAGTCCGCCGTCCATCGGGACGAACGCCGCGTCGCCGCGGTAGCGCACCGAGCAGTTGGCGCCCGAGCGCTGCACGGTCACGGCGCGGACGATGCTGCTCGCGACCGCGGCCGAGTTTGCCTCGAGCGTTCCGGGAACGCTCGCGCGCGCGGACGCAAGCTGGCCCTCGGCGGGCAGGTTCGCGAAGGACGCGGGAACGTCTGATGCGGCGACGAACGACCACGGCCCGTTCCCGAGGTCGGCGGTGGAGTACCAGCGGCCAGAACCGAGCGTCCACCACTTGCCGCCGCTGCGCAGGAGCGGTGACGAGGCATTGGTCACGCGCTCGACGCCGTCGCAGGCGGGCGCAAGCTGCGGAGCGCCGTTCATCGACACCAGCACGGTGGGCACCGTCGCGACCACGACGTCGGGCGCTGCGCGCGACGAGCCCTGTGCCTGCGAGGGCGCCTGCGTCCCGGCGGGTGGCGGCGGCATCGAGCCGACCGCGGAGAGCACGTCCTGCGGCGGCGCGGCAGCGGGCGTGAATGGGCCGCCCATGTTGGCGGCGCTCAGCCACTGGGTGCCGCCCACGCGCGAATACCACGCTCCATCCGGCGACTTCAGCAGGATGCTCGGGGTGTTCACCACGCGCTTCCAGCCCGAGGCGCAGTCCCCGAGCACCGGCTGGCCGTTGACGGACACGAGCACCGCCGGCCGCTCCACCACGCGGATCGCGGGCACCGGGTTCGCGAGGCCGGTCACGTTGCGCGAGCTGTCGACGGCCACCCCCTGCACGATGGTGGTCAGCATCGCCTCGATCGCCATGCCGTCGAGCAGGCCGGCGACCGCGGACCTCGTCGCGTCGCCGGACCCGTCGCCCATCGTGCAGCCGGTGATCTGGAACCTTCCGAGCTCGACGTAGCCGGGATCGGACGCCTGCGAGATCACCGCCGACATCTCCAGCGTGCCGTCGACGGGATTGCCCTTGCCGGCGTTCACCTGCACCGCCGAGCGCATGCTGACGGTGTTCCCGGAGATGCCCGTGTAGGAGGGTGCGTTCAGGACGTAGGTGGTGCCGCCGACGGTGGCCTTCTGCGGCCACGCGGATGCGGACGAGGGCTGCATTGCGGCGCCGGGCGCCTGGAGCGCAAGCACGGGCATCGCGATGGATCCGGAAAGTGCAACGATGAGCACGGAAGCAACGGAACGCATGTGTTCGGATTCCTTGGCTGAGAGGAGCAACGACACCCGGGCGGCAGCGCCCAATCGGGCCCCTGAATGTACCACGCGCTGCGTTGGGGCAGGGCGACGGGAAGGGACCCGGACCGGACGCCGACCGGGACCGCCTCAGTGCCCGAACCAGCGGCCGCGGACCCGGTCGATCGCGCCGTCCTCGCGAAGCGACACGATCGCGATGTTGAGCCGCCGCAGGAGGTCGTCGTCCCCGGAATGCACCGCAAACGCGTAATGGCACCGCTCGAACAACTCGCCGACCACTGCGACGGCCACCTCCGGATGGGACGTGTCGAAGTACTCGAGCGACTGTGCGTCGGCGACCACGGCGTCGCACTGCTTGGCGGCGAGCGCCACGGCAGCCGCGTCCACCGACGAGAACTGCACCACGTCGAGGCCGTGCAGCGCACAGTACCGCTCGCCCGCGCTTCCCTTCAGCGTTCCCACGGTCTTGCCGCGCAGGTCGCGCGGCCCGTTGATGCGAAAGCTCATGGTGTTCGCGGTCATCACGCTCGCCAGGCCCGATGTGAGGTAGGCGACGGAACCCACGCCGAAGACGAGCCAGAGCGCCGCGACGATCTTGCCGACCCATCCCGGGGCGAGCTTGCCCTTGTACGAGGTCTTGCCGGTCATGGTGATCGACACCACGTGGTAGAGGGACTCCGCGAAGCCCTCGTGCAGGTGTGGCGAGAATTCGGGATCGAGGCGGCGCAGGACCAGCACGATGACCACCGAAAGCATCACCGTGATCAGCACACCCCACGCCACGACGCGGACATGGCCGTTGTCGACCAGCCCGTCCCACAGCGCGGAAATCGTGTGCGAATGATTGCTCGGCACCATCACCTCGAGCCCGCCTTCGAGGATCGGCTGCGTGAAGTCGACCCGCTCAAGGCGCGCGCTCGTCACGAGCGTGTTGCCGATGCCGATGTCGGCCTTGCCCGCTCCGACCTCGGCGAACAGCTCGTCGAGGGACGCGCACTCATGGAACTCGAGCACGAGGTGCGCCGGCGTCGCCGCGGCCTCGAGCAGCATCACAGCGAATCCGTCCCAGCGGCCGGACGCCTCGCGCATCGCGAACGGCGCATCGGGGAACACCGCGACGCGCACGGTGCGCGGAGCGAATTCGGGCACCGTGGCAGTCGCGCCCGGGGGCCCTCCGCGCGTCGCGGCAGGCGCATGCGCCGGAGGATCGGCCGCCACGGGCATGACGGTGGCGGCCAGCGCGAGGGACACGAGCATGCGTTGCAGGAAGCGCATGCACGGAGCATATTGGCGACCGCCGGCCCGGTACCCTGCCATCGCGATGCACGGCTCGATCGACATCCGAGTGCGCTACTGCGAATGCGACCCGATGGGCGTGGTGCATCACACCGTGTACCCCGTGTGGTTCGAGATGGGACGGACCGAGCTGCTTCGTTCCACGGGCCGCACCTACCGTGACATGGAGGCCGCGGGCCTGCTGCTTGCGGTGGTGAGGCTTGAGGTCACCTACAAGCAGCCGGCGCGCTACGACGACCTGGTGCAGCTGCGCACCACGCTCACGCGCGTCGGTGCGGTGAAGGTCGAGCACGCCTACGAGCTCTGGTGCGGCGACGACCTGCTGGTGACCGGTTCCACCACGCTCGCGTGCATCGACCGCGAGGGGCGCGCGAAGCCGCTGCCCGAGGGCATCCTCACCGCTGCGGCGGATCGGGATCCTGCGCCGGCGACCGCCCCACGCGGGTCCTGACGCGAAGGCCCGGCGACTTCATCCGCAGCCGGATGTCCGCAAGAGCTCCCAGGCGGAGCGCGCGGTCCACCGCGAACGCGACGGCCGAGCTCGGCACGCCGACCACGATCTGCGCGCCGCCCGCCTGCTCGAGCCAGGTCTCGGCCACCAGGTCCGCGGGCATCGCGGCGGTCCACGCCTCGGCGGCAGCGCCGGCACGCTCCATGTCGTGGCGCGCCTGTCGACCGATGTCGCCGACGATGCGGCCGATGGTCACGTCGCGCTCGCGCCGAGCGCGTTCGCGGCAGATGCGCTGCGTGCGCAGGAGCCGCGGGTCGGGCACGGCATCGGGCGCCTTTGACTCAGCGGGCTTGCTCGTTCGACGCTCGCGGGGCACGCCCCGATGCTATCCCGCGGGCGCTCGCGGGCCGCGGGTATCTTCGCCGTGACCATGGTCTCGGTGACGCTCCACGACGTGTCCAAGTCCTACGGCCGCACGGCGGCGGTCTCGGGCGTCACCATGGAGGCGCAGCAGGGCGGGCTGACGTTCCTGCTCGGGCCCTCAGGCTGCGGCAAGACCACCATCCTGCGCATGGTCGCGGGCTTCCTCGAACCGACGGCGGGCACCATCCGCTTCGGCGACCGCGACGTGACGCAGGTCCCCGCCGAGCGCCGCGACTGCGGCATGGTGTTCCAGGGCTACGCGCTCTGGCCGCACATGACCGTCGAGCAGAACGTGGCCTTCGGGCTCGAGGTCCGCAAGGTGCCCTCGGCCGAGGTGCGCCGCCGCGTCGGCGAGGCGCTCGAGCTCGTGCGCATGGGCCCCTACGCGGCGCGGCGCCCCAACGAGCTGTCGGGCGGGCAGCAGCAGCGCGTCGCGCTCGCGCGCGCCATCGTCTACCGCCCGAACGTGCTGCTGCTCGACGAGCCGCTCTCGAACCTCGACGCCAAGCTCCGCCTTGAGATGCGTGGCGAGATCCGGCGCATCGTCGACGAGACGAAGGTCACCGCCATCTACGTGACCCACGACCAGAAGGAGAGCCTCAGCCTCGCCGACCGCATGGTGGTGCTGCGCGACGGTCGCGTCGAGCAGGTCGGCGGCCCGCGCGAGATATACGAACGGCCCGGCAGCCGCTTCGTGGCCGAGTTCCTCGGGGAGACGAACTTCCTGCGCGCGACGCTCGAGGGCCCGCCCGCGCACGGTGCCCGCACGGTGCGCACCCCCGCCGGCACGCTCGCCACCGCCACCGCCGGCGATCGCCCGCAGGGCACCGAACTCACCGCGAGCGTCCGCCCCGAGGCGCTGCGGCTGCAGCTGGAGGCGGACGTACCGGCCGGACGCCCCGCGCTCCGCGGCGTGGTCGCGGAGACCACCTACCTCGGGGAAATGGCCCAGCACCGCGTCGACTGCGCCGGAACGGCGATCAAGGTGTTCGAACTCAACCCGCGCGCGCTGAGCCGCCGCGGCGAGCCGGTCGCGCTGACCGTGGATCCCGAGCAGGTCGTGATGCTCGAGCGATAGGGGGCAGTGCTGACGCAAAAACTCAGGCGGAATTTCCTGCTTCACTTACCAGACACCATGCGGACGGCCTCTCTCGCCAACCTCATGAACCCGGACGATCCGTTCCCGTCCACGCACACCACCTGGATGCACGACGAGCTTGGTGCCGGCGAGGAGCGCCGCCGCGCGCTCCGCACCGTGGTGATGGCGCGGTACTTCGAGCCGCTGCGCGTCTACGTGAAGGGCAGCTCCTACCGCCATCTCGGCGAGAGCGCGGAGCTCGTGAGCGCGTTCTTCGTCAGCCGCTTCGCGCGCGACGACTACCTCGATGCGTGGAAGCAGAGCGGCATGACGCTGCGCCGCTGGCTCATCAACGGGCTGATCCTCAGCATGCGCGAGGAGATCAGGCGCCGGCGGCGGGCAGCGCGCCGCGGGATGCAGGACGTGCGCGAAGGTCCACCCGGGTCCGCGGCACAGGCCGGCGCGCGCAGCCCCAGCGTTGCCGACGGCGAAGCGGATGAGCCGAACGACCCGCTGGCCGCGCTCGAGTCGCCGGAGCCCGAGGCGCAGGCCGCGTTCGAGCGCGCCTGCACTGCCCGGGCTGAGTCCGTCAACGCGCAGATTCCCCGCACGCGCACCACCATCGCCGCCTCAGCCGATGGGTCTTGGCCTCGAAGATGCCCACGTGGCTCGGGGGGAGCTGGCGCAACTCGGCGAACGCCGCGCGCACGCGATCCTGCTGAGGCAAAAACGCAGGCGGGATCTCCCGCTTAACTTATCAGACACGAGCCGGGCAGCAGGCCAGCCGCGTGACCCACCCGCGCCCTGCTTCCCGCCTATGACGGCGTGAGAACACACCCCCTGACCTCGCTCTCGATCGCCCTCCTTGCGGCAATCGTCCCCGCCGCGATCGCACAGGTGGACCCCGTGGTCACCACGCCTACGGCTTGGGTGCTGCAGCTTGGCGCGAGCGAGGCGACCATCAACGGCTACGTCGCGCAGGGGTTCCGCATCATCGACGTCGACCGGGTCGGAAACAATCAGTACGACGCGGTGCTCGTCAGCAACTCAGGCGACTACGCGAACGCCGGCATCACGTGGCTGCCCGGCGCCACCGAGGCGCAGGTGACCGCTGCGCTCGGCGGAAAGCGGATCGTCGACCTCCAGCCGTGGGATGGCGGCGGCACCACGCTCCTCAACGCAGTGCTCGTGTCCAACACGGGCACTGACGCGGTCGCGGGATGGGGATGGTTCTACGCGCAGACCGCGCCCGCGACGATCGACACGTGGATGAGCTCGAACACGCTCCGCCCCATCAGCCTCTCGAGGTACACCGTCGGCGGCGCGGTGCGCTACGCGGCA
>Ga0194123_10008028_pt1 | contig 10284 bp, 12 predicted proteins | sample TA2MahsurfametaG_5_FD_155479 | JGI IMG/M metagenome (GOLD analysis project Ga0194123, IMG submission 155479) | Freshwater microbial communities from Lake Tanganyika, Tanzania - TA2015023 Mahale A surface | ecosystem: Environmental > Aquatic > Freshwater > Lake | place: Tanzania: Lake Tanganyika... | reverse complement strand
AATTATTTTTTCAGACACCTTGAGTAAACTTCATAAATTCTATGGCATTTTTCAAGTTAAATGAACGCTGATGAATTTCTTTGATGATCTTTTCGCAACAATCAACAAAAAGTTCTGTATACGATAGCTTGTTCTTGACTTCCAAAACATCATTATCACCATCAATCATGGTACTAATGTCTGCACGAAGATATTTTTCACGCATCGGCTCCCATCCGAGCTGATTCAATTCTTCTGTGCCATTAAGTTTGCCATCATAATATCTCCATTTTAACTTAGTCAATTTACTAAGATCAAATTTAAGTTTTTGTTCACGCATCTTCTGATGCTTGTATACTTCTATGTATTTGGCGTGTAGAGAAGATAGACGAATGGATTCGGTACCCAATTCGGTGCTATCTATCTGTGAATCTTTCTTCCAAGATTCCATCAAATCATCTATGTTCTTGATCATTATATAATTTCCCTGGGATTTAGTATGTTATACACTAAATCTCAAAGAATGTCAACATCAAAATAATTATATCGGAATGTGGCTGATGCTGTAAGAGTCATGCTTGCATCTGATGTATAGTCAAAGACGATAGATGATACAGATGTTGGAAAACAATCTCTAAAAGTAATACGAATATTTGGAGTATTTTTATTTGATATTATTGTCATGATAGCATCAGATACTGTGCCGCCATAATCTTTATTTTCTTTTAGTAAACGACGATACTGCTCAAAGTTTTTAGGAAAAGTAAGACCTGTTATCCAATTGTGCATTTCAAGCCATGTGCGTAGATCCTCATCTACAATAAACGAAGCATCTAGAGGTTCGTATTGTGCTTTATCTCCTGGAACGTATAAATCTACAAATGGCGTATTACGAACAATTTCGGACATTGATAATCCGGGAAGATTAAATGTTTGACAAAAATATGTCAAATTTGGCATTCTTGTAAATGACAATTGATATTTGGTTGGTTGTAAGAAACTTGTATTTGTAGGTTGATTATTTATTTTTGACATATTGTACCTCTACAATATTTATAAACAAAAAGAGGGGGAACCGAAGTTCCCCCTCAAGTTGCAGTATTACTTTCTTCTTATTCTTACGATTAGAGAAGATTTGATACCTTGAAGATACGATAATAGACGTTTGAACGATTTGCCAAACGACCAAGACCTGCTGTTGTACCTTCTGCAAATGGATTTGCAACCATTCCGTAACGTGTCTTGAATCCGATACGTGGCTGGAATGTGTCTTGTCCAATTGCACGAACCATCTGTAGAGGAACATATGGGCAATAGAACAAGCCAGCGTCATAAGGAGATGTGCCCTTATAACCAACTGTTACTAGTTCTGATGTATTTGTTCCTACTGAAGTTGGTGAACCGTAGTATGGGTCGACGTAGACCTTTACACGATTATGTAGAAGACCAGCAAATGTGTTGCCTGTGTCATCTACTTGTAGATCGGCCTGAAGTGCTGGGGTATACTGTAGAACGCCAGCCATTGCCATTGCAGAAGCAACGTCAGATGAGCATACTACGATATTACCCTTACCACGACGGGTTGCACGAGCGATTGCGTTTGCTTCGCGCTCAATCTGGAAGATAAGACCCTTGAACTTTTCAACTGACCAACGACCATTTGAGTCGGTGTCCAAATCGAATGTTCCGGCAGTTGTTGTACCTGCGTTGCAGCCTAGAACAGCTGTTGCGTAGATTGTACGAATAACTTCACGATTGATTTCTGCTAGAATTTCTGTTGACAGAATATTTGCTAGTTCTGTCTCAGCATCAAGACCATGAATTGCCTTCAGGTCCTGTGCAAGTTCTAGAGTGTATTCTGCCTTCAATGCACGCTCACGAGCAGTTACTGTAACTTTCTCAATTGAGAATGCCATTTCAGCAAATAGGTTTGTACCAGAATCGCCAAGTGCTTCACCCTGTGCTGTTGACATACCATTTGCTGTATTAGCAATAGTATAATCTTGTGGGCCAAGACCTTGTGATGTCTGGTGTGCATTTGGAGAACCATTTGCACCAAGCTTGTTTGAAGAAGAAAATGCAGTATTTGCTTCGTTAAACAGAGCTTCTGTTCCTGTCTGTGAATCAAACTTAGAACGCATTGCGAAGATCAAGCCTGTTGGGCCTGTCATTGGCTGAACGCCGCAGATATCATATGCGATCAAGTTTGGAAGGGCACGACGAACCAGCGAGATCAAGATAGGATCATAGTTGCCGATTGAAGCACCTGTTGCGTTTGTTGGTGCTGATTCTGCTAGGAAACTACGATCACCGCCCATGAATGCTGCCTGTTGTGCAGAAGCAATCTGTTGGTTTTCAAGAATCATAGCTGTAACAGCTTTCTTATAAGGATCCGAAATCTTTGGGAGATCTGGATGTTCCAGAACCGGACCCCACTTTTGTACTAGTTGTTCAGATAGTTGCATGTAAGTTAACTCCTTTAAAATTACTTTATAATTGTGCGACTAATTGACTTGACATATGCGTCCATAACTGGATCAACATTTGTCTTTTTCTTTTGTGTTTCTTCTACAAGACTCTGCTCTTCCACAACGTCTGTTTCTTCATCAAGTCTTTGATTGACTGATTTTCCACTAGATTTTGTTGGGAAATAATTTTCGCGTAGAGTCAAGAGGCTTTGTGTATAGTCTTCAACTGTTGAGAATTCAACACCTTCAGACAATGATCTCATCTTTTCTATTTGAGTTGATGTTAGACCATCACATACTTCATGAAATGCTTCTCTCTTTGCATATTCAATAATAAGTTTTCTCATTTCTACCGCGGTAGAAATTTGTTCATTTAACTTGCCCTCAAGCTCAACAACCTTTGATGTCATCTCTTCAACTACACTAACTTTCTCTTCTGGAATATCAATGTAGTGTTCAACAAATAGATTGCGAAGACCAGCAATAAAATCTTCTGTCAATTCTGAACGAAGACCAGATTCTATTGCCAATTCATTTTCCTTAACCCATTCTTCAACAACATAATTTAGATAATCATCAACTTTAGTTGTTAGCTCTTCCTTGAGTTCTTCTGATACTTGCTCAAGAATTTCAGCATACTGTTCTTGAATTTTATCTTCAATAGCACTTACTCGTGCAGTAACAGCAGCTTCAAAAATTGTTTTGGCTTTTTTCATAAAATCTTCTGATAGATCTTCGCCATTAAAAAGAGCATCAAGATCTTCTTTCATATCTTCTTTCATTTTTTTATCTTCATCATCTTCATCATCTTCATCATCTTTATCATCTTCGTCATCTTTATCATCTTTTTCTTCTTTATGCATATTCATATTGTGCATTGCTTCTTTTTTCATCTTTTTATCTTCATCATCATTTTGTTCATCATCATCGTTATTATCATCGTGAGAAGCTGAAACTGGCTCAGGAACAGATCTTGTGGTATTCATTGGTTCACCCGAAGCCGGCATTGCCCCCGGTGGGGTTGCTTTCATAACAGCTGCAACAGCTTTAGTAATTCCAGCTTCATCAGCTGAAGAGACGGCATTTTGAACTGTTACTGGGGATCCTTCTTGGCCGGGTGTTGCAACCATTGGTGTAGCACCAGCTTGACCAAAATGTTCTGCACCTCTTGACATGGGGGATAGAGAGGCTGCATTACCTGAAAGAATTGCGGCTGCGGCTTCTGCTAGGTTTTTCTTTGCCATTTTATTTTTGCTCCTTTATATTAAACTATTTATATATTTTAGAGTTTTGAGATAAAATTTTTGAATAAACGAAGCTTAACATTTTCTATATCTTTTTTGTTTGCCTCATTTAATGATTTTTTTGCATGATCATAGTCAATTTCTTTCCATTGACCATTTTCAATTATCCATTCTTTACCTTCCATAATGCCCCGTACAAAGGCATCTGGGGCAGAAGGATCTGCAACTATATCTGCCGCTGTAGCCAAATAAAAATCATCCTGTACAAGATTTGCACCATTTTTTTCTTTTAGCGATCCTAATCCTCTAGAAGATACACCTAATTTGGCACCCTCCTCAATTAAACTTTTCACAATTTTGCCATAAGGAGTTTCTAAAATTTTAGCTTTACCAATAAAATTTGTGCCGTCTTGTTTTAAATCTTTAATCATATGAGATACACGATCAAGATTAATTGTCGGTGTATCTGGATGACCAAGTTCACCAAAAGCACGATTTTGCATGATATAATTTGAATTATATCTAGATACTTCTCTTTGTAGAATTTCCATGGGATAAACTCTACCATTACGATTTTTACGTTCGGCTTGAAGAAAAACACCCTCGACAAAATATTCTTTTTGACCCATTTGATTTTCTTCGGTCAAATAATGAACTTCTTCTACAACTTCTTTTATGAGTTTCATTTTTTTTATTTTTTCATCCTTATCCGTATCTTCTCATGGTTGCAGCTCTATTTCTTTTAATAATAGACAAAATACGTTTTCTTTTTCTTTCGGCTTTAATTCTAGCACGATGACGACGCATTTTTTCCATAGATGTCATTCTAACAGGTTGGCCTTTGGGGCCCATTTTATATCCTTTTCCTTTTAAGTCCGAGCCTAATACTCTTTTTCTACGTTGAGCGACTATTTTACCGCCAACTCTACGATAACGTAAAGGAACAATTTTAACTCTTTGTGCTTCATCAAGTTCAATCATATTATATTTTGTGGCAAAAATTTTTTTTGACTCCACAATTTTATCTTTTAAAATTTCAACAAATAATTCAGAAATATTTTTGTTTGCATCAGTATAATTATTAGACATAATTGATTCTAGTAATTTTTTTGTTGATGACATTTCATTAGTCCTTATGATGTTAACTTTGGATTATAATCTTCAGAGTTTTTTCTAAAGTCAACAATAACTGTATAAGCACAACCTGTTGATGCAAAGTTTACTGTTTGTAATCCAATATTACCATTTGCACCCGCACCTGTTGCATTATTTAAAAGAACAATGCCATCACCGCCCTCTGCAAAATCCATCTTACCTGTACCTGACAATGTAACTAAAGTTGTATTTGGAGTGCCTGTCCAATAAAATTCAACATAACCATTTCCTGCTCCCTGGCCAGGTGCAACATCATAAATTACTTTCTTTAGTGCAAGACGATATATTGTTTTTCTATCTGAACCGGAACCAAGTAATTGATTATTTGCATTTAATGAAAAATTTAATGCGCCCGCATCTATTTTTAATACTGAAGGTTCAGCTGTGTTTCCAGTAAATTTATAAACAACACGACGTTCGGTGTCTATCAATTTTTGAGTTGTATTTGCCATTTTTTATAATCCTGTGTGTGCGCCATGAGCAAAGGCGGCAACTTTTGCAAAACTATTTTTATCTTTGTTAACCATTCTTTCAATTTTATATTTGTTTGTACTATTAACACTATTATATAAATTAACAATAGACTGTGCAGTCATAACATCAATTTTCATTGATACATTATCTTCAAAAGATACAGTTGCACTTTCTCCGGTTTCTATCATTTGCATCATCACGCCTATATTTCCTCTGGGAGTCCATTTTTCAGCAACTTGTACAATGCTATTGTTTTTTTTGTTAGAATAAGGAATTGATATGTATTGATCAATTTTGTCGGCGTAATATAAAGCAATTTTTCTTCCATCTGAAAAAACACGTATTGCTTTACGTTTAAGAACTATGATATTTGGTGGATCAGTCTTAAAATAAAGATCTTCTGCAATTAAAGACCTATCAATATTATGCTTTTCAGCTTCTGAAAAAAATGTTTTTAAAGATCTCATTTTTTTATTAAATTTTTTCTGGTTTAGATACAGTATTCATTTTGTCAAAAAATTCTTACCCTCTATAACTTTTTTGTTTTCAAGAACAGTTACTGCTTTTAAAGAAACTATTTTTGAAAAATCTTCTTTTAGAGTATTAAATTTATTATCTATAATATTTTCGACTATTTTTTTTGTAGTTAAATTGTTCATAAAATATTTCTCCGATCTTTAATTACTCTTAATATGTTATTTAGATTACTTTTTTGCTCAATTTTTAATTGCTGTTTTACATTATTATCAAGTGCAGATTCACCTGGAGAAATAGTATTTTGAAATGCATCATCAACATTCATTTGCGGTACCTGACCATCTTGTTGTGGTGCAATAGGGTTATTTGGAGTAACTTGTTGTTCTGCAGCAGCTTGTTGTTCTTGATTTTGTTGAGAGTCCATAATTTGTTGTTGCATTGCAGCCATTTGTTCTTGTTCATTTTGTATTTGACCATCTATATCAAGAATTTCTTCATCTGTCTGATTAAGAATATTTTTACGAACCCATAGCGTAGAAAAATATTTGCCGATATATGGATCTGCCTGCGAAAGAACACCAATACGATTTTGAATTAATTCGGCTTTTTTAAGTTCATCGAAGTTATTATCTGTAATAAAATCATAGTATATATTTTCCTTAAAATCATTCCATTCCTCTAGTGTGCATATGCCTTTTAGCGATAATTGCACACGAAGTGCTTCATCAAATAGTGTAGAAAACTTGTTACGTAATCTAAATACAAACTTAGAAAATTTCAATTCGTCTCTTGTAATTTCGGATGTACGACCGATTGAGAATCCCTGTTGCATTTCAAGACGAGAAATTGGAATACTTAATGATTTGTATAGCTTGCGTTCAAAGTACTTAACATCTTCCATTTCTCCAAGATTTTGACCACCAGGAAGAGTTTGAATTTCTGTTCCTTTACCGCCTTCACGACGAGGCAGCCAAAAATCTTCAAGCATGGATAGATGTTTGCGATCATCACGAATTTCACCTGTGTTTGAATCATATACAAGCTTGTTGCGATACTTTACCATCAAGTCGCGAAGATACTGTTCGGCCTTGACTTTAGGAAGATTACCTACATCAATGTAGAATACACGACGTTCTGGTGCTCGTGATAAACGATAGATAACTGTAGCGTCTTCAACCATACGAAGCTGATTTAATGGCTTAATTGCTTTGTGTAAATAAGAAAGAACCATTGCACGACGAGAATCCATCAAACCAGAATTTACATTGATTACTGAGTCTGAAGCAATTCTCATGCCCAAATTTGAATGTGCACCAATAATACCACGCTCGTTATAGAGATAATATTCCCTTACTGTTCTAATGATATCGGCTGCTGTAGCTTGATCTTTTGTTTTTTGTATTTCGCGAACTTTACGAATGCGTCTTGGATCAATATACCGAAGTTCTTTAATGCCTTCTCGTGGCTGTGACTCGTCAATAATAACATGGTAAAACATTCTTCCATCAATGTACCAACGACGAAATAATTCAGAACCCATATTGCCAAAATTTAACATTTTTAAAATTCCAGAAAATTCTTCTCGAATTTTTTTCTTAATCGCATCTGGTTGTTTAAGATCATCTAAATTAATTGTTAATGGTTGTGTATGTCCTTGCATAACAATTGCTTCGTTAACAATATCATCAATTGCAGTTTCTAATTCTGGCTGCATTGCCATTTCACGATAACGGGTAATAAGTTCTATTTCATTACGAACAACACCTTCCAAATCGACATAGGTGCCAAAATACGCTCCTGTTTGAAGCGTAACGGCACCATCATCATTTTGAGGAAGGGCAAAGGACTTTTCTGTTATGTTTTTTTCGTCCTGTTGACCTTCCTGCTTTTTGATTTTTTCGTTTGTTATTTGGAATCCAAATAACTTCCAATTAGCCATTTACTTTTCCTTTCAAAAATTTCATAATATATGTTTTGTAAATATAACGATTATTTTTTTAGTACGTATAAAAAACTTATAAAGTAATTATACTATTGCGCCATCAGTAGTTCCAGCAGAAGTCCAATACTGGTATTGGAATGATACAACAAATTCTTCAATTGTATCATTTGAACCCCAATCTAATTCAACAGCACTAACATCAACAGGAAACATACCACGAAATACATATTCTTTTATTTTATTTCCAGTTTTACCGTATTGAAAAACTTTTCCATTTGCAACATAACTATTAGTTGAAATTAAAGTAGATTGTCTTCTATTTCCAACGTGACTATTGATTGCACTCATCCATTGCTCAAATGAATTTCTTATTGAAAAATTCTCATCATTTATAACCGTTACTGTCCAATCTTGAAAAATACGATTTCCCGCAAGTTTAACTTCTCTTCCAAAATATGGAACTGAGACATAACCCATTGTTGAACCTGGTAATTGAGCTGCGCGGCACATAAATCTAGCTGTTCTTCTAACAGTGGAACTATTAGAAATGGTTGCTCCTGCGGGATAATTTATTTCACACTCAAATAAATTTGGTCTAGCTCCATCTCGTACCATTGCCGCACGAAAATTTTCAACATTAAAAGCCATCTATAACACTCCCTTTTTGTCTATTTAGATACAAGATTAGAATCTTCCAACAACTTCTTCAAAAGATACACCAGTTCTAACTGCGACAAAGTTTAATTGAATAAAATTAATTGAACGAGCTGGTTTAACATAAATGTCTCCAATAAACTCATTTCTATCAATTACCTCACCAGTATTATTTGTTTCATCACATACAACTCTATAATCAAAGATACCACGTCGACCTTGAACATCACGCAAGAATGGATCTACCAAGGCCACAAACTGAGAACGGGTAAATTCATCATTAAATTCGAATAGTGAAAACTTTGCGGCAATTGCAATTGCTTTTTCAAGCACGATAAACAAACGACGCACATTTATACGATCAAATGCACTTGGCTTTGATAACATTGTTTTATCGCCAAACAATACAGTGCCTTCTCCGGGAAAAGATACAATTGGATTTACACCAATCTTATATAATTCATCTCGGTTTGTTTTATTTGGATTCCATGATAATTTCACAACATTTTTGATTTGACCACGATTTAAACCTGCAGGTGAAAACCAAGCGTCGTTTGTGTTATCTGTACGAACACATAGACCAGCAACATCCGCGTTTAAAGGCACATAACGATACGCATTATTATACTTGTCAAACATGTATTTCCATGCAGAATCAAATACAGCATATGAAGTAGAACGATTGATATTAGTATTCTTTTGTATAGTGATTGCAGAAACTTCACCACCAGGATTGTTTACAACGTTTGCTGATGCTGGTGAAATAAACGCAACACAATCTTTTCTAAATTCAGCAATATTATCAATAACATATTGAGATACAGTTGCACTTACATCTCCGGTTACTAGAAGCGAAACATCAATTTCATCGGCACTTTTAAACTTATCCCAAGAAACTTGTTTATTTGCATCTGTGCATGTTGTATAAGAACCACCGGAAAGTGTTGTTCCATTTGCGACTGCCGCACTCATTCCACCAACGCCATCATACGTTACATTGTTTGATGCCGCTGTTCCCCAATTTGATGTATTAGCCGGATGTGCAAGCCAACGAATCCAATTAGAACGTCTTGCAATAACATCAGGATAAAAATTTGGTGAACCATCAAAATTCTTAGCATCAGAAGCAACTGACATATTTGGATATACTTCAAGAACCGCGCCAGCAGCATTTGCACCTGCTGGTGTTCCGCCCTGAGCAATACTTCCTGTAGCATCAATTATTGCGATATGAATTTCGTCATTTGCTGCACCGCGAGAACTTGCGTATTGAGATGTACCTGGTGCTCCATCAAAGAATGATGCATAAGCCCATGAACTAAATATAGCAGAATTTCCTGCTGAACAGTATGCAACTTTGATTGAATTTCCTAAAGTTCCAGGATGTTTTGCCGCAACGCTCAAGAAATTTGTATTAGCATAACCACTATTTGCTGTTGTGGTTGCCCTATAGTTGTTAAACCAGGAATCATCATTTTCAATTAATACACCAGTGCCATTGGCCGTTGCATTTTTTGAGCTAGCATTAATTGCACGAACAATTTTTAAATTATTTCCATAAGCCAAGAAACTTGCGGCTGTTAAAAATGGAATATAAAAATATGTATTATTATCTGGCTTGCCAAATACAGCAGCCAAAGTATTTTCACTATCTATAGTAATTACTGTATTGGCTGGACCCCATGGAAATTCACCAACAAACGCACCATTTGTAGTAGAAACAGCAGGAATAACGGTTGTTAAATCAATTTCTGTAGTAATTACGCCCGGGCTCAATTGAAATGGCATTGTTTACTCCTTTCAGAGGCAGAAAATTTTAGGACTTATATTACAATATTTATGAAAAAGTGATTTTCAAAAACGTGCCATCCAATCATAATCAAGATTATCT
>Ga0194123_10008027_pt1 | contig 10285 bp, 3 predicted proteins | sample TA2MahsurfametaG_5_FD_155479 | JGI IMG/M metagenome (GOLD analysis project Ga0194123, IMG submission 155479) | Freshwater microbial communities from Lake Tanganyika, Tanzania - TA2015023 Mahale A surface | ecosystem: Environmental > Aquatic > Freshwater > Lake | place: Tanzania: Lake Tanganyika... | reverse complement strand
AATAGAATGTTACTGGTCTTTTCGCTCTTAATACCTGCAAGAATCGAGGCTTGAATCGTTGCGCCATACGCCACGCATTCGTCGGGATTGATTCCAGTACACGGTTCTTTCTGGAAAAAATCCTTCAGTAATTGCTGGACCTTAGGGATGCGTGTGCTTCCTCCGACCAACACAATCTCATCCACTTGGTTTTTGGATAATTTAGCATCTTCCAGAACTTGCTCCACTGGTTTCATGGTATTTTGGAGTAAATGACCCACCAGAGACTCAAACTTGGCTCGTGTCAACGTCATCATGAAATCATTTCCTCGATACAAAGAATCAATCTCCAAGGAAGCCGTCGAAGAGGAACTAAGCGTGCGCTTCGCTCGTTCACATGCAGTATGAAGTCGACGACGAACCTTCTTGTCTTTGGAAATATCTTCCTTGTATTTCTTTTTATATTCTTGGAGACAATATTCTACCAGCAACTGATCCAGATCCTCTCCACCAAGATGTACATCCCCTGCCGTAGCCAAGACTTCGAAACAACCGTCCGATATATTTAACAATGAAACATCGAATGTCCCACCGCCGAAGTCATAGACCAAAATATTTTTTTCTTTACCGTCTTGACATTTATCCAAACCATAGGCGATTGCGGCAGCCGTTGGTTCGTTAATGATTCGCAACACATTCAACCCTGCTATTGTACCCGCATCTTTAGTGGCTTGACGACACGCGTCATTAAAATAAGCAGGAACAGTAATGACACAATCCGTTACAGTATCTCCGACATAAGACTCCGCCACTTCTTTCATTTTGGTCAGAACATATGCTGAAATTTCTTCGGGAGTAAATTGTTTTAATTCTTCCTTATATTTGACTTCAAAGCATGGTTTATTATTCCTATTCACGACTTTACAAGACATGTGCTCAATATCTTTGATGATACCCGGTTCATCGAATTTTCGTCCGATAAATCGTTTTGCGTCAAAGATCGTATTCTCGGGATTCATAGTCGCTTGATTCTTTGCCGCATCTCCAACGAGACGTTCCTTGTCATTAAAGGCTACCCAACTGGGTGTCGTGCGATTTCCTTGATCATTCGCTATGATTTCCACACGATCATTTTGAAATGTACCGACACAACTATAAGTCGTTCCTAGATCGATTCCGATAACGTTTTTCGTGCTCAAAATTTAATTTAAAAAAAAAATATTAATTCTTTAAAAAAAATAAAAAAAAATAAATAAAACAAAAAACAAAAAAAAAAAAGAAATATATAAATTTTTTATAAAAGAAATAAAACATAGAGAATCATAAAAAATGTGGTGGATACTCGTCATCATCCTGATTATCATCATTATTATACTTGCTGTATGTTTGTCTAGATGCAAACAAAACAAAGAGTTGATTTCCATCCCCTTTTTAACACCTTCTATCAATGAATCCTTTTCCTTACTACAGCCTTATTTCCGTTATGAATATGAACATTTCGTAAATGAAGAGTGGCCTTTAGTCTCTTCCATCTCTTCCAATCCTCCAACTCTCAACATTGCATATCCAGATAATAGTATCATTTATTATATAACAAGCTTCAATTCCGATCATACCGTCACATTAGAAGGTGTGATTCCTCCCCGTATCTATTTCTGGAGTGTGACTTTATACGATACCAAAGGAATTTATACCAGTTCCGTCATTGATAATTTGTTCCGAAATAATCCAAATGGGCAGTATATGATTCAATTGAACCCTTCTTTCACGAATCAATTAATTCCGTTAGTGTCCTCCTCACCATCATCATTCTCATCACCATCACCATCATCATTCTCATCACCATCACCATCATCATTCTCATCACCATCACCATCACCATCACCCATGTTCATGCCAATGTCCGTGGATATTCAAAATGTTCCGAATGTGTATCAAATGAAATGTCCACGAGGTGTTTACAGTGTCATCGTTCGAGTGTACACCAGTCTGAATACACCTTCCATTTATCCTAACTATGTGCCTTCCATTTCTGGATTGATCGCTAGTCAAGTAACTCCTGAACAACGTATTGTGAATTCGAATAAATTACAAGTTAGTTTCCAGCAACTATTCACCAAAAAAGTCAAAAATAAAACGTTACCCGATATTTTCAAGGGTATTACGAACTTCAACGCCTTCTTTCTTCCCTCTAAATCAATTGTGGACGTCGCCTTTCCTAATCCATTTGCTTGCTATTTAACAGTGTTCCCTAGTACAAATAATGTAATTAAAGTCATGGGATTATTGCAAAATAACATTGGTTATCAAAACAGTGACGGAATTCGATTCGTGTCTTTTATGGCAAGCAACATGAGTACCACCGCCACGGACAACTCCATCTCCTTCAACGAACTATCTCTTCAACCATCGACGGTATATCCAGGTTACTACGTTTACACGGTGTATGTAGCCTATTCGGAGCATGACGCATTAGGTTTCGGATATAATCCAACGATTGATAATTTTATCGGTTGGGGTTCAAGTAATATCAATCCTATTTTATTGTATCGTATTGTCCAAACAAACACGACGGGTAATAATCCCAGTACGTCTGGTGTATTTTCCTTGGATAATACTCAAAATGTGGACGCTAATACGGTCCAAAGTGTAATGGGGGTCTATTATCCTGTAGCTACTTGTTATTAAGGAAAGAAATTTGTAAAGAGTCTACCTCGATAACTTCTATATCAAATTATAAATCGACAGACAGACACTCCACTCCATAGTAATTCCATTGAAAACGGACACATAAACCATTCGACAATATTATTGATTGTCGAATGTAACGATTCAATCTTATCAATTTCCGTTTCTACGATATCATTAAAGATGGATGGAGTATATTACAAAAATTAAGTTTTATCCACATTTATCTTATTATTATTTATTTTGATGGAACTAAAATAATTGATAATAGCCATTTTCGGATAAGACCTATCTCGACGATGATGATGATGATGACAATGACAAATCTGCTACTTAGATCTAAATGTCGACGACACCTCTGTTAGAGATATCCATACTTTCAAGTATCGGTAGTTGATATTGTAATGATTGACTTTGTTTTTCATAAAATTCTTTACATAATCGGTCATAAGTATATCGTAAATGTGACTCTTTCACAGGGTGACTCAAATATAGTCTATATCCTTCTCCTTTATATTTCATTAACTTCGGAAGCTCTCTATCATATAATTCTCGATACTGATTCAATAGATATAAATAGACACCGATGGATTTCTTACTCTTATACTTAAGAAGTTCTCTTTCAATATAATCCAACAACTCGACAAAATTCTGATGACTTTTCTTAATAACAGTACTATCAGAAGAGTCACTTATTAGACCAAAGCAATCTGTTTTCACAGTGGTAATTCGTTGGGAGTACAGTAGAATCAATGTGGTTTCCAATTCTTTCCTTTCTCGTACGTCCTGTTCGTCTGGATGCATTTTTCGGATCTTTTCAACAAAAGATGGATAAATAGTGTGTAGTAGAGTATCCATTCTTTCTATATCCATCGTATATCCGTAACTGATAGAGATCCGTTCGGACTCTGATAGAGGGGATACCGTAACTGGTTTGAATCGCTCTAAATCCGATTCGCTCATCGGGAGGCAGATCTTTGATTTGTCTTCTGATGAAAATTTAGTTATATTATAAAAACTTCTATAGGCTTCCTCATCCGATTTAAATTCCTCAAAAGCTTTATCCGTTTTGACAAGAACTTGTGTCCTCGTAAACCGTTCATGTTCGGATAATATATTTCTTACATCTTGTGATTTTATACTTAGTTTTTTGGACTTATCGGACTTATAAGAAAATACGGATATTAATTCTATTAGATGGGAAAGTTGTATGAAATTTTCGTAGTTAAAGACAGCTCCGAAAAGTTCTGTCACATCGTTTTTTTGGAGAAATCGATTACGGTCTAAAATTTCAAATACATCCGTTGCAACAGGCATCTTTGTACATAGAAGAGTCATGATATATTGATCCTCTGGTAGCGTTAAACAGTGTAATAGAAAGAAGAGTTCATTACCATCCGATTGTTCGTTATTACTAAACACAATATATTTTCTTTTCAGAGTGTTCTGTTCCTCCTCCTTTAGTATGGGTAGTTCCTGTATAGAAGAACGTTTTGATGTAATGTCATTACTATGTCTATGTACAATTTCAATTACTGATATTTTTAATCGGATAGCTTCCTCGAGTTCCTCTAACCAATTTTCACATATATCTTTACGAGATTGATCCCATACAGCATCTCTTAACTGGGTTTTCAATCTATCAATGTCCGTTCTTAATACATTAAGTTGATCTATTTGACGTGTGGTTCCAGATAAGGAATCAATGTTTTGCATTTCACGATGTTTAATGAAAGCACATACTTCTATTAAATCCTCGATAGTCGTTATACTAAGAAGGTCATTTATCATTTCGATATTAAACTTCTTCGATTTTCTTAATCGATCGATGATACTATCCTGTGCTGCTCGTCGTTTCCGTTGTTCTTCTAGCAGTAGTTTCATCGCTTTCTCGTCCATCCTTCGTTTATCTACCGCTTGTTTTTTCAGTCGTTTAAGTTCATCTTGTTTTTGTTTTGCCAGTATTTTATCCTGCCTTTGTTTAAGGGCAGCCTGTTGTTTTGCCATTCGTGTAAGTTCATCTTGTCGTCTTTTTTCTTGGTGTCTACGTGTAGCTTGTACATAAGTCGGATTGGATAGTATTAAATCTAATTGCGCCTTCACTATTTGGTTATATACAGATGATTCTGCTAGTTGCGTCTTTAGACTGTCTAATAATGATTTTTTATCGAATCTTTCGATAATAGGTTCTATTTTATCTTTAAGATATAATGTCGATGAATCAGCCTTCATGATTTGAACCAAATAATTATTATCTGTTATTTTAGTCGACATGTCTATATCTGCTACTGCGACAATAAATTCTCTTGACTGTCCATTATTTAAGGCTAAAAGTAATGGTGTTTGTCTATACTTGTTAAATGAGCGAATAGAACATCCCTGATTCACTAAAAATAGAACAACCTCTAAATGTCCATGTTCACTAGCCAAATGCAACGGTGTATTTAGGTCTATGTCCTCGCTTTTTAATACAGTGCCGACCTTTTGATTTAAAGTGGTAAGTATGTCAACTATAGATTGTACGATATCTAAACGTCCATTTATACATGCTAAATGCAAAGCTGTCTTTCTATTATGATCAGACGATAATAGTAACATCGGATTATTTGTTTGCAGTGCGTACTGAATCGCTTGTCGGAGTCTGATTGTATTCATAGTTAAAACTTGCGATAGATCAAACTGCGTGTTAAAAAAAAGTTGAATATCTAAATGTTCTTCTTTACATGCCAAATGCAATGGTGTATTTCCATTTCCATTCAGTGCGTTGATATCACTCCCTCGTTCTACTAAAAATCGAACGATATCTAAATGTCCTCTGAAACAAGCCACATGCAATGGTGTATCTCCATTTCCATTCCGTGCGTTGATATCACTCCCTCGTTCTACTAAAATTCGAACGATATCTAAATGTCCTCTGGAACAAGCAACGTGCAATGGTGTATTTCCGTTTATATCCTTCATATTTAATATTAAACAGTTGTGTGGTTCATAGTCGTTTAGCACAGCGTCGACGATATCTAGAGATCCTTTTGAACATCCGACATGCAAAGCTGATATTCTATATGTTAACGATAACAGTAACGCTATATTACCATGTTCTCGTTGAAATTGAATCGTTGATTTGAGTAGGTCTTTATCGATAGGAACACAATTTAAAACTTGATAGAAATTAAAAAAATGTTGGATAGCTGGATATGTTTCCCCTATATCAATTGGAGTACGTCCTAGTGCATCCCTTATTGTAATATTACTTCCGTGTAAGACTAAATACTCAACTACATCCATGTTTCCTTGCTCACAAGCCACATGCAAGGGTATTTTCCCATTCTCGGATTGTATATTGACGTTACTTCCTTTGTGTATTAAATAGGGAACGATTTTTTCACGCGTAAGGAATTTAGAACCAGAAGCCCAATGCAATGCTGTATATCCAGTAATATCTTGTGCGTTGATATCACTCCCTCGTTCTACTAAATATCGAATAATATCAAACTTGCTTCCTTCCATGTCTGTAGTCATTGTAATTATAGTTAAAGGAGTATGTCCTCGTTCATTTCGGGCGTTAATATCACTCCCTCGTTCTACTAAAATTCGAACGATATCTAAACTACCACTCACGCATGCAAACATCAATGGTGTCATGCCATTTTGTCGTATATCAACCTTACATCCACTGTTTATTAAAATGCGAACGATATCTATATTTTCCCGAAAAACTGCCAAATGCAAAGGTGATTGACCTTCACGATTTGGAGCATTGATGTCACACCTACTATTTTTGACTAACAATTCAATGACATTTAAATCTCTGAGTATAACTGCTATATGCAAAGCTGGGTCTCCGTCTGCGTTTGGAGCATTAATGTCGCATTCTGTATGATCGATTAAATAACGAAGTTTTGGCAAGTCTCTTTTCTTTACAGCGTCGTATAATTGTTCTTGTACAGATCCATGATCGTTCGTTCTTGATCTTGTCATCTTTTATTTTTTTATAAAAATAATAAAAAATAAAAATAAATCGATTCTATTTCCTCCTTTTGATATATATGTCTATGGACTATCCATTAACCAACGAATGAACATTCTTCGATGTCTTTTCCTAATAGGATACCATGAGAAAACAAATCGAGTAGTGTTTCTAGTAGAGAAAAAGATCCTTCTTTTCCTTTTTGCCGATCCCATGTAAATAATTTAAGTACTTGGAGTGATTTGTACGTAATTGGATATTCAACGCTCGTGGTGTCTGTCGAGATTATACTACCGTCCGCTTCTTTTTTTGGTCGATGGAATCGAAGAGAATACGTGGATTGATGACTTGTGGAAAGAGAGTGACATAGTTCAATACTTTCTATTTCATCAATATCATTTAAATCATAATCGCGAAAACTGTGAATGACGGACAGTTGATGTAATTCACTCATTATGACAAAATGGAAAAAACATTGTAGATAAGCATGGCAATCTAAAAAACGCAGTAGTGGTAGTGTTTTACAAAATGGACGATGCTGAATTTCAGTACAATAGGTATATATTAATTGAACGATACATATGGCTTTCCAGCGCGATTCAGACATCCTCGTATAAGAAGACCATGTATGTAGGAATTGAAGGATTGGATCGATATGCGGATAAAATCCAAAACAAAAACTAAAAAAATAATATCGCCGTAGGACATTATCTTCAACAACACTTGTAGGTGTAATATGATCATTGTTATACCAAGGATAGATATCACATAGACTATACAGGCCGTTAAAATAACCAATAATCTGATTCCATACGATAAGTATCTGTGTATCGTAAGAATAATATTTACTAATTTTGTGTACATGATCATAGAGCTGTTTAAAGGAAACTCTTCCACACCGATGACTGGATAAGTTCGTTAAACGGGTCATGATGTACTGAAAATTATATAGTTTGTAAATATAAGTTTTATTCAGTATTTTAATGATATGAGAGTCGAATAACATAAAGGGTTCATAATTATGATAACGAAACAAAAGAAGATAATGGATGATATAAAACATTTTATCCAATGGAAAAGATACATCATCTGTAAAATGCTGTAACAATGTCCAAAAATTACCTTGTCGATTATTCAACACGACGTTCGAATAGAACATAAGTGCGCCGATGAGATGATGTCCATAAAAGATAAATACGTTTCGATACTCGAAGGGTGAACAAACGATCATTGGACAAAAGGGTTGAATCCATCGATATACTTTATCATAAATAGATGGTTTAAAATGAGAAGAGGAGATGATTCTCGATGTCTCCTTATCTTCCTCAACGTCTTCTGACATTGTACTCAGCAATGTGTCCAGATATCTTTGAATACGATGATGTAAGACAAGATTGGGTTGAAAAGATGTTTGAGTGAAAGAGGTTGATAACACAAATCCTCCGGGTGATCCGTCTGGTTTCCCTTCGTAGGATTGAATTTCTGTGTCTAATAATTGGTACTGATCATAATAGGTGGTACGACGACGCGAGTTAACCGCTGAAATATTTGCTTTGACAGAGTGTTCGATGATATGAATAGAGGAAGAAGACATTCGAACGGATGGTATGACAAATTGACGAGGTAAGTCAATCATGGTTGGAGCAGATGGTTCGGAATAATCGAATATCTTGCATGAATTACTTATAAATAAATATTTTTTTCCGAGAATGTCATCTTCTTCGTCTTCGAAACGTTTTCGTTTCCGAGTTGGACGAGAACGACTTGTGAAACGTTCTATGATTTCTTGCAGAGAGACGTTGTATGGATCATCTCGTCGAATATGAAATAGGTCGTGAAAACGAACTTTAATATGGTTTTCGTCGGAATCTAAATGGAAAATATACACACCAATTGGAAAACGCGTTTCCTTCCGTTTAAAGATCCATGCCGTTGGATCCTTTAAAAAAGTAGACATCTCTTTATCCAGTAAGGTTTCTTCTGAGTTATCTACATAGGGTATGTTAAAGATTTCATTCGCTTGTATTTTAGAAAACACAGCATTGAACATGCTATGATTAAGAGAGTATCCTTCCTTTTCGAAAAAGAAAGTCGATAGACGTCTTACATCTAATTCTCCTAGAAAATCGGTATGAAAAGGAGGCGGGGGGTACATCGTTTGTGCATCGGATAGAACTTGGATCATATGATTCAGGAAATGGATTCGTTGTTGTACAGAATAGGGTGACTTGCGTAATATAGAATCCAATAAAATCTTATCGAACAAATTAATCTGGTGGATTTCAAATCCAGCGGTATTACAGGATAAACAATCGTACGAAGAATCCGATGGAATGGTGATTGTATCGGTCGAGAGACCAGAATGCGCATTTATCCATACAATTAATTTATCTTTCATATTGAATTTAAATTTAAATTTTGATTGTCGTCGTTTATTTTATTAGAATTGAGGACAAACAAAATTTTTATTAAAAAATCGAATCAAGGTGTCGTCATGTGTAAACAATGACAAGCTAATTGTTGTAATTGATGTTCCAAATCAAACGAATGACTTACATTCCATTGAGTCCAAGTCATATGACGCATCAAAAGAACATCTTGTGTAGTCAAGACAATGGACAGATTGGGATTTGCGATGATTTCTATGCAATTCGACTGTTGATGGAAAGGTGTCGTTTCGGAATAAAATCGAATTTGTTGAATCGTTCTTTCGTAGGGATCTAATATAGTGCTACGATAATGGGCGTACGATATAGAAGTGGATAGAAGGTTCGATTGAATCAATTCTCTAGTGATCAAGAATAGACAGAAACATCGTATCATGTCATTCATGTCAATACTTTGTTTGTCTAAGGTATAACTAAATGGACCATATTGATACAAGTTTAATAGACCATAGATAAATTGACATTCATATAATGATTGAAAATGAAGTGAATGGAAGGAATCCGCATGAAAGAAAGAATGTAAAAACTGCAATTTGGAATCGAAACGATAATCAAAATCGAAAAACAGGATACCCATAATTTCATAACATTCTTGTTCTACGGATAATGAACATCGCATTTGTATGACGGGATATTTAGAATTAAGAATGACACGTCCATAATCCAATAAAGTCATGATATGTCCAGAAGCATCGATCGTGGTTTGTAGAACGGGATGGAGGATGGAAAGGACATGGAAGGATGTATTTGGATAACGCAACAGATACTGATTCATACTGTCCATAGAAACAATTGGAATGGAGTCGATATCGACGACCAATTTCGATAAAATAGAACAATATTGATGTGCATTATGTACTACGGTTTGATTGATGGAAAAGGGTTCATTCACAGGTAAGTAAAAATCCGGAAATAAAGATTGATACTCTAAAGGTCTATTGTTTTGCCAAAAAGGACTCAATCGGAGGACTATAGACTGGATCAAGGCGACCGTATGATCAACGTCCATGTTCATTTTCTTATCAAAGTTTTGTAGAAATGTCCAGAATTGGGAGGATTGATTTCGCAAACCCGTTTTAAATTTATCCATATACAACACGACTCCTATGATATGGTATCCATACATTATAAAATAAATATCATACGTTGAAAACTGTGTCGAAGCAGTTGATATGGACACTGGACGCAAAGAGTGATATTGATT
>Ga0194123_10008024_pt1 | contig 10287 bp, 6 predicted proteins | sample TA2MahsurfametaG_5_FD_155479 | JGI IMG/M metagenome (GOLD analysis project Ga0194123, IMG submission 155479) | Freshwater microbial communities from Lake Tanganyika, Tanzania - TA2015023 Mahale A surface | ecosystem: Environmental > Aquatic > Freshwater > Lake | place: Tanzania: Lake Tanganyika... | reverse complement strand
CATCCTTCTACCAATGTTGGATGATACTCCCAATGTTTCATTTATCCCCTATATTGCTGTAAAGTTTGTTTCTGTTACTCCTACGCCACCAGCAATTAATGCCGCTTTGGTTGCCTCATTTACTGTGTGTCTATAACCACCACGATAAAACTCATCATAATCTGCCACATCTTCATCCACCACATAACGAACTCTTGAGTAGGTACCACCACTTTTGGCTATACTTACTCCAACATCTAACTTATAAAAATGAAACAATCTATGTCTACCAGCAGGACCCTCACGGACTATTGGTGTTTTGAAAGTATACTGACTCATTATTCTCCCTAATGAACTTACTGCTAAGCAGGAATATTTCTACTCCTGCTAAGCCGTCAATCAACTATGAAGCGATTGATGAACCTGATTCGATTCTGAACAGTGCCTCTTCACGGTAGCGTGCAAAGCCAAGTACGCCGTACCAACCCATTGGGCGGTGACGCATTAACTTGTCAACTACTGGTCCGATAACTGTGTGTGGCTCTTCTGCTACTGCTTCAGCAAGTGCTTGCTGTCCGCAAAGAATTGTGCGGTAGTTACGAGCAGATGAAGCGCCATCTGTTGCGTTAAACATACGTGCGGTTTCAATGTAATATGCACCTTCGTATGTTCCGATTTCTCCTGCCCAAATGCGGTCTTGTGCAGAACCGTATTGGTTAGGAAGCAACCATCCTGCAGAACCTGTCTCAGCACGTAGGTCATGTGAAACCTCTGGGTGGATACCACACCAGTATAGGCTTCCCTTGCGTGCAATAGACTTGTTAGCACGTAACTTAGCAACCGCCCTGCGGAGATTTGCTGAAGATATTGTTGCTGCTGCTGTGATTGTTGCAGTTGATGTTGCAGTTGCACCTGCATAGATTACGTTTGAACCACCACGCAATGTTGTCATTGCGATAGAGTCAATAGAATCTGCTAGGTTGAATGCAATAATGTTTGCAATTGCAGGGTCTACATCTGCTAATGAGAATAACTCAAGAGCACGTGTTACCAACACTGAGTTACCGTACTCGGCAAGAGTAATGGTTACTGAGGTTGGTGTTGACATTGCTACTGCATCTGGGTCAGTATCCTCTGTGAGGGCTGTAGTTGCAGCGGCTAAATCAACATAACGTTGTAATACAACGGTTGAACCTGGAATTGCTTGGCGTGCTGGACGCTTGTCTGCGACTGCTCGAATTAGTGGTTCGGAGCGAAGTGCAAACTCCAGAAGACGGTCATACGCCTTCTGAACTAAACCAGCAGCACCAGCGGTACCACCTAAAGAGGCAGAACCAGTTGATACATAGGCATTAGCCATTTGTCACCTCCAAGTGACTATGAACGGAATTGTTATTGTTGTGACCGCAATAATGCAATTAGTTCATCTGCGGATTGAGCATTGTCAATCCTTGAGTTGAGGTCTTGCTCACGGTCTGGAGTCATTGCACCTTGAGTAAGTATATCTTGCTGTCTTAAGGCAGCCTTATCTACCTCACTCACCTTTGGCTCTTCCTTGTCAATCTTAATTCCAAATAGGTCAGCATTATCATCGAGCCAGTTAGAAACTGAATCTTCGTTAATGTCATCTAAGTCTTTAAGAACAAGTCTTGCAGCCTTTGCGTTAACTCCTTTTTTCTCTAGGACTTCTTTGACGACCCTCTCACGCTGCACCTTGGATAATCCCTCAAGTTGCTCAGTAAGTTCCTTGATACGTTTTTCATCTGCTCGTTTGGCTTTTCTTAGTTTTTTAACTAAGTCATCACCCTGCAAAGGTATTTCGTTATCTTGGTCTTCGTCTTCGTCTTCCCAGTAATTGTTGCTCATAGCAACCACCCTCTCTATTCGTTGTTAGTCGCAAGCCACAGATTCAATCGGGGAATTGGTCTGGCTCTTGCTACCAGTCTTATACACCTCACGGGGCTGGTGGGTCCGTGTAGGGAATTTATTTTAGAACTGTCCTCCTGAAGAACCTCTACGTAAATATTGAGTTGACAAAGCACCTTGGCCCAATCCAGTTCCCGATGAACCTTGGAAACTTGCTTCTTCACTAGAAACAAGTTTTTGTTTCTTTCGTTTAGCAGATGCTAAGCCTTTAAATGTTGCTTGCTCTGCTTCGCTTTGTCCATATGTAATTCCTTCTTGGGAATATATTTGACCTAACTTGCTAGCAGTAGGTAACTCTTCTGCAATAGTTGCATAGCCAACCTGCGCTTGTTCTCTATTAATACCAAATTTAGCCAAATCTTCAGCACTTATCATAGTTGCTGGTAGTCCTTGACCAATTGCAGCACCACCAATTTCAGCAGCAGTTGCCTTTTCTTTAAGATTTACTAAAGCCTTTTTAGGGTCTAAATAATACTGAACAAGGTCTGCCTCACCAATACCATAGAATTGTTGAAAGGCGTTCTTAGTGGCTGAGTCAGCCATTTTAACTCTATCAACTGCAGTAGATACTCTATCTGCAAATTCAACAGCAGATATGTCTGCGCCAATTATATCTGCTATTGCAGATTGTTTAGTTGTTTTATCTAAACCAAAGTAATTTTGAAGACCGTATGACTTAAGAGTTTTTGTATAATTATCTTCTAAAGTTAAGTATTCAGCCTCAGTTAATACATTTAATCCAGCAGAACGCCTTAACTCATTACCCCTAAATCTAGTAATATAAGCCTTGTTATATCTAGAGTCAGTTTTTAAAGCAAGGGTAGCCTCTTCTGGCTCGTATCCTTCTTTCATTAAAGTTTCTATAACCGAACTTAAATCATCTAAACCATATTGGGAAAATACTTGTTTAAGTATTGCAAAAGCGTTTCTAGTATTTTTATCTATATCAGATTGTTGTTGTTGTTGCTGTTGTTGGTCTGTTGGAGATTTAGGTGTTACTGCTCCAGTATTTGGATTATATGCATAACCAAGTGCTTCATACTTTTGCACAAGTTCTGGAGTTTTAGTATCAACAAATGATTGCATACCACCAATAACCTCTGCTGCTTTTTTACCAAGTGCAGTACTGGTATCAATGTCAGATATTTTAGAAGGAGTAGATGCTTGGGGAGTAACCCCAGTATCTATTATTTTTCTAGCCTGTTCTATTCCAGTATCCGCTTGAACCGCAGCAAGGGCTTTACGAACGGCTGCTTCTTCTGCAGACATTTTCTTTTTAGGTGCCATTATGCTATCAATCCAAAGTTACGAAGAATACTGTTAGCATACCCAGCAGCAGTTTCTATAGCATTTGAAGTATTGCCCCAACGTGGGTCTTTTTTAAGAACACGTTCAAATTCGGTTAAGTTCATTGCTCCCCTATTTCCATTGTTCTTAAGTGCTAATTGAATTGTTGGATTCATAGTATCAACCTGTGATTCAGGTATCTCTAAAATCTGTCGCATAGCCAATTTATAATTAGCAGACAAATCATCTAGGTCAACATTCTCAGATAATAAATCTGATAGGTTGGAGTAGGTAGCCTTAGATACAGCAAGTAGTTTTGCCTGGATTGCTTTAGTATCTTTTTGGTTATCCTTTAATCCATTTGATACGTAGCGCAAAGCATCTTTATTAGATAGGGCTACACCATAACTCTTAGCATAGGCTAATACGTTATTAACATCTTGAGCAGCCTTGCTACCACCTTTTAATATTACATCAATGTCAGAACCATCAAGTGCTTTACCAGCAATATTACGTTGCAATTGTAGTATGTCTTCAGCATCTAACTGATACTCACCAGTAACTCTTCTTGAAGTACCACCAGAATCTGTATCAGTAGTAGTAGTAACCTGAGCATTCTTTTTTTCCAATGCCCTTAATTGTTTGTAATATTTTTTCTGCTCTTCATCTGTAGCACTTCTGCCTACATACTCCATAAAGAATCTATTTAGGTCAGATTCTGCTTCGTCTACTTTGGTTACGTATTCATCATAATCTACTCGAGGTCCACCTATGCCTGATTCTTTAAGGTCTTCTTGTAAATACTTGAAAAAAGATTTTGGGTTAATATTTTTATTTTGCTCTAAATCATTAATCATTGCCTTAGTGTGTTTTTGCACAGCATAAGATAATGCTTTGCCAAAAGCAGTACTAGTAGTATCAAGCCTATCGTAATCAGTTTGAGGTATTCTAAGACCAGCACCTCTTAGGTCATCAAATAAACCCTTTAATCCAAGAGGTGATTTAATGGCATCATCTATAACTCTTTTTCTTACTCCATCAAAGTTAGATGTAGCAGGTGCATAGTCATTAACAAGTTGACCAGGCTTGTCTTTCATAAACAATGGAACTTTAGTCTGAGGTCCTATGTAAATATATTGTTGAACTTGGTCTGCACCCTCAGTACCGCTAATCCAACTTTCTCCATTATCGGTGTTGGTTGTTAATGCTAGTCCTTTGGCGTTAACATCTTTTACAAACTCGTTATCGCCCTCATATGGTTTATTACCACCAATACCCGTAGTAGCAGATTGTTGATTTTGTAGAGTTTTTATTTCTTCTTGGAGAGTTTCTTCTCTAGCAGTATCTCTGATTTCTTGTGCAACTTTTAATTCTTTTTGTTTTTTTGTAATAGTTTCATTTCTTTTTTCTGCTGCTTTTTTATCCGCAATAGATTGCATTTGGGTTTTAATTGATTCTATTTCAACCTTACGGGCTTCAATAGTATCAGTTAATAAATCTAATTTATTTTTTGCATCATTAAATCTTGCTACACTAGTTGGCCTGTCGTCATCTCTCCAAATAGCCATTTGTTTAATTTGAAGTTGTTTGTCTTTTAAGTCACGGGCATTTAATGATTCAAGACTTCTTTGCTTATCTCTTAACTCACGTTCTGTTAATTCAGCCATTAGTATCCTTTATATGTTTTAGCAGTGTAAGTATCTCGGGAATAATAACCAAGAATTGATTTGAATATTGCTCTACTTGCCTCTGTCAAGATGGCATCTCCAGAACTTAAACTTGCAATTAAATTTTCTAACTCAGTTCTAAAGTTTCTTTTAATATCAGCAAAGTTATCTGCCTCACGAAGTGAAGCATCGTTGGCTAAAGAAACAAACTGACGAACTCTAGAAGTAACCATTGCTAGTCTTTGACGTGTTCCAACTGGCATGTTAACAGATAAGTCTTTAATCATCTCTTCAAGGTTTGTCAACATATTTAACTCTGTTGCTACCTCATTACCACCAGCCACAAGGGCTGCTTCTAGCAATGGATTAGATGCCTTAAGTAATGAACGTCTTCTAGTTGAATCAGCAATCTTTGCTCTACGTGCAGTAATACTAGGTGTTGACTTTAAAAACTCTTTTTCTTCTTTACCAATGTCATAGTAAGCCTGCTTATCCTTAGCCACTAAAACATCTAGATAGTATCTATCTAAAGATTTGTTTTCTATCAATCCTGCTGCTTCTAGGTAAGCATAGGTTGGAGCATCAAACTCTCCCGTATGTGGGGCTACTATCCATGCCGCTTCGCCATACTTTTTAATATTGTTTTCATTCTGTATAGCCCACGACTTAACAGCCTTGGTCTTTTGAATAACCACATTAGTCTGCTTCTCATTGCGAGAAACTGTATAGATTAATTTGCCTGGATTCTTACCAACAAATGTAGCAACTGCTAACTCGTATGGGTCTTGAATATCGCCCTTATACTTTTGGGTTACCGCATTTACTAGGTCATAAAACTCTGGACGTAATCCAGTTATGCCAACCTCTTTTAAGTACCCTGGAACGTTAATACTTTCTTTCATGGATGGTGCTATTGGAGAGAATAATCCAATAATAGAACGCATTGCAACCACGTTGTGAGCAGATATTCTAATTTGTTTTAAATAATTATACTTATCTTCTGCTGATGCATTAGGGTCTAAATACTTAGCCATTTGTTCATCGGTATTAAAGGCTTGGTTATAGGCAATAGCCTGCATTGCTGCAGTTGATTCCTGTCTATCCCTTTCATCTTTAGGTACTAAAGAGTATAACTTTTGTAATGATGATGGAACTAAGGCACGTATTACTGTCATGCCATCACCAACATCACCCAGTGCATAGTTATCTAATTCCTCTGATAACTCTTTTGTTGCTGGTACTTTACCCAATATAGCCTTCATAGTTAGTACGCTAAGTGCGCCAATAGGTCCAGATAGTGTAGGCATACCAGCATCTGGGCTAAATGAAGGGTTAGCCAAGGTTAGTTTAAATGTAAACTCATTAAACTTTGGTTGTTTAAAACTCTCTTCGCCTGGTCCAAATGCACGAACTGTTTTATCTACAACGCCAAATATAACATTATCTGTTGGCATCATAATATATGGTTCGCCGTTGTTATCTTTGTATACGCCACCAGCGGCATCTAAACCAAGATGCGTCAAACGCATACGGTATAAAACTCTTGGTGCTATATCTTTTAGACGATAAACTCTTCGCCAAAAATCTTCAGTAGCACGGTAATAACGACCAGTATTACGAACCGCTACGGCAAAATTAGTTCTAACATTAGGGTTATCAACAAACTTTAATACAGAATCTGCTGCTTCTTGAACAGATATTTCTGTTATAATTTTCTGAGCATGTTGTTTTGTATCCTCAAGAATATTACTTTTTACTCTATCGCCAATTACTTTACCTTCGTCCTGGTATTCGGCTAACTTATCAAGATAAAGTTTTCTAGCCATTTGCTTTTCTGTTTCAGCATACTTCTTACGAACATCTAAGTATTTAATCATAACTACTGGCTGGCGCAGGATACCAGTTACTTGATTATCCATAATTTCCATCATATTATTACCAAGTTTTTGATAAGCGCCTTCCATATCAGATATACCTGGTCCCTCAAGGGTAGTAAACAATTTACCTTTAGGTTGGAATCCTTTAGTTAGTTCTTCAAACTCTTCAAAGGTTATACCTTGGGCTGCTTTTTGAGCCTTATTAGATATCCTATTTCCAGTCTCTAACTCTTCTTTTACTAAGTCATCATATGCAGACTTTAATCTATTAAACAATGCTTCATTAAAGTTATCTGCACTGCCATGAAAAGTCTGACGCATATCCAAAAGAATACGGTCTATTAATACTTCAGCAATCTCCATATCGTCTAGTCCCTGTAGACGTAAAGCACTGGTATGGGCTGTCATACCCAAGAAACTATTTAATGCTTCTGCATCTTTAACTGAATGAGTAACCTTTACGCCCAATGTAGGTATAACATCTTCATCAAATTTAGTTAATAAATCTGTATTCTTTGATAGTCCTACCTGTTGTAGTAGATAAGTTTTAGCCCCAACATAATCACGTTCAGTTCTTAAACCTTTACTTGCCACAAAAGCAGCAACTGGATTAAATTTAAAGTTCTCAGCAATACCTTTATTCTGTCTTGTATTACCATAGAAACGTTGAATAAAGTTTTCAAAGTGAACCAGAGATACACCACGTCCAGCAAGAACTTGAAGTGAAGCCAACTTTTCTGTATCTATTCTTTTACCAGTTTTACCTTGAACTAAACCTGGAAATAAACCTATGGCTACATCATAATTACTCATATCAACTAATTGTTCAGTTACTTCAGCAGACTGTCTTCCAACAAGGCTTGCGCCTGCAGCAATAGACCTAGTACCTGCTGTTAAGTATTGTGAGTTTAGAGTTAATGCTTGTATTAATAACTGAACTTCACTATCTTCTAATTTACCGCTAAGTTTTTCCGCTTTAGATAAAGGTCCAGTTATAAAGTTTCCATTTTTATCTTTTCCACGATTTAAAGTTTGCGTAATATATTCAGCCTGAGCAAACCTACGCTCTAAAGATGTTAATTCTTCAGGTAGTTTTTCATTTCTTGCAGCATAATCAGCAATTATTTTTAATCTTGCATCTTTGTCATACATATCTGCAGGGGTTTTTCTACCTAATGCCCTAGCAATCTTTACTCTTAACTGCTCACCACTCTTAGAACCTGAGTATGCTGCTGCAATTCTACCCATTCTATGACCTTTGCGGTCTAGGTATTGGAATAAATCTTTAGCAGGGGCTGTAAGATAGTAAATAAATCCTTCATCAATAGCGCTTCGTATACCCAAACGTGGGAAAAGTGTAAACAAAGACCAAAAATTAACTATTCCAGTTGATAAACCGCTACTTGTAGCACCCTGAAACATACCAGAAATTAATTTACCTCTGTTTGCTTCATATGCATACTGTGCTAACTCTTGATAATCAAGGGTAGATATAGCACCACGCTCTTGGAACGGATGAATAATACCTTGTGAGTCAAACTTTGGCACATTATCTTCTACTTTAAGACCATGTTTAGATACAACATTTTCTAAACCTATAGGAACATTTAATTTTTCAGTTACTGCAACACCAACTGATGTACCATATTTTTCATCAAGGGTTTTCTTTATATATTCTCTACCCTTTTCAGTTCCTTCAATTCCCAAACGTTGCATAATTGCAACATCAAGGCTACGAAGCATAGCAACTTGGTCATTTGCATCAGAGTTAATAAACCTAACAGTTAAAGCCTCTGATAAATCTTTAGGTAATACCTGACGTGCGGTATCTCTAAATACATCTGCGCTTTTAATAGACTGAGTTCTGTCAGTAATATTAAGTTTAATCTCTTTATTTTGCGGAGTGCGGGCTAAAAGAAGAGATACACGCTCTTTAATATTCTTGCGACTAAATCTTGTAAAATCTATTATTTCTGGACCTATTAAGTCGGCCTCACGGGTAGAGCCAGCCTTGATAAGTGACTTAGATATTTCTTCAACTGACTGAGCAATTTCTTTGGTAGTTCCAGATGCAGGATTTAAAAAATTACTTAATGCTTTTTGAGCACCAACAGTTAATCTGCGTTGGTTGCGTGCAGTTGCTATACCATTGCGGAAGAACTGAGCACCGCTAACCCTGCCAGCCATAAACATAGAAAGATTTTCAACATTAGAAAAAACTGTTTGAGCACGGGTAGCATTAACTACATTGTTTCTCTCTAAGAAATCAATAGCCTCATCGTTGTTATACCCAGGAAAACGTCTTTTAATATCATTACGAATTCCAATTTTAGCAATCTTGTCTGGCTCATCATTAAGTCTTTTAACAGCAGGACCTAGTTGGTCATCCCATAATTTAACTACATCTTTGTTGTCTCGGAATATGTCCCTAACTCCAGCAACACCAAACTGCTCAATAGTCTTACGCATTTGAGTACCAGTTTGATTCTTAAGACCAAACATAACCGCTCTGGCAGCAGCAGTTGCTCCACCAGTTACCCAAGTCAGAGGGTCAACGGCAATTTGATATATAAAATCTATGGGACCAGAAACGCCTTGAACTCCAGTTGAACGTGCTATATCTCTACCTGGAGATACCTGTGCATACTTAACGCCATCCATTACTTGTTGGAATGACTCTGGATTATTGTATGCCTCTTCTAAAGCATCTAATAGTTTTTGATTTATTGTACCGCCAGCACTAGCAATAATATCGCCTGGTTTTTTACCAGCAATTAAACCTTTTGCTATTTCTACTTTTTCAACACCAAAGTAATCTGCAGCCTCGTTTAATGCCCCTTGGTCATAAACTCTACGGCCATCCCAAGCATCGCTAAAAGACTCTTTGGTAAATAAACCTTCACCTTGTGAAGCCTGACGAGCAAGCAGGTAGGGTGTATTAATTACTCTATTAAAAACACCAGCAGTTTTAAATAATAAAACTAACGGGCTTTTAAGAACATTAAAGCCAGTTTTAATTGCTCCAGTAAGGTAGTTACTAGCACCTGGTTCTGGCAATTGATAATCTGACTGAGGAAATAAAAACTTTAATTTTTCTTGTGCGCTAGGGTCTAGGTTATTAAATTCTTTACGAGCATCATCAATTCTTAATTGATTTAATTTTTTATTTTTTTCAATAGTCCAACTAAACTGCTCTAGTTGTGTACCTTGTTCCATGGGTATATTTGCGGCTTTAGCAGCAGCATAAAGGTTTGGACTAGCCTTGGCTACTATTGGATTAAGACGGTATGCCATTAGTATCCTTCGTCAATTAGGCTTCTATACATTAACTCAGCATCACCAGATGGGTCGTATGGTATTAAATTTTTAATTACATCTTGAATTGTGTATGAAGGATTAGGTAGCCGTCTCATTGCTTCAGAGCCAGCACCAGCACCTATATCAACTCCAGTAGTAATAGGTTCAGATGGACGAGCAGTAGGGGCTAGTAATGGTGTTGGCATTTCCATCTTTGGTATTGGATTGCCAGCCATAGGTGCTGCTACTTGGTT
>Ga0194123_10008019_pt1 | contig 10290 bp, 10 predicted proteins | sample TA2MahsurfametaG_5_FD_155479 | JGI IMG/M metagenome (GOLD analysis project Ga0194123, IMG submission 155479) | Freshwater microbial communities from Lake Tanganyika, Tanzania - TA2015023 Mahale A surface | ecosystem: Environmental > Aquatic > Freshwater > Lake | place: Tanzania: Lake Tanganyika... | reverse complement strand
GAATTTTCATAATCACCTTAAAACCTAAAACGCCACCAATAATTGTTAATCCGCCTGCTAGTAAAAAACCAAAGATTTTTGATAGATCAGGATCAATATTTCCTACTCTTGTGAAAACAGTTTCTGAGGCTAATGTGGCAAGGGATACTAAAACAGTCTCCCAGCCAACAAATATTAAATATGATAAAAAGCCGGGTAATCGGTTTCCTTTAACACCAAATGCTGCCCGAGATAATGTCATGGTGGGTGCATTGGCACGTTTACCTGCTAGAGATGAGATTGCTACTAATGAAAAACTTCCTAAGGTTCCAATGACTGCTGCTGCAGTTGCTTGCCAAAAAGAGATTCCAAAACCTAGAAAAAAAGACCCGTAGGAGAGTGCTAAAAATGAAACATTTGCTGCAGCCCATGGCCAAAACAAGGAACGAGCTGTTCCTCGTCTTTCTGATTGATCAATAAAGTTAATTCCATTTGATTCAATCTGATTTGTAATTGAAGCCATAGGAGAGATATTTAACTAAACTTCTGATCTACCTAGGGCGCTTTCGACGCTCATGTGGGCGTGGCCGAGATTTCTTCCGCCTTCTGCCACCCCTAGATCTTGATCCACGGTAACGACCTGAACTTCCTCTGCCGTCATTTTTTCCACCTTGGGTTGTAATAACTGGAATTCCAGAGGGCTCTGCTGCCCCAGTTACCTTAACTAAGTTTGCATCCATTGGCCTAACAATTAATTCATTTAATCTGACCCCTGCTCTTGCTGCCAGCCCATGCACACCTTTTCGTTGTTTATGAGTTGCAAGAGTCACCACAGTTCCAACCGCACCAGCTCTAGCAGTTCTGCCAGCTCTGTGTAGATAATCCTTGTGATTTTCTGGCGCATCAACATGGACAACTAGTGAAACATCATCAACATGAATTCCTCTTGCTGCAACATCTGTTGCTACCAAGGCGTTTGTTGCTCCTGATTTAAATGCCTCTAACACACGAGATCTTTGTGCCTGAGTTTTGCCACTATGGAGTGCACCAACTGCAACTCCTGCTTCACTCATCCGCTTAGTTAACTTATCTGCGCCATGCTTGGTTCTGACAAAAAAAATACTCTTTCCTTTTCTAGCTGCAATCTGTGAAGTAATCAAATCTTTTTGTGATTGCTCCGTGATCAATAGATGGTGGGTCATATTTGCCGCAGTTGATTTCTCATTTGCAAGTGAGTGAGTAACTGGATTTTTTAAGTACTTCTTAACCAGTGAGTCAACATCCTTATCTAATGTGGCACTAAATAACATTCGCTGACCACCAGGCTTAGTTAAATCTAATATCCGCTTCACATCTGGCAAAAAACCCATATCCGCCATTTGATCTGCCTCATCAAAAACAGTTACTTCAATCGCATCTAGTTTTATGTGCTTCTTTTGGATTAAATCAATCAATCTGCCGGGTGTTGCTACCACAATCGGTACACCACGTTTTAAAGCTTGAATCTGCTTTGAATAGGAAAGTCCACCTGCAACCACCTGTGAATTCAAACCAACTGCTCGTGACAATGGTGCAATCACATCGCTGATCTGCATAGCTAGCTCTCTAGTCGGCGATAAAACTTATGCTAAGGGTTGCATTGACGTAGCAGTTCTTCCGGCAAGCCTGGTCATTAAAGCCAAGCCAAAGGCAAGTGTTTTTCCCGAACCAGTTTGGCCTCTACCCAAAATATCCTTACCAGCAATTGCATCAGGCAGTGTGGCTTTTTGAATTTGAAATGGCTTGTCGATTATAGAGGCGTGTAACACCTTAGTAAGCGCAGGGTCGACACCCAAATCTTTGAAAGTCATATGTCCTCTTAAATTTAATTTAGTGTGGTGTGCAAATGTAAGTGCTTTAGATAACAATCGTAGCATCTTTTGACTTGTAGTATTTATATCTAAATTTTTGCATCAAAAGTTCAAATCATCTCATGCTTAACTGGAGCAAGTTAAAATCACGGTTCGATAATGATATAATTTAACCCCATGAAAAAAGTTTTGATTCTTGGAGGAACTGGATATATTGGAACTAATCTAGCAATATATCTAAATGAGTTTTATGACATAACAGTAACTGGTAGAAATCATCTAAATATTTTTTTGCAAAAGTATCCAACAATTAAATTTAAAGCACTCAAGCTTGGCGATAGGACACAACTAGAATTAATCGTCAAAGACTTCGACGTATTTATACTACTTATTCCTAACCGACAACCACATCAAGTTAACAAAATTGTTGATGATGATTTGGGTGAAATAATTAAACCAACTGAATTCCTTTTTAATTTGCTCGCTCAAGAAAAGAAGAAATTAGTTTTTGCATCGACCGGCGGTGCCGTTTACGGAGACTCCAAGAGAAAAACTAGTTATGAATCAGATATCTGTAAACCGATGAATCAATATGGAAAATATAAATTAAGACTTGAAGAATCACTATCATCTACTCACAAGCAAAATCCTTTTGATTCCGATATTCTAAGGATTTCTAATCCGTATGGTGGGCATTTTAATCACTATTTTACATCGGGATTTGTGAATACAGTTTTGTCCAAAATTAAAAATAAATCAATCCTTAGTATTTGGGGGGATGGATTACAGGTTCGAGATTTCATTCATATATTAGATGTATGCGAGTACATTCGAAGGACAATTGAAATAAAAGGTTTCAACTTAATGAATATCGGAACTGGTATTGGTTACAGTTTGATTGATGCTTTTGAACTTATCTCCAAGATTAACAAATCCACATTAGATGTATTCTTTAATTATGATTATGTTGAGGAAGTACCTTATAACGTACTAAGCACTGAAAGAAGCAGAGAAATATTGAACTATTCACCGAAATTAGATCTAAAATCAGGGATCGAGTTAGAGAAATTACATGGGGTTTAAATCATTTTTATAAGATTCGACGGGGTGTAATTACATCAAATATGGTAAATAAAGTAGCTGCTTTGCTCTCAACCGTGATAATCAGTAAAAATGATTTGACTGGAATAATTAAAACTTTAAATTCCTTTAATTATTTGGGTAATGAAATCCCTCAAATAATTCTGGTGCTAAGTGAATATGCATCTGAGGATATTGAGATGATTAGGACAAGATTTGCACATTTAACATTAGAAGTTCATACATTACCTGCGAATGGCCCTTATGCAGCAATGAATCATGGTTTAGCTAAAGTAAAGACAAAGTATGTTAATTTTCTTAATGGTGGCGATTCTTTAAGTTCAGATACACAACTGATCGCACTACTAAATTCTATGGATAACTCATTAATTGGGTATGGCGATATAGAAATTAATAACAATTTAACAGGCAAAACTAATAGGTACTCGTTTAGACCTTACTTAAACTATTTACATAGGTTAGGCATAAAATATATTCCACATCCTGCGACAATAGCATCAGCTGATGCGGTTCGAAAATTAGGTGGGTTTGACTTAAATTACCAAATAGCAGCTGATCAAAAAATGGCATTAATGTTGACTAAAACTATTAAGCCAGCTTTAAACAAAGGATTGATAGCAAAATTTGAGCGAGGTGGGTTAAGTTCACGTTTGCCAATTGAGATTGTAAATGACTTTCATAATATTTCTAAAGAACTATATGGTTATGTTGGAAAGAATCCTGTTGTTGATTATCTTTTTTGGAGGCTAATTTTATTAATAAGATCTATTCATTTTTTTGTTTTAAAACACAGATAAATATTTCTTCTAGACGTAAAGTCCAGTTTTCCAAGGAGAGTTCTGCTTGAGAAGTAGCCCTTGCATTATGGGAGTAAAATTCAAAATTACGTCTGATGGTAGCCATCGCAGTTCTTAATTTTCCCTCAGAAAATGAACCTTTAATTACAAAACCACCATTTGAAATCTCCAGAAGTTCTCTCGCTCCAGATTCATCTGTACAAATGACTGGGGTTCCGGTAGCCAGACTATCCGAGACAACTAATGGAGATCCTTCATACCAAGTGCTCGAAAAAATGAGCCCAACATATTTTTCATAAACAGAGTTATCGCCAGGGGGGTATATTCCAATTAGATTTATGTTACTTTTTTGCTTTATTAGATTCCTGATTTCTTCTAAAAGTGGACCAGTTCCTGCAATATCTAATTTTTCTTCGGATGGCCAATTGGCAATTAAATTTAAAATTCCTTTCTCTGGGGTAAGTCTGCCGGCATATAACCAGGCATTTCTCAGTCGAATTTCATTTGTGGGTTTTAAAAATTTCATACCTGGACTTCTCAATATCTCTACTTTGTAATCTGGAATCAATTTCTCTAAACTTTTGGCCATTAAATTTGAAGCCAAAATGAATTTTTTTGGTATTTTTATTTGAGGTGCATCTCTTTGAAATGCGAGCATTCGTGCTGCATTAACCAAGCCAACATATGAATCACATTTATTTGCTAACGCCCTAAATGCGGTTCTATCTCGACATTCAAAACAGGGTGATCCATCTCTCCAAGCTATAGAAGAGGGGCAAAATACACGGTAATTATGTAAGCTGGATACAACTGGAATAGAAACCGAATTTAACCATTTATAGCCTGATCTTTGATTCAAATTATGTGTATGTACTATTTCTGGCTTATAAAATTTTATTGCATCCAGAACATCTGAAGAAGAACCGAAGGATTGAGCACGAAATTGGTTAAATTTTCTGTGATATCCATTGTCAGTTTTTCTTCCATCAATAATCTCGTGTCCGCGCTCTCTCAAATTATCTATTTCTAATTGAACTAGATTATCTTCTCCACCCAGAGAACCTAGGGTTATTGGTTTATAAGGATCGTGAAGAATCATTATTTTCATACCTCAATCTTGTATGATTTACTGAGATAAGTCCAGTGCAGAGATAAGGTATGTACCATCATGAATAAGATTCCTGTATTAGTGACTTCTTTTATAAGACCTAACTTTCTGCAAAATGTTATTGAGATTATTGAAAAAAGAAATGACATAGATTTATTTTTCGCCACAGATGGGCCAAGAAATTCCTACGACAAGGTAAAGATAAATGAATGCTTAACTGTACTCAAGCAAAGTAAATTTAAATTAAGTAATGTGAATACTTTAATTCATGACCATAACTACGGTACTAAGCTAGGATTAATAAAAAATATTGATTGGTTTTTTAGTAAAAACAAATTTGGAATCGTTCTGGAGGATGATTGCCAACCCAATAATCAATTTTTCGATGTGCTTAATGAAGGGCTACAGAAACATACTAAATCTGCAAGGTACATGATGATCTCGGGTACTGATTTCCTGCCAAGTAGCATTAATAAGAGCCATTCTTTTTTTCGTGAATCCAATTTTCCAATGGTGTGGGGTTGGGGCTCATGGGCAGATAAATGGAACCTGTATCAACTAAACATTCCAGACATCAAGGTAATTGTTAAAAAGATGGCTAATAAAATTTTTGGACCCAAATTTTCGAGAGATAAACTGTTCTTCATCGATACTTTCCGAATGAGATTTGCTGAAGTAGTGCGTGGAAAAATTAGTACCTGGGATTATTCATTGATGGCATCTGCTTGGAGGCATGATCTAGTTTGTTTGCAGACAAATTACAATATGATTATCAATATGGGTTTTGGAATTGACGCAGCGCATACTTCTGGAGAAAAGCCAGACTGGGTACCCACTAATTATAGAAATCAACCAACTCAAGTACAGAGTAATTCTGTTGACTCAGACATTTTAACTTATGAAAAATGGGTTGCAAAAAACGTATATAACTGCAAACTAGATGAATTTCTCAAAACACAAATAAAAAGAAGCGTAAATCTATGAATCTCAGGGAATTGTTTCTTAGGTTGAGAAAAGCTTCTAATAGAAAAAGTGACGCGCTGGCCACTTTAAAGTCACGTATAGTTCTAAATTTACTAGGGATAAAATCAAATAAACAAACGGAGTTACAATACATCGAACTAGGATTTTACGCGTCTAAGATTATTTCTAAGCAAATTATTTATAAAAATCAGTATAAGAAATTTTCTAAATTTGGAAATACTCTAGAACATAACTTTGATACAAAGTACCAGATAGAGATTAGTAATGTTGTAGTAAATAATGAAAATGGTTTAGTTTATGTTACCGACATGGACGGCAAGCTTCTAGTTTTAGCAGAAAGTTCAGATTGGCCAATTCACTACGTTCTATTAAATTCGGAAAGGCCGCCACGAAGAATTTTGCCTGAAGTTAAAAGTGCGACATTGGGGCTTCCAAGTTCAAGCTTTGCGCATTTGATTGGAGAGGATCTTCCCGCACTTCTCTCTGTAAAATCGAAGTTCCCTTTTTTATCTTACAAAAATTCTTCACGAATTAATATTCAAATATACGATTATTATGGATTAAAGAGAATTACTGTTCCAAAGTGGTTGAAGGTCAAAAACCTTACAATGGTAACCAGGAATAGAGACGTCGGATACATTCACCCACAAAGCGTTCGTTTGCTGAGAAGCTCAAGGAAATTGAAAAATTATAAGCCTGTGAAAAAGTATTATGTTTCAAGATTGAATGCAACCAGAAGTTTTCCTGAAGAAATCACGCTACAAAGTGTCCTGGTTGGGATGGGGTTTCAGGTTATTTATCCTGAAAAAATGAGTTTTGAAGAACAAAAGGAACTTTTTTCACGTGCCCGCGCCGTAGCAGGTATTCATGGTGGTGGTTTAGTAAATGCATTATGGAGTAGCAAATGCACGGTAATTGAATTTATGCCAATAACGAGAATTAATAGGTGTTTTGAATGGCAATCTATGCTGATTGGTCATGATTATAAAAGAATATATATTGATCGAGCGAATTTATCTAAAAAAATCATTGAAGAGCAAGTTTCTTCCTTAAACCTTGATGAAAAAAACTAACTAAATCCTCAAACTTAAATTCTTTGATAAATAATGGTTGATTAATCATATTTATCATTTGATCTTTATCTCCGTAGAGTTTCGATACGTAATTGGCAAAATCTTTCATTGTTGAGAAATTTGCTAAATTAATTATTGCTTTTGGATTCAAAATGCCAGAAACATCATCTCCCCAGTAAAGCGGAATTGTCCAGCCTAACCAAGCCTCGAGAACTTTTTCAGTTACGTATCCAGGATATAGATCATTCTCAAAACACAAACTAAACCAAAATTCTTCTGACGTAGATATTTTATCCTCGGCATAGTTATTTACAGATCTGCCATATGTGACTACCTTGTCGATTTCTGATAAAGCGTGTAAAGCTTTTAATCTTATAGGGTGTGGGTTATTAATGAAACTCACCAAAAAACTAGTTTTTTGCAGTAGTTGAACCTTTGAAATATCTCTTTTCAACATCGCTGCATTTGGACTTATTTTATGTTTTGCATAAGTGCTATTGATCCCTCTTATATCCATATACTGAAAAATTAAAGGAAAATAAAAATTATGACCATTCATAGAATCGCAATCAAATGACAACGTTAAGTCGTAATTGCTATGAGGTGGGCGCCGATTCTCAAAAGTCACCCATATATTAAACTCATTTTTGTCGGAAGGCACTCTTATGCCTTGTTGACTATTTAGCCAACGAACCATGCCGTTGTTTGATAATTTTGAAAAAATAAAAGCTTTTAGTTTTTTCGTGAATTCTACATTCGGATAACAACCATAAAAGTGCACATCTAAATCAAGGTTGATTCTTTCTGTAGCAGCGATAATTGCATCTCTATAGATATTATCTTTGGGGTCTAAATCAGGAGGAAAATCACTAAACTTAATTTTGCCTAGACTCATAGCTCCTTCTTCTTATTGTATGTAATAAATCATTTGCTTTAGTTATTCAAAAGCGAATTTAGGTACGAACCGTATTCGTTGTTTTGGTATTTTTCTGCTTTATTTTTTAGATCTTTATCTGTAATCCATTTATTCCTCCAGGATATTTCCTCAATACAACCTACTTTTTGACCCTGGCGCTCCTCGATCGACTTTATATATGAAGTTGCTTCGTGCAAGGCTTTAACTGTGCCTCCATCAAACCATGCGGTGCCTCTTGAAAGTACTGAAACTTCTAAAGATTTGTTCTTTAAATACATCAGATTAAGAGAAGTTATCTCTAACTCACCTCGCTTGCTCCGTTTTACTAATTTCGCCATCTTTGATACCTCTGAGTTGTAGAAATATAAACCAGGTACAGATAAGTTACTTGGGTGATTGGTTGGTTTTTCAACTATATCAACCGGGCTTAAATCGTCGCTTAAAACAACTACACCAAAATCTTGAGGATTATTAACTTGATAGGCAAAAATATGAGCACCGCTTGGATTTGAAAAATTCCTTAAATTTCTTCCTACTCCTTGTCCATGAAAAATATTGTCACCTAAAATTAAAGCGACTGAACTGCTCCCGATAAAGTTTTCGCATAATATAAACGCTTCAGCTATGCCATTTGGTTTATGTTGAATGAAGTATTCTATGTTTATTCCGAGCGTTGATCCATCACCTAGTAATCTTTTAAAAGATGGCTGGTCTTGCTCGGTAGTAATTATTGCTATTTTTCTTATACCAGCCAACATTAATGTCGAAAGGGGATAATAGATCATTGGCTTGTCGTGAACATGCAGTAATTGCTTTGAAACACCTTCTGTTATAGGCCAGAGTCTTGTTCCTGTACCGCCTGCAAGAATTATGCCTTTCATGACTATAGAGTATCCTGTTCACGTTAAAACTCTTAATTAACTTACTGGGTGGTGCTATTTTGAAAATATTTGTTACGGGTGGCGCGGGTTTTATCGGCAGTGAATTTGTAAGAATGTCATTGAATGGCAATTTGCAAGATATAGGCATTAACCCGACTAAAGTTATTGTTTATGACGCGCTCACATATGCTGGGAACTTGAAAAATTTAAGATCAATTTCTTCTGATATCAGATATGAGTTTATCCAGGGGAATATCTGTGACCCACAAATTCTTAACAAAATACCAGATGATTGCGACTTAATTATAAATTTTGCAGCCGAGTCGCATGTAGACAGATCAATAGATGGCCCCGATATATTCGTTAAAACAAACGTTCTTGGGGTACAAAATTTATTAGAAGCTGCGAAAAAAAAAGGTGTCAAGAAATTCGTCCAGATTTCTACTGATGAAGTTTACGGCTCTATTGAGACTGGCTCTTGGGACGAATTATTTCCGTTAAAGCCTAACTCGCCCTACGCCGCATCTAAGGCAGCGGCTGACTTAATATCTCTTTCATACTTTAAAACTTTCGACTTACCGGTAATTATTACAAGATGCTCCAATAATTACGGGTATTTCCAAAACGTAGAAAAATTAATTCCCTTATTTATAACTAATCTATTGGCGGGTAAAAAAGTACCTTTGTACGGGTCGGGCAGAAACATTCGTGATTGGATTCACGTTTCAGATCATGTTAGAGGAATCGCACATGCAATTAATTATGGTAAGTTTGGCGAAGTTTATAACATCGCAGGTGACACAGAATTAACTAATCTTGATATAACGCGATTATTACTTAAATACTTTAACTTAGATGAAACTTACATCTCTTATGTTTCTGATAGGAAAGGTCACGATTTCAGATATGCATTAAATAGTTCAAAAATTCAAAAAATTGGCTTTAAAAACAAAGTTGAATTTAAACAAGGTATTGAATCTACAATTTTGTGGTATAAAAACAACAAAGATTGGTATATGAATGCAAATAAAAATCTCAATTAAACATGTTTATGTAAATGAATAAAAACAATAACATCGTTAATGTTGCTTTTTTTCAATTTGCTACCTCCAGTATACATTTTGCGGCGTCATTGGAGATTTTAAATAAAGAAGGCAGATTAGGGAACCAAACTTTTTATGATTTACTAGGACAAACCACTTACTTTCCATCAAGAATGGCAAAAATGGGTGAAGCTCTATCAGGTAAAGCACCGAGGCGGTTAAAAAACTTAATCTTTAAAGCTGACCCGAACGTGACTTTTAAAGACAAGATCGAATTTGACGAAATTTGGGTACAAAAACACATGGAGGAATTCACGAGACAACTCAACCAGATTTCTAATATATCGATGCTTCCATCCCTGCAATTTGATTCAATCAAACCTGGTGCAGCAATTGCAAATGAGATTATTACTTATTCAAAAAACAATGATGTGGATCTATTAAAAAACCATAAACTTGTAATATTTTTATTGCGATCTTATTTGGAAGTCTATTCTCATACCTTGATTGCGATAAAAGTTAACAGAATTTCTCGCGTGCATATCTATAACGGCAGAT
>Ga0194123_10008012_pt1 | contig 10296 bp, 6 predicted proteins | sample TA2MahsurfametaG_5_FD_155479 | JGI IMG/M metagenome (GOLD analysis project Ga0194123, IMG submission 155479) | Freshwater microbial communities from Lake Tanganyika, Tanzania - TA2015023 Mahale A surface | ecosystem: Environmental > Aquatic > Freshwater > Lake | place: Tanzania: Lake Tanganyika... | reverse complement strand
TTTAATCGAACTCCTTTGGGCATCACTGACTCCTTTTGAATAATAAAAAAGCAATATTATTCTCACTCAATCTGGATCAGTTTTTAAACGCAGGTCAAAAACCAAAAAAGGTCGGCGTATACCGGCTTATCATGAAGGAAGGATCAGACAATTTCCGCTCTTCAAGCATCCAAGGGATCATGAAGCGGATAAAGGCAAAGGGAGTAGAAGTAATCGTCTTCGAACCGACTCTCTCGGAAAAAGAGTTCTACAATTCAAGAGTCATACGAAATTTAGAAGATTTCAAAAAAGAAGCAGATATCATCATTACGAACCGCCACAGCGATATGCTTAACGATGTACAGCATAAAGTCTACACACGAGATTTATTCGGGAGCAATTAATTGAAGATTTTGGTTACTGGCTCGGCAGGTTTTATCGGGTCCGCCCTGTCAATGTATCTACTACGGCGAGGCGACTCCGTAGTTGGGATAGATAACCATAATGACTACTATGAACCCCAGCTAAAAGAATCAAGGCTGGCAAGGCACCTCAAGCATCCTAACTATACGCATTATCGGCTCGATCTTTGTGACAAATACGAGCTAGCCAAATGCTTCAACAAAGAAAAACCTGAGAGAGTTGTAAATTTAGCTGCACAAGCAGGCGTGCGCTACTCTATAGAAAACCCACTTGCTTATATTAATAGCAACATTGTCGGATTTGCACATATTCTTGAAAACTGCAGGGACCTAGGAGTAGACCATCTTGTATACGCAAGTAGCTCTAGTGTTTATGGCGCGAATACAAAACTACCCTTCTCGGTTGACGACAATGTTGACCACCCATTGAGTTTGTATGCTGCGACCAAAAAATCTAACGAGTTAATGGCGCACTCTTACAGCCACCTCTTTGAGTTACCGACCACCGGACTGCGTTTTTTTACTGTTTATGGACCTTGGGGTCGTCCAGATATGGCTCTTTTCAAGTTTACCCGAGCCATCTTCGAAGGAAAACCCATTGATGTTTATAACTACGGCGCTCACAAACGAGACTTCACCTACGTCGACGATATCATAGAAGGTGTGATAAAGGTTCTAGACCAACCAGCCAAACCCAACCATGACTGGCCAGGAACTCTTTCAGCTCTTGGAAGCAGTAAGGCGCCTTGGCGTGTTTACAATATCGGAAATCACAGCCCAGTGCCGCTGATGGAGTTCATCTCGGCGCTCGAAAGATCCATTGGGAAAAAAGCGATCCTGAACATGCTACCAATGCAACCTGGTGATGTTCAAGATACCTTTGCTGACGTTACAGATCTAGAGAAAATGTTTGCATTCAAACCAAGCACACCAATTGTCGACGGTGTGCAGAATTTCGTTAATTGGTATAGGGATTATTACTCACTGTAATGAATAGCCAAAAGCTTCAGTTGTATAGTTTTTTTCACCTGAACATGGCGTTTTCTTCGATACCTGAAGAGCGACGTCCTGATGCGCTGAAGCAATCCTACTGGCCACTACTGCGCCTTGCTATGGAAGACCAAATACCACTTGGTATTGAGGCTTCCGGCTTCACCCTCGAAACGATTAATGCGATTGATCCCTCATGGATCAAGGCACTGAGGACGCAAATTGAGCTCGGAAATTGCGAATTCATCGGATGTGGGTACGCACAAATAATCGGACCGCTAGCACCAGCAAAGGTAAATTCAGAAAACATGAGGATTGGTAATACCGTATATGAAAAATTTCTCGGCATTAAACCATCGATTGCCCTAGTTAACGAACAAGCCTTCTCGGCGGGATTGGTTGATCTTTACCTAGATGCTGGATTTAAAGCGATCATCATGGAATGGGATAATGCCGCACGCTCATTCCCAGGCTGGGATCCCACTTGGAGATACTTCCCTCAATATGCAGTCGGATCTTCTGGAGCAAAAATCCCCGTCATCTGGAATAAATCAATTGCATTTCAAAAATTTCAGCGTTACGCGCACGGGGAGATGACATTAAACGATCAGTTAGCTTATCTAGATCGGCATATTGGGCATGAAATTCGTGCGTTTCCATTGTACGGGAACGATGCAGAGTGCTTCGACTTCCGGCCGGGTCGATTCATGACCGAGGCTCCGCTGGGAAATTATGGCGAGTGGATGCGTATTAATGCACTCTACTCACAAATTAAAAAGGATAATCGTTTTAATTTGGTACTACCATCTAACGTACTCAAACTAATTGATGACTCCTCCGCTGGTAAAAATTTGTCTTTGCAAAGTCCATCACAACCGATCCCCACTAAGAAGCAGGACAAATATAATCCGTTACGATGGGCAGTGACAGGCAGAGGAGATCTGCAAATCAATACTGCATGTTGGCAAATATTTAAAGCTTTAAGGGACAATACATCGACCACGGATGCAGATTGGAAAGAGCTCTGCTACTTGTGGAGTAGTGATTTTCGAACACACATCACAGAAACGAGATGGAGGGAGTACCTATCTCGATTGAATATATTTAGAGACAAATGGCCTATCAAAGAAAAAATTGAAGCTGGAATTCCTCAAGCCGAATCGAAGTTAGATCAGCCGAAGATTTCACGCAATGGGAAGCTGGTCTTAGTAGAAGGGGAGCGGTTATCGGTGACGTTTAATTGCGCCAAGGGTATGGCAATTGAAAGATTCGCCGATAAAAGCGTTTCATCGCGGTCGCTTTTTGGTACTCTAGAGCATGGTTTTTACGATGACATCCAGTGGGGTGCTGATTTTTTCAGCGGTCACCTCATATACGAAGCCCCAGCGAAGCCCAAAGCTTCAGACCTTCACCAATCTGAACCTAACATCAGCTGGGATACTCCTGTCCTAAAATTATCGACCACTATTGAATCTGGTATCGGAAAAATAAAAAAGATATGGGAGATCATCGACCACACCGGCGAACTACGGATGACAAGCGAGGTTACGATTGAATCACCTGGAATTGGCTCACTTCGGATTGGCCACATTACTTTGAACCCCAATTGCTTCGACAAAAATCGCCTCAGATTTTGCACGCATAACGGAGGTATGGCGCTTGAGAAATTTGAAATAGATAACAAGGAAATAAATCATGGGCGTTCAGTTTCTTTCTTGGTGTCTGCTAATCAATGTATCGGCTTAACAGAGGGTATTCTTGAATTTGGAGATGATAAAAAATGTATTCGGGTGGAGCTTGACAAAACTGTTTCATCTGCGGTAGGAATCATCCAGTTTTCTGAGGTGCGTGAGCAATATTTTTATCGCGCATCCTTCTCTTTAAGCGAAATGGACGATACCTCGCGTGAACGAATCTCAAATAATATTTCTTGCTCTATGACCATTACTGCGAAAAATTTATAAATAGATGCAGAAAAGAAATTCTAAATTTTCCAAAAAATCTCCCGCTTCGTTACAGCAAAGTGCTTTCGATTTTGCCTATAAACTACAACAAGCGCAGAAATATGATGCAGCAATACAAGCGTTCGAGAAAATTTTAACGAAAACTCCAAACGACTATAAAGTAAAGCTAAACATTGGCCTGTGTCATTACTTGGCGAATCGGCCAAGACATGCCGCGGAAGTATTCCATGCGATGCACGTTGATGACCCTGAAAATTATGAATTAATTAAATTTAGCGGAATTTGTTATCAAGCCGCCGGTAATTTCGAGCTTTCGATGAGATTCCACAGGAAATATATAAAAAAATTTCCTGAGGACTATGAAACTTGGCTGAATCTGTCATCCGCCTCAGGTGGAAATCAGATGACCAAAGAGGCTCTTCTTTATTCAACGCAAGCACTCTCGCTTCAACCACTTGACCCCAGGTCTCATATTAATATGGGAGCTGCACTCCTCTCTCTTCAACGTTATGAGGATGCACTAACCTCATTCAAAACCGCCAATGTGCTAGAGCCCAATAATCTAATGGCGACAATGAATCAGGCAACGTGTCATGACATGATGGGGAACCCCAAAGAATCTATTCAAATCTATGAGTCGTGTATCACAAGAGTTCCCGAGGATCAGAACTCTCAGGCGGAGTTCAAGTACCGCATGAGCTTTCCTCTCCTGGCCCTTGGAGACCTGAAGAAGGGTTGGGAGTATTACAACTACGGATTCATACCGGTAGACTCCCGAAGTCGGTTCCCGAAACGCACGTTTTCAGTTCCCGAATGGGATGGACGCGATATACTCAAAAAACGACTCATGGTCTGGCGGGAGCAAGGGTTAGGCGATGAACTAAAATTTGCTAGTGTAATTAATGACCTGAGAGCAGTTTGTGAAAATGTGATCATTGAATGCGACCCAAGATTGGTCACCTTGCTTCAGCGGTCTTTTTCTTGGTGTCAGGTAAGAGCACAAGGAAATCCTGATTCTAAAATCAATACAGACCAATGCGATTTTGATTTCCACGTGCCTTTAGGATCATTGATGCGATTCCTAAGAGACGACATTTCAAAATTTTCCAATGCGAAACGTTATCTAATACCTGATCCAGTGAGGTCATTGGAATTCCGAAGCCGTATCGATGCGATCAGCGATGGTCGCACGTCAGTTGGAATCTGCTGGCGAAGCGGACTCCTCAATGTTGAAAGAAATAATAACTACACCTCAATCTCAGACTGGGGAACAATATTCGAGAACAAGAATTTGGTTTTTATTAACTTGCAATATGGCGATTGCGAAGCTGAGATAGTTAACGCGGAGCAGCATTTTGGTATAAAGATACAACGATGGCCTGATATCGACCTAAAAAATGATCTTGAAGCGGTAGCCGCACTAATTGATAACCTAGATTGCGTTGTATCTGCTGGAACAGCAGTCGCAGTTTTTGCAGAGGCGATGGACAAACCGGTAAAGGTTTTTGTTCCTGGCAGAGGATGGACATTTCTTGGTCAAGATCATTTTCCTTGGGCATCTAGCAATACCGAATATTTTTTTCCGTCGGCGATCGATCAGCCAGTTTCAGAGACACTCCCAGCTATTGCATTGTCGCTGCAACGACTTCTAGCATCATAAAAAAAACCCGGGCTAGCTTACGCCAACCCGGGAATACTGTTTACGACTGCTATCTGCTTTTACTTCAACAGAGATAAAACCGTTTGAGGCTGTTGGTTAGCCTGTGCCAACATCGCTGTTGCAGCTTGCGCGATGATCTGCGCCTTAGCAAGAGCTGTCGTCTCCTTTGAGTAGTCCGTATCCATGATCCGGCTCTTCGAAGCATCGGTATTTGTGACGATGTTTTGCAGGTTATTGACAGTGGAGATCAATCGATTCTCCATTGCGCCCAGCTTGCTTCTCGCAGAGCTGACCTTTTCTATAGCATTGTCAATCGTGCCGATCGCTTTCGTCGCTGCTGATGCGGTGCTGACGTTCAGACCCTCCAAGCTTGCACCGGCAGCAACTCCCAATGACGCAGCATTCACTTGGAAGTCAGCCGCGCCGACGTTCTGTTCCAAGAACCCATGCTCGGCGACTAACGCGTCATCTCCTAGTTCAATACTGATTGGTTCGTTGTTCGCTGAGTCAAGCCTGATTGCTGCATAAAGAACCTGATTATCAGCCACACCCATAACTGCTCCAGCAGTGGCGCTGATATCGCCGTCTATTCTGAGGCTTTGTACATTGGAAGCAGTGAGTCTCAGGTTGAGTCCATCTGCAGTTGCAGTAACACCAGTTGCAGATGTAAAAGTATTGATTTGAGCCGCCACTGACGCAACGGTTACCGTTGCGGATGATGTCTCCGTGAATACTTTCGTTCCATTAAAGTACAAGTTGGTATTTGCAGAAACAGCTAGGTTTCCAGCTGTAAACGTTAAAGTCTGATCAAGGAAAGCATAAGCAATTACTCCGGTTTCATCAGAGAAGTTATTGATAGCATCCAGCTTTCCTTGGAAGGAGTTCGTAGCGATATCTTCATCGTAGATTTCCACTCCATTAATCTTCAGATCACGCTGACCAAATGCGCCGGTAACGCCTACTGCCGTGAGTGCTAAACCGGTGACAGTATACGCATCTGTAGCTTTGTCGAATTCAGAAGTAACCTCTCTGAATCCAATACTCGCCAGATCGCTGAGAGACCCGGGCGTGACTGCCGCCAGGTTTCCGCGCTCTACTCGGATCGGGGCGCTATCTTTGGATTCCAACTTTAAAAAGCCCGCAAAAGAAACGTAACTAGTTGTCGTTGAGTTCTGGAATCCAGAGGCAGTCTCATATCCACTGGCTGGTGTTCCAGTCTGATCAACAATTTGAATCGTGGCGCCGGTCGTATTAAACAGTACTAACTTACCGTCATCATTGATACTTGCTTGAACTTGAGCACCCGCTTGTGCATTAATATTGTCTACTAATTGTTGTAGATTGGCTGAAGCTGAGATTGCATACTCCGTCGCACTAGCCGCAGCCAAAGCTTGGATCTTAATCCGGAATTGACCATCAGTCGTAACGCCAGTACCAATTTGCTTAGCGACTACCGTGTTGAAGCCGCTTGCAGTGACGTTATCGACACTTTCATTAATGATATTGATCAGATCACCAAGATCCTGGGTCGATGAGTTAAAAGCCTCCAAGTCCTGGCCATTGATTTTGATATCACCTTTATCAAAGCTGGCCAGTGCAACCCGGTTACTCACGAGAATATCGCCGCCAAACGAGCCCTCGCTCATACCAAGATCTTTCAGCTGGACAGAATCCACTTTGATGTCCATGGTCTGGTAACCCTTGTCACCAATCTGCAGCTTCTTATCTTTGAACGAACCATCAATGATCTTCTGGTTGTTGAATTCAGTCGTGGTTGCGATACGCTGGATTTCCTGCTTTAGCTGAGACACTTCGTCGTTCAGCGCTTTGCGATCGGCGGCGTTATTGGTACCGTTAACCGACTGAACAGCCAGTTCGCGCATACGCTGCAGGATATTGGATACCTCATCCATCGCGCCTTCGGCGGTCTGCATGAGCGAGATACCATCGTTAGCGTTTTTAATCGCCATGGTCAGGCCACGGGATTGCGCAGTCATACGAGCGCCGATGGCGAGACCTGCGGCATCGTCTTTTGCGCTGTTGATACGCGATCCGGTTGACAGACGCTGCATGCTGGTAGACAGGCTGCGCTCGTTTTTGGTGATGGAGTCCTGAGCAATCAGTGACTTGATATTAGTGTTGATGACAGACATTTTTATTACTCCTAAATGAAAATTGAACTTTTCAAAAAAGGCTGTGCTGTTACAACACCGCTGTACTGACCTACCCTACCGCGCGGCTTGCTCCTGCATCAGTCTCACAGAAAGCCTTATTTCCTTCTGTTAACGCATGAATCGACAACTATTTTTGAAACTTGACAGTCTTTTGCGGTTTTTTACAGCTCTTCATCCATAAGGAGACCCCTCATCTCTTCAAGGCTGTGGGCGACGTTCACCACGACCTCACTGGGAATCTGCCGGACGACTTCGCCGGTGTTTTGGTCACGCACCGTAACGACAAAGGTATTGATCTTCCTGTCTACCGCAAAGCCCAGATTGCGGTTGTTCTCCTTCATCTGCTCATTCAGCCGATCGACAATCTCCTGCATTTGCTGCAGCATTTTCTGGGGATCAAACCTTGGCGAGGGTTTAGGTGTGCTTGGGGGTTGGGTACCAGGTGCTGATGTAACGACCTCGCCCCGGCCAAACGCAATGCCCGATGGCTGTGGTACTTCGGCCGCCACGGATCCGGCGCCGCCTGTACTGACTCGAATTGAATTCACCATATTTCTCCCAAACGCCATAAGGCCAAATGTGCGGCCATGTCGGGGTGCAAATGAAATGCAAATCCCGCCTACTCGAAGGGATGATCGGCAGTGGGGCGGCAAACTTTAGCCGCTATTTGGCTGGCATACGGTTGTTACGGTTGCTTAATTGTTATTATTTGCGTTCAGCATTGCGTCGAACGTCGACTTCAAGCTGGTGCGCTGGCTATTGATCGAGCCGACCAGCGAGTCGAGGTTGGCAAAGGTTTTTGTGTATTGCTCTTGAAGTCTTTTCAAACGCGCCTCGATCTGTTCGAGTTGCTCCTTGTAGCGGTCTACGTTTTTTTGGGCGCTACTGGATTGTGTTTGAATATAACCTGTTGGCTTGGTGAGATCCGTCAATCGCTTCACGGCATCACCGGCAAGGCCTTGAGTAACCGTTGCGAACTGGCTCTTTGTTTCTTTATTTGCCGTGAGCATGGTCACGATTTCGTCGAAACTATTCGTGGCTGCGGTATCGAACCCGGTTACATTGAAAGTAAGGACGCCGCTCTTATCTATTGAGACGCCAATATCCCTCAAAGCCTTGATACTAGCCCCAGGTGACGCCGAGTTATCGAGTACCTGGCGGCGTAGCTGTGTTCTGATTGCCTGTACAGTTGATTCATTCTGGAGTGAACCACTATAAATATCGGTTGGATCGGCAGTATTCTTTGGGCCAGATAGGATTTTTAGGTCCGACATTGTGGTGTTGAACGCCTCGACCAAGGCTTTTACCTTGTCGCGTACAGCGGTAGTGTCGCGGCTAACCGTCAACAGCGCAGGGTTATTTTGAGTAGTTGTACCCAGAAGGTTAAGGGTGACGCCAGGGATAGCATCAGTTATCGAGTTGCTACTGCGAGACATTGCAATGCCATTCAGAGAAAAAGATGCGTCGCTAGCGCTCTGCAGCAGGCTCGTAAAATTGAAGCCTGCCAGTGCTACACCCGCCGTGAATGTCTGGGTCGTACTGACTTGGCCAGTAGCGCCTGTAACAAGCGAATCAGTAACGGTCAAGGTGTCCACATCACCATCCGCTTTTGAAAATTCAACGGTCAAAGATCCGTCTTGGCCGACGGTGTAGGTCCGACCCGTTACACCCTTGGCAGAATCATCCGTTTCAAGTGCAGCTTTCACTTTAGTTGATACAGCCGATGCGTTATCGCCTGCTGCTACGGTAACGCTAACACCACCGACTTTTATCGTTCCACTTGCCGATGCTCCGGAGAACACGATATTTTGACGCTCGCTGTTACCGGTACCATCGTCCGTCGAGAACGTAAATGAGTTGGTTGATCCGCTCGTGCCGTTTAAAACAATCTTATAGGGTGATGCACTACCATCGCCGGTATTGATCAATTGGGCTGTGACGCCTAGTTTAGCGTTATTGATGGCGGTCACCATACCGGCAGGCGTCGCATTCGCAGCAGAAATCTTTATACCTTTTGACTTGCCACCGACTGCTAGCCGTAAAAAGAAGTCTGTGTTGCTAACTTTCGTGTCCGTCGCGGCAAATCCCGTAGAAAGATTTCGCTGACCTTGCGCTCTGGCCGTGACGCTAACCTCGTGAGTACCCGGGATGGCACCTGTAGTCGCAGTTACTGATACAGCGCTTGTGTTACTGCTGTTAGCGGATACCAAATTAACGCCAGAAGGCTTTTGCAGTGCTTCGAATGCCGTTCGAAGCGTGTCTACAGTCATGCTTAGTGCTGCATAGCCAGATACTCTAGCCTCGCCTGCAGCAATATTTTTATTGACGGGCGCTGTGCGGGCCGCTCTCTCAGCCTCCACCAGGTTGGTAGCCAGTGAGTTGAGGTCAACGCCCGAACCTGAGCCCAACTTACTAATCAGGGCCTGAGCAGCACTTTTTTGTGACGTAGTTTTAAGCGCGCTGGCGGCAGAGGCCGTGGTCGCGGAGCTTGCTGTTATCGGACTAGTTGTTGCCACGAGCTTATTCCTTGGCCTTAAAGCGTCAAACTTTTAACCAATACCCGTTAAGGTCGGCCTGTGGATTTGAAACTTTAGCCTTGTCCATCACTTCAAATAATTAAACAGGTTGAGCTGCGAAATTTTTGCGAAGCTGCTCTGCGCGGCCTCCAGCGCAAGCATGTCCTTGTTCATTTTGGTTATGGCTTCGGTGTAGTTGGTATCTTCTGCATTGGAAAGCAGCGTTTTCATTCTGAGAATATTTTCGTCGGCAATCTTTATCTGGTTGTCGACCTTGTTCGCTGCCGCCCCAACCGCCGCCAAACTGTCGGACAAGCCCTGCTGCAAAGTTGTCATCTCACTAACCGCGCGCTGGATACCCCTAAAGTCATTCGATTGCAGGGATGCAGATAAATCTTGGATAGACTCAAAGAACCCTACTGGAATAGGTTTGCCGTCTTCTCCGGTCCTGACAATCTTGTCGAAAGGCCGCGTACCGGGTCGATTGCTATCGACACCCGTCTGATCACCAATAGCAGCGGTGGCGACAGTCTGATCACCCTGATAAATGATACGGCCTTGGTCATTCGCAGCGAATGCCAGCTTGCTTAC
>Ga0194123_10008011_pt1 | contig 10296 bp, 12 predicted proteins | sample TA2MahsurfametaG_5_FD_155479 | JGI IMG/M metagenome (GOLD analysis project Ga0194123, IMG submission 155479) | Freshwater microbial communities from Lake Tanganyika, Tanzania - TA2015023 Mahale A surface | ecosystem: Environmental > Aquatic > Freshwater > Lake | place: Tanzania: Lake Tanganyika... | reverse complement strand
TCGCCAACTTGTCGATTTATTAAAATAGCCAATATTTTTAATGCCTTGACAATTAACTTGTACCGTAGACGCAATAAATTAATTTGTGTACAAATTAATTTATTGCTATATCGGTTCGTCATTATACGCCTATGAGTTAATTGTTCTTTAATTAATGGCTATTGAAAATAATGGCTATTTTCAATAGCCATTATTTTCAATAAATTAAATTAAAAACAAATTAACTCATACAAAAGGGTGATGCTGTAGCATCACCCTTTTGTCATCTTAGCGACTTGGCAAGACGGGAATAGTAGTATTCCCGTCTTGTACATTGCTCCGCAACACGGTCAGGTTCAGCCGGCGGTTGCTCTGCAACACGCCGATGCTGACCAGGCGATGACGGTACAACGATCCCCAACATGTTGGGGATCGTTGTCGAGGCGTATTGTACGAGATGGGGGAGCAGGGCTTGGTCGTCAAATAACTGGTTTTATTTTCAGCTCCTTTTTTATACTACATTTTAAAAACCAGTTAACTGGTTTTTAAAATCACCTTTACATTGAAGGTAGTTATAATAACTGAAAATAACTGGGTGAAGCCCTGAGGGGGAGTATACTCCCCCATCTCGTCAGATGGACCGTGATGTTTTTTTACATGGGAGTTCCGCCGTTTTTAATACAGTTTCGTAAGCACGCCGCTTGTGCGACAGGAATATTGGAGACGGCTTGACATTGGCTGGTGCAGTTTTGAGACGACGCCGAAAACACGGGTGGACGTGTCAGTCCACCGTCGCACGCTCTCTTGGCAAATTTATATCCACAGGTTTTGATTTTGTCGGTGTTGTATGCGGCATCAATATCAAAGTATCCGGATGAGGGGGGGGTTGCAACGGCGTGTGTTAACGCTTCGTAGCCAAAGTTAGGTGTTATCGCTACAATCTGGGTGTACATATTGGGCACACCCTTTGGTGACCAGTCTGGTCCTAATTGAGACAATGTGTCGTACATTTTATTTATATTGAAGCAGTAAAAAAAAAATGATGTAAAAATACAAAAAAAAAAGAAAAAATAAAAACAAGAATAATCATGGTATTTTTAGATTTTTATACTATTGGAAAAGCGGTATTAGGAAAGGATATAATGTGTACATCACCGCTTGTACGAAAAATAGAGAAAAACACGAAAACAAAAGGTCAGGTTTTGCAAGTTATGGTGCTCAAGTATTGTTATGGTCACATGTACGACAGATTGTTCAGAAACCATGTTTTCGATTGTATGAATGAATTTTTGCTTGATTTTGAAACACCGATTGAGAAGTTGTCGGAAAAGGACATTATTATTGTGAAAACCACAACAGGGGCAAAATTTTGTTTTACAATACAAGAAATATGCGATATCTGTCTTGCTGATATTTCTCGTTCTACACTTGTGTACGATGAAACGTACAAGATATACACCATTGTCAAAAATTTTCGGATGCCGGTAAACCCGTATTCCATGACAACGTTTACATATGATCAGTTGGTTGATATCATTCAACAAATTGTTGTTAAAACAGATACCTTGCCGCCTGATTATTTTGCACTTTTTAGTTTCATGAAGCAGGCACACCAAGTGTACACTCAATGTCAAGAAAAATCGAAATACGAAACAACACGTATTATTGAGGCAATTTTACAGGAGCAGGGGTATGTTTTTAAGGAACATTTTTTGAAACCGACGATGGAAAATAAGTCGTTGTGGGAGATGCGTCCGAAGAAAAGAGTGGATGGAAATGCAATGTATACGTGGTTTATTCAACATGTGTTTTTGACGGTATCAGCGAATGTAAATAGAATGAAATCAAGGAAAAACGTGTGAAAAAACAGATAGGCTGAAGAAACAAGAGCCGCGACAAGAAAAGAAGTGGTATTTTTTGTGTTGGCAGTGAGCTGGTAGAAGGCAAAGAAAATGCACAATGCAAAAAAGGCCACGATACCCAGTATGACAACCGAGATGTATTGATACGGTTGTTTCGGTGCGGGATAACGGCGTGACAGGTACATGCATGGCATCCACAGGAGGGAGAAACATAAGAACCCACAGAGCGACCAAAAGAGTGTCTTGTTCGATTGGGTCGTGGAAAGAAAAAACGACAGGATGAGTAGAAAGGCGACGGCGGACAAAGTAATCGAGATGATATAGATGTATTTTGCGGTTCGATTTGTGATCCCACCCCAGAGTTGTGATACAGGGATTGCGGGGAAAAACTTCGGGATGATGAGGTAAGATACGAAAACAAGAAGAGAAAGTATCACGACACAAATTTTTTGAAATAACATGGAACAATTTTAATATTTCATCAACAATAAAAAAAAAGGTATGCATACAAACACGATAGCGGGCATAGTTCTCTCATCCGTATTCGCGATAGTTCTCGTCATGTATTTTGTGTCTGTTAGGTTCCTCTCAAAAGATGTGATTATTTTTTTCCTTGCACTTATCCAAGTCGTATCCTTGTTTTTCCTCTTTTTTACAAGTCGTTCAGAAGGTTTCTTTTTTGAAGTAAGCCCTGAAAGAAAGAAATGCCTTGTTGAACAAGTTTCCCAGAATATCGACCGACGTTCATGTAATTGCTGTCAAAAGGGGACGGTTGGGGGATATCCGCCTCTGTACAAGGAATGGTTGACGGCGACAGGCAAGAATGAGCTGTGGAAGCGGACAGACAATTGGACAACCAACCCGGAAAGCATAGCCTACACTGAACAAAGTCCCGCCACAGAGCTTGTAGATGGAAAATAAATAAAAAAAATATTGCACAAGAATAGGTACTTTATATGTTTCATCGAAAAAGACAATTTCCAAAATGTTTTAAATCAAACATGAATGCAATCACATTTTACGATTTTATAGTAGACCAGGTGTCGCTGATAAAAGAGAATGAAGATTTTCAACAGATGTGTCGGTATTACACATCTTTGTTATGTGGACTCCATTCTTTGAAAACCGATGAAAATAGTGACAAAATTCAAAAGAGATTTAAACGATTTTTACTGCTTCACTACTATTCTGAATGTACATGGGATACATTGCTGAGCTTGTACAAACGCGACATTATGCGTTATTCTCGACAAGTCGTACTTCAAATAGATAGTGCACAACACGAGGCATTTAAAAGCCTACAAGAAAAACTCGATGCGAGTATTTTTTCACAATATGATTTCCTTCTCAAAAAAGTGAAATGATTTAAAAAAGTACAAAGCTTATACAAAAACAATGCCACGTAAGAATTCGAGTACAGTAGCAACCATCCAAACCGCAGTCCCTGTTGAATTGGTATCGACTAATCTTCAACAACCACTGTCGACACCAATCCTTTCCAAGGAGGTCCTTGCTTCTTCGACGGAGCCACCGGTGAAGAAACAGGTGCGTCGGAAGAAGGTTGTGTCCAGTGAGCCGGTTGTCTCCAGCAACCCTGTTGATGAGATTACCCCTACGATTGTGAAGGAGAATATTGATACTAATATTGTTTTGGATGGCGAACCTATTGCGGTAGAGCCTATCCCTGTTGAACCTGTGGGTGATGAGGAGAAGACGTCCAAGAGGACGAGACGTGTGGTCAATAAGGACACGCTCCGACACGATTGGGAATTTTTGTTTACGGAATATGCGGAGGAGTTGCAAGTGAAGAAGAGGACGGGACAGAAACTGAGCCTTGACAAGTTTATCCACAAGCTTCAGAACGACACATATAAACTGCTCAAGATCCGTCCCGAGGGTGATGAGAAGAAGCCCCGTTCAGATAATGCGCAGTCGGGGTTTATGAAACCCGTGAATATCACTCCTGAACTCGCATCTTTTATCAATGTTGATGTAGAGGTGCCGATTACTCGTGTGTTGATTACAAAAAAGATCTGTGAGTATATCAAGGAGAAGGACCTTCAGAACCCGAAGGACAGGCGTGAGATTGTCCCTGATCCTTCGATGAAGAGAATTTTCAAGCTTGAGGACAATAGTCCCGAGCCGCTCACGTACTACAGCATGCAAAAGAAGATCCAGTCTCATATCCTGAAAACCTAAGTATTTGTTGGTCCTTTGAAAAATATTGTTCAAGAGAAAAAATGGGTGTTCAACGTATTCTTTTTATTGGGGCGAGCATTATTTTTATTTGTCTGAATGTCATTGAAAATCTTATTCACTATAATATTGGTCGTGCCAGTCATGAGAATATTACTTTTACAAACCCCACTTGGAAACAGTGGTTATTGATTATTTTGACAATGATTATCTTTGCCGTTTTACAGGGAGGACTCACCTTGCTTGTCTTTAGAAAAAGTGAAGGTGTACGAAATTTTTTTCGTATAAAAAAGCAAAATGCTTGATAGTATACTGTCTGAGAAAGATATGCCGGCACTGCGTGGATTACCGTTTGTTCTTCAAATGAAGGTTGCCTCGTACGCGCCCCGGCTTTTTTCTCTCGCTGGAGTATTTTGTGATGTTTTGCGTCTACACTACGAGACGCGTGTGTGTGGGGAGTGTGGGAAATTTTTGCAGAAACTGAATAGGACACATCATTGTTTATGTCGGTGGCGGCGTCGGAAATTTTCTTTGGACGAGAGGAAACGTGTCACATATTGCAGGCCGTTATATATTTTTATAGAGGCATCGGTCACTACTCAACGGTTCCATTACGCTTGTTATACTACGAAACAAGTGGTATTTGTGTCCAGTAATCAACCTGAATTTGTTTTTTCATTGTGCCGATTGATTGACCGGCATGATGTTTTATCGAAGCTTTGTGTTGAGTCGTATTTTGATATTGAGTATCTTTCGAAAACGTTGATTGAGCCGATGATAAATACAAATACGTGTTTGCGTTCTTTTGTAGATGCTTTTATTGATAGTTCGTTCGAAGAGGTTGTGTCGTTTACTTGTTTTCAAAAAACAGTATCAAAAAATACCATGGTTGTTTCAAAGGATGCGCTTCAAAAAATAAATAATGCGGACATGTCGATGAAAGAAATGGCCCATTCGTTCATGAATGGTTGAAATGAAAAATTCTATAGGTGCTTTAGGTGCTTTAGGTGAAGAAGCGAAGCACCTGTGGCGCAGTCGGTAGCGCAATGGTCTTATGAGCCATAGGTCCACGGTTCGAACCCGTGCTGGTGCATCTCCATTCAATTGGTTTTCCAATTGAATGGGTCTGAAAAACTGAACAGATTATAGATTTTGTGTTTCCAAATAAATAAACAACATGGAGGATATTGACCGGTTGATTGATAAATATGAGGAGACGCGTGTCGAGATCGCAGTCTTGGAAAAAAAAATGGAAAAATACCGTAAAAAGTTAAAGGATGAATTTGCGAGACGAGAGTTGACGGAATATAAAAATGCAGGATTTGTGGTAAGAAAACAGGTCCAGACCAGGTTTTCCGTGTGCAAGAAAAATGTTCCGGATGATATTTGGGATCAGTATGCAACTTCTCAACAGGTGGAAATTTTGACGGTTCGGAAAAAAACGTTCAAATAAGAACAAACAAAAAGTGAAAATAAAAAAATAAAAAAGTTTACCTATACACATGATGACATGCGAAGAACGTGAACCTGTTTGGTTGATGCATAACAAAAGCGATACGTATTGTTTGTGTGGTGACAGGTCAATGACGACAATGCATCTCAATGAGACAGAAGACGTCTGTTCGGAATACTGTTCTGAACAGGACAAATGGTCGACATTGCATCTCAATGATACAGAAGACGTCTGTTCGGAATACTGTTCTGAACAGGACAAATGGTCGACATTGCATCTCAATGATACAGAAGACGTCTGTTCGGAATACTGTTCTGAACAGGACAAATGGTCGACATTGTCTTTTTCTTCACCAGATGATCTTTTGTGTGATGATATTGATATGAGCGATGATGATATTGAGAACAGTGATGATGATATTGAGAAGAATGATGACCAAAATAATGATCATCTGGTTTTTGATATGATGGTATCGCGGTTGACACCGTTACCGAACAAATGGTGTTCTCGGACTGGGACCTTTGTCTTTGAGATCATCGAGCCCGTGATCGAAACGGTGCCTGTAGATAGCATGAAAAAGCAATGGGAGGTTGTACCGTCTGTCGCTGTTGCGATTTCAGATATTATGGGAGAACAAGAGGAGGAAGAAAAAATACTCGAAAAGGAGAGAGAAAAGAGGCGTCAGAGACAGGAAGCCTTGGCAAAAAATAAGAAGCATAATGACGGTAGAAGGACTCCTCGGCAGTTTGACCGGTTTTCACAGCAGTCATCATCTAAAAATTTTGAGAATGAACCTCGTCGTCGTCCTTCTCTGTTGATGAACATGAGGTCATCTGAACACGTGGTCGAGCAAAATGATGGACATGCCTTCAAGACCGCCGCTCCGGAACGGAGGCCTCCTAGCAATCAACGACAACAGAACCGGATTGATATTCTGTGTGCGTTCCAAAAGAACCACAGCCGGACGTGTAATTTTGTCCACAGTCTCACGGAGTGGAAGCCCCGGGAATGCAAATATGAAAAGACATGTTCTCGAGGAGATGCGTGTATGTATTGGCATAAAAAAACAGAAGATAAAAAGCAATACCTGGAGAGGGCATTGGTGCATGATGTACCATCCTTCAAGAAATACAAGGATCATTACATGTCGACTTACATCAAAAAGAAATAGACAACATTGAAAATGCCTGTGACAAGCATCGCCTGGTAAAGACCGATCCATGTTATATAACAGATGGCATCTCGTGAGAATGATATCTTCTTGGTATCACGGCTCTGTGTCACCCAGGTATTATTTGTAATGGTAACGCCAGCGTAGATTTTTGTAGGAAGGAGGAACAAGAAATAAAGAAAATAATACAGGAGATTATACCAGATATGCCGGTCTCCTTTTGAAAAAATGTACATGAGGAGCGTCCTCAGAAAAATAATCCCAAAAGAGAGTATAACGGCCTTGATATACAAGATTTCTTCATGTCTTTTGAAAAATAAAATAAGTATCCAGGTAAGAATAAAGTATGGGAAAAGGGTTTCGTAGACGGTGACGAGCCCGAGATAAAAAGACTGTTTATCCAGGGATTTTATCTGCCAATAGAGTTCACGATAGAAAGAACGCGACCATCGGAGCTGTTGTAAAAGGAACCGCATCATTGTTTCAGGGGCTTCCGTTGACGCGATTGCGAGTGATGTCTGTCTTGACGTGTAGCCTTGTAGAAGAATGAGATTTGTCAGGTGTCTGTCATCCCCTGGTTCGCACGTGTGTCCCAAAAAAGTTTGTGTGCGGAACCTTTCCATAATGGTCGGGGGTAATGTGGATAATTTATATATGCTCAGTGGTCCGCTACAACACGTCATACATCCGAAATAAGAAAGAGATGCGCGTTCGATGGCAAATGCGTAGTAGTACCGTGCATTGATTATTTTCGGAAGCAACCCATCTTGGACATTATAAATATCGAGTAGACCCGTTGCACACCCGTTCCGAGGGTCAGATAATAGGCACTTCTCAAGTTCGACAAGGGACTGTGGTTGAAGGACGGTATCGGAATCCGTCACGGCGATATTGATTTCATTCTGAATGTCGTGAAAATCAAATCGTATCCTTTCAATACCCATGTACAGCATGCCTCTCTTCCCTCGTTTATCGACGGCATGTATGTGGACGGGTGGAAAACCAGGCGGTGGATCAGAAAAAAGTGCACTGGCGCTTGTATACATTGGTTGGTCTTGTGCCTCGTTTCCATCGATCATAATATAGATTGCTCTCAGGTTTTCTGTTTGAATATTGAGTACAGAACGGAGACACATGTCCCAATAGACGGGATTTTCACGATGTCCGACAATCAAAAGCACAACCAAATGTTCGGGGGTTTTCAAGTCAAGGTCGATATTTGTAAAGTCAGGGTTGTCATCAACGGTATCACTTTTCCATGGGGGTGCGGGTATATTTTTCATCTTGTTGTGGTTCAACCTCGCGGTTATTGTCTGTGTGACAAAATACAAAAAAAGAAAAGCACTATAAAATGATAGACGGAAATCTGTTTGTATAAAAAAAGATGATGTATACAGAAAACATATTGTTACAATTTCGATAACAAATAATATTTTTTTGAATGCCATTTTTTTATATAATGATGAGAAGTTAAGTTATTTTCATTTATTTAAAATATTCCCTATGCTGAGATGGTAAGTACCCTATGAGTTTAGTGCACCTACAAAACCTTCTTTTTTTTTTACAAAATACTGTCGGTCATGATGTAAAAAAAAATTATATCATATATGATTAGGAAGAGAAAATGGCTCATACAGATTGCAGCAACCCTTGCTTTCCCTATCAGTTTGCTCTTGCCAATGGCATGAACGCCCCTGCCAGTTATTGGACATGCAACCGTCCCTACTACTATCCTTTCGGAGGACTTTTATATCCTTATTCTTACTACCCTTGGTGCAATCCTTGTTGTGGTCCTTCGGTCCTCTAAATAGTGTACATGTGTTGAATAGCATGACGAACCGGTTCAAATTTTAGTGAGAGTGTCCCATCGCGGATAGACAGTGGTCGTTGAAGGATATGCAGACAAACAGGGATCTCGTGTGATTGGAAATGATGAGCTTTCAGGTGAGTGTGCACCTCGTGGAGCAACGTATCTTTGTTATTGTTATGCAAACCTTTCCCAAAAACAAACAATTCTAATTGTTCCTTGTTTTGTAGTACCACTGCTTGTTCAATACAAGAGAGTTCCAACAGACATGTTTCGATATGAACGGGGTCGATAAATTTTCCATTCGCACATTTCCACAAACCCGACAATCGGTTTTGAAAATAGAGGAAACCGTCTGTCTGTTGGACACAATCGCCTGTTCTATACCAATTATCGTCTAAAAATCGTTCGGGTGGTCGGATAATCGTATTGTCTTTTCCCAGATACCCGGGGGTAACATTTGGTCCTCGGACCAATAATTCCCCGTCATCATGGATTAACGTCTCGAGTTGAGGGAAAGGGCGTCCACATGACCCTGTAGTACCATCGTTGAAATCTTTCAGTGTGGTGAGCGAAATCATTGGCGATGTCTCGGTAAGACCGTACCCTTGCAAAACAGGGATGCGGAACGAGTCATTGAAGAACGTAATCGTGTGCGGGGAACAATAGGCACCACCAACTGACATGATGCGTATATTTTTTCCAAACAAGATTGGTTTTTGCAATTGTTTTGGTACCCACCACAAGGCATTATCGGACGCATGCTTGATCTTCTCAAGGAACCGCGGGACTGTATACAACAGCGTGGGTTTTGATTGTCGTATCTGACGCACGATTTTTTTAGGATCCCTTTCATTTGAAAAATGAAGGGTTGCGCCTCTTGACATGAGGAAGAGTAATTCACCGACGAGCCCGTAACTGTGGTACCACGGCAAGAATGAAAAACTCGCATCATAGAATGAAATGACATCATCTGGAACGTAGGCATCAATCATATCAAGATTGGAAAGAATATTTTGATGCGTCAGGACGACCCCCTTTGGTTCAGACGTAGTGCCTGATGTGAAAAGAATGACCGCAGGAGCACATTGTTCGGAAAGACCATCCAATGGTCTCGTCTCGGGGTCTATTGAACCAAACGGTCTGACCACGTCTTTGATTTTTGTTTGCAGACGTGAAGAGAAATCTGGAGATAGTGGAACAAAAGTTGCGCCACATTTCCATGAGGCAAGCATGTGCACGACAAAGTCGACGGAGTGTGTCGATGGATACAAAAGCCGATGATGCGGGCGTAGCCCTTGTTCGCGGAGGTCATTGACTTTTGTTTTCACCTTTTTGTATACATCGTTGTATGTAAGACGTGCGTGTCCAGAGGATAAAAAAATACGACCCGGATTTGTTTCGACGGTTCTGGAAAAAAGAGTAAAAATATTTTTCATTTTTAAATATTTTTTATAAGGAGATATGAAGATTATCATTTTTTCATTGGTCGCATGTGTTGGAAATGCGTTTATGTTCATGAAGACGCCTCAACAACAGAGGGTCGTGCAGTTCGAAGAGTTTCTACATCGTTTTCAAAAGTCCTATACATTGGAGAGTACAGAAGGGCAAGAAAAATTCAAGAATTTTATCCATGCCATTGAAAAGATTGAGAGTGTGAATTCACATACAAGCAACTACAAACTTGCGGTCAACCAATTTGCGGATGAGAGTATTCAAACGCTTGAACAAAAACTTTTAGTGTGCAATTTTCAAACTCCTGTTCACTTTCGGAATGCGCCTGGGTCTCGCTCAAACACATCTGAACCTGTGTTCCCACGACGTATTG
>Ga0194123_10008010_pt1 | contig 10296 bp, 15 predicted proteins | sample TA2MahsurfametaG_5_FD_155479 | JGI IMG/M metagenome (GOLD analysis project Ga0194123, IMG submission 155479) | Freshwater microbial communities from Lake Tanganyika, Tanzania - TA2015023 Mahale A surface | ecosystem: Environmental > Aquatic > Freshwater > Lake | place: Tanzania: Lake Tanganyika... | reverse complement strand
TCTCCTTTAGTTTGGCTTCTAGCGCAGCAATCATGTCTATAACATAAGGACGGTTTGCCAGTGAGATTTCTCTGGCCTCCTCCTTAGTTAACCCAACCCATTCACGTTCCGGCTGCGCGAGTGCTTGGCGTAGTGCTTCTTTGATTGCTACCTCTGTATCTTCAAGGCCATAAGCATCTTCAAAATACTTTAACGCCATCTCTGCTGCTTTGCGGAGGTCAGTCATTTCTAACCCCTTTCTCTTATTCTCACCCCACACACTTCAGCCGCCATGTAACCAATCAAGTTTTGGTCAGTATTCAGTGTCGTGTTTGTTTTGTAGTACTGCATAATTCCATCACACACCTTTGCACACTCCTCTCGTTCATCAGCCCGTACCAACTCCGCAAACTTCCCAACGTCCAGGCCATTTCTCACCCCTTTTACATATCTGTTTCCTTCTGCAACGAGCACTTCTTGTACGGCACCTTCCCCGATTAATCCCCGCATAACTGTTACAGCCGTGGTGCGAGCGCAACCAAAACGTTGGACTATCATGCTGGCAGTCATAGGAGTTTTGCGTGTTTTCAAATGTGCTAGTAGCTTTTCTTTAAGTATCACAACAGTGCTTTCTCAAATTTTTGATTTTTTTGCGTCCTTTGAAACCATTTTGCTACTAGCTTCCTTTCTTCCGGGGTCTTGAAGGGCCACTCCCACCTTTGTTGGGTCAACCCGGATGGATGGAGGGATTGTGGGTCTTTTGGGTTTAAATGGGATTCGTTCATCGAATGGGGCATATTCCTTTTCTCCCGTGATGGCATATTTCAGCATCTGTTGTTTTAGGATGTCGCGTTCTGTTTTTTGATAGTACTTCCGTAACGCCCACCGAACAAACATTTTTTCAATTTTGGTTAGGGCCATATCGTTAGGGGGGTGAGTAACTCTTTCTACGCTAAAAAAGTCTGTTAGCCGACCGCTTTCAAAAAGCAGTTTAAGCTCCCCACAAAAGAATTTATTAGGTATTAGTTTATAGAGTTTCATGGCTCAATTTAAAAGTGAACGCTCCAATACGCAAGGGGTCAACTTGACCCCTACTTGTTTTTCCGGGGTCTCCCAGGGCCGCGCTTTGGTGTCACAATGTGACGCTTGATCGCTTTGACTAGTTCGGGTGACGCTTCGTCCACAGCCACAGGCACCCACCCTGGTTTTGGTTCCACCGGTTCGCGTAGCTTTTGTTCTAACTTGTCAGCGTATACGCACAGGGCTTGAATAATAATTTCATATCGCGTGTCTTTTTCCATAGTTTTTTCCTTTCAGGGGGTCACTGGTTTCAAGTTTCGCTGGGCAAAAAAAATCCCAGTATTACTGGGACTGTAGGGATTTGAAAAAGTTCCCCTAAATGTCACATTGTGACGAGGGGGTGTGGGGTCAGCCTCCACGGAGCTTCAAAATGCAAAGGTATAGAGACCCCCCACTGCGGGTGTTATTAGGTCATGTCAAACCACGTCACCTCCCGCTGGACGCTACAACGTCTAACAGCTTAATAAGTTCTGACAAATCCTCCCAGACCACCAAAGACTTTCCTCCCGCCGCACGAATATCCTCTAAGTGCTTATCCTGTAGGGCTGTAGTTTGCCCTTTCCCGGCCTTGCACTCTATGCCTATGAAGGTGCCTTTGTAGCAAACCAAGAAGTCTGGGACGCCTGCATTGCCATACCCAACACCAATAGGCATCGCATAGTAGGCGCCCCGTTCCTTAAGAAGTTTGACTACTTTGGCCTTGACTTTCGACTCTGGGGTCAACGAAGTTTTCTCCGACTAAGAAAAACTGATTTTTTAACATACCATCTACGCTACCAACACCAGGAACCCGAACATCTTCCCGATCTAACTCAGGATGCTCTAACCCTGATTGGGCAATGTCAAGCACTGATAAGTTCCCCACTATGTCAACAGGTAGGGCTTCTTTGGATGGATAAATATTAACAACTACATCTATCTGGTTGCCTGTCACAATGTGACGAACGACCTTGTATTTACCCATCGGAGAGGAGAACACCCCGACCACGTGTTTTCTGTAGTTTTCCTTAATAGCCTGCGCTTGAAGATGTTTATCAAGAAAAAACCGAGCCGCATCCAAGGCACTGCCGCTAAATCCTTCGTTGGGTTTGGGCCAATCCCCACCGTCCCCGCCGCCCAAGATACTTTTAAGCGTCTGTATCTGTTTCTCCGAATTCGCGTAGTACAACTCACGGAAGAACGTGTTAACGCCACCTAAGTGCTTGTGTACCTCGGGTATCGCGTCTATAAGAGAATTAGTATTGGCAATCAAATGTGAAATAGTCTCATCAATCGGAAAAGCATGGATCTCTGAAACCATCTGCTTGATAACCTTAGGGTTACAACTACGCTTGATGTTGCGTGGCCTTTTCTTCTGAACATCTTTTACGTAGCTTATCTGTAGCTGCAACTTACTGCGCGAGTTACCTTCGGGTTCATGGATAGACCAATCGCTTATATTGTCTCCGTAATTGTATACTGAAAGCGATTTGCACCGTTGGGTTTCGTCGTTGAACCTAGCAAACACAAACAAGTCATCCTTCATGGGGTGATACATCAGAGCTTCAACACCCTGAATATAGAGTGCGTTGGTGTCCCTGACCGACTTGACGTGGTTGTGTGCGTTATGCAGGCGCTTGACCAGATCGAAATCAACCTGACCAATGTATTCGTGTTCCTTTGCTTGTCGCATTGTGACGCTCCTTAGAATGAAAACTTGTTGATGATCTCGTTTACACGAGTGTGAACATCGTGACGCACCAATTCTGAATCTCTAAGATCTTTAGCTGTGACACCGAAGATCGCCTGCTCAAGCTCCTTCCTAGCTTGTTCCAGCTTTGGATCATCAGTGACATTCAGAGCAGACAGAACTGAGCACATCTCCCTGGCGTTCTCAATAAGCGAGTCACGAAATACTTTCTTCTCGCCATCGCTACTAACTTCCAAACGCTCAGAAAGATGTTTAAGCGTGGTATGCAAACGATCCCATACGTCCTTCATCGCCTCTTGCATCTTGGTTTGGAAGTGCCTCTCGTACTGATCGACCAACTCCTGACGCATCTCATTGCCCACATCCACACGGAAGTCACCAGACGTAGGTAGTGGGTAGTAATTGATATTGAAGTAGAACTTGCGATCCACCTCGCTCTGCGACGGATAGTCATTAGGGTCAAACAAGTCACCGAGACTAAACGCCATCTGAGACTTTAGGTTCGGGTAGACTGTCACAAAGTGACGCTTCAGATCTTCAATCTCCGACAACATCCCGTTAGCTCTCCCCACGTAGTTAAGATAATTCTTCATGGGCAGCAGACGAATCCCGCTATCCAACCACGGAATTGTTTGTGTGTAGTGCCAATTACGAAAGGCGCCCACCGCTTTCTTCAATTCATCCAACTCTTTGACCCCAGGTAAGAGGTTCTTGTGATAGTTACCAGACTGAGACTTGGCGTTCTTGCTCTGCGCCACTTCCTCAGACACAGCCTTGTCGTTCTTACGGGCAGTCCACAAGCCGATGTTTACCTCGACAAGCATTGACTGATTAGACATCGCGGTTACGTTTTCAGTATTCATTTCCTGCTCCTATTTAAGTTTGATGATTTTGCCGGGGAAACTCCCGACCTTGCCACTACGACTTACAACCCAGACTGTAGGCGGCATGCCACCCCAGTTCCCCACAGCACCGATGTGTCCATCGGTCAAGACAATTAAAACCTGAGCTGTCACATTGTGACGAACCATGTACTCCTTAACGCATTGAACGTTTGTGCCACCACCTCCTTCCGGTTTGGTTGAATGTTGTATGTCGTCAATCTGCTCTTGCGTGTAGGTCTCGTGCTTACAGACCGCTGTATCCCAATACATGACGTGAACCTTCTCAGGACGGACAATCTTGCATATCCCCACGGTTTCGGAAAGAAATTCAACCAACTCGCTTCCACCGATAGATCCTGACGTGTCAATAGCCAACACGATAGATTCCATCGCCTCCGAAATAGTGCTAGGCATGTAGATTTCCTGAGATAAAAATCTCCTACTAGGACGCCGCCATGTAGAGTCACTGCGTGCCGTGCAGGTAGAGACCATGTACTCCCTAAGAAGTTCATACGGATCTATCTGAGGTTCCAGCAGGTCTGCAAAGTCTCTTTGCCCTCCCGAGCCAGCCTCTCCCTTCTTCTTAAGTAAGATCTCGCCCTGCCTGAGCGCCTGATCAATCTTGCGCTCAACATCCTTGCGCGTCTCTTCATCCCAAGACTTTGCATTTTCCCAATCGTGTTCATCAAACCCTCCTTCATTACCACCTCCGCCGTTACTCTCTTCGTCTTTTTCTTGCATTAAAATGTCAAAGACTTGTCGAGCATCCATGTTGTCGAACCGCGTATCAATCAGACCACCAGGAGGCATCTCAGTAACCTCTCCATTGGGGTCGTACTTTACGATTTGCAGGTTGATGACATAATCGCAGGCCATGTTTGCAACTTTAGGGTTCTGCTTGTAGAGGTTTTGCCAGACCAGCATATGTTTGTATGCCTTGTGCCAATTCTCGTGCAGCACCAGAAAGTTAAGCTGTTTGTCGGACAGATCTGTCACAAAGTGACGCCCGTACTTAGTATTCAAGCCATCGGTCATTGCGGTAAATTTTTCACTACCGTCAACAACTTCAGTTTTGCCCGAGACCAAGATACCCGACATAAGAATAAACTTCTTATGCGCCATGAGCGTCACATGAGACCTATGCAGTCTTTGCTCAGCAGTTAGTTTGGAAAGATCCATAGTGTTGTCCTTTATTGGTTAGCGTGCTTTGGCGAAGATGTAGTTATTACGTGTCGCCCAGTCGATAAATGATGGATGACCAGCAGCGCGTGCGTTATCAGACTCAAGCAACGAACGTGCAAATACGCCTTGATTTTCTTTGGGTAAGCGCTCAAGGAACATCATCCAACGCTCAATGTTCTCCCGCTTGACGTGCATGACTGCCTTGTAGACCAGGATACAGTTAGCCACAGGATCTGTTGGTATGTTAGTACCCAGTGGGTCTGCAATGATCCCGTCAAGGGTAGGAAGTTTGTCATCAAGATTGATAAACGCATGAAGCGCTCTCGCACCAGACTCACCCAACACACCCATGAGACCAACGAGTGTTGGTTCATCACCAATGGCCGAACGCTTCTTGATGATGTGTGATGCCTTCTCGAAGCTACGGGGAGAACAGAAAGCTGACTGAACTTCTTTAGGGTTGAAGATGTACTGATTCTTAGCTTGGCTCGGATCAAGATAAGATGCCATCGTCTCGGGGTACTGATCAACGAACGCAATAACTTGTTCTGTCACGTTGTGACGCATCGCCCATTTGATCCACTCCTCAGAATTAGGCTTACGGAACGGCACCACCGCCATGCGATTCTGCGCATGGGCCTTAAGATGATCACCAACACCATCTTGTGTGAGATTGCCGGTAGCGAACTTCAACGACCCATGCGGTAACTTAATATCCCCAATCCGATCCTCAAGGATAAGAGGCAGTAACATGTTTTGCACAGACTGCGAAGCTTTGGTCAGCTCGTCCAGCATAACAATGACAGGCTTGCCCGTGTGCAACTTGAAATGCGCGTTTGGATAGTATCGTGTGCAATTCAACTCGCGGTCAATGAAAGGCATGGCAATGTCGCCAAGGTCTAGGTTTGCGCAGTCGATATACGCGATCTCATGCTCGGGGAATAACTTAGAAAGATCTTTAAGCATAGATGATTTACCCACACCTGGCTCGCCACGGAAAAGTAAAGTAACTTCAGACCCCAACTCAGCAACCATTTTCACAGCCTGCTCATGGTTGACAGATTTACCGAAAGAAATAGTGCTCATAACGTAATGCTCCTTAAGATGTTAAAAAAGTAAAAAACAAACAAAAAGTCACAATGTGACAGGCCCAGCCGTACAACACAAAACTTACAAACAAAATCATTCCCTACCCTTATTGGACAATAAAAGCTGTAGAAAAGTTCCCTACGCCTGAAGATGTTCAAGGGTTTTAGTCATTCAATAGATGGGCAGGAAAATTTAATCGCACCTCTACGCCAATGTCGTCCATGTTCTCCTCCCCAAAACACCTCTCCTCTATGTCAGTACAATTCTCCCCAATACGAATGAACACACCTGAGATCTTGTGATCTTGTCCGGCTAAGACTTTGCCCGTTTCATAGATCCACTCCATCTCCTTCACTTCAAGGAAAGACGGATACCACTTAACATTTTCTGTGTGAAAAACAAAACAGCCGTGATGGCGCTTGCATTCAGACGGAGACCAGTGACTGTCGAGATCCACCCCTCTTGCGTCTATCATTGCATACAAAGGCGCCATTGTTCTCTCACCATTTCCCGCATCTGAGTCAGCGGAGATCATCATAAATACTTCACTTCTGTATCCCATGCCTTACTCCTTTCTGTCACGTTGTGACATATCAGCCTGCGATTAAAATTAAAAGCACATACAACGAAACAAAAACTACTGCGATACCCACGCCTTCAAGAAACGATTTCATCTCACACTCCCACGTTTAAAAGAATCAGCCCACCGCAGATGGTGAGCACGATGAAATAAAAGATAAAAAATAGCTGGCCCATAACTTCTCCTTTCTAAATGCCGTCACAATGTGACATCGTCTTGGTTGATCTCTTCAATGTCCACCACCACCGCCATGAGAACCTGTTTGTACGGATCAGGCAGTTCAAGGGCTAGGCTCCTGATCCTCTCAAGCTGGGCTTTCTCTAAGATCAGTATCTCGTCGTGAAAGTTCACGCCTCTGGGTTTTTTATTTGTGGTCATCGTCCTGCTCCATCATCTCAAAAAGTTAAACCAGTAGCGGGGTCGGTGAGACCCACCTGTTCGTGAGGCACAAGGCTTGGTGCAGGGACAGCCGCAATGCGGTCCTTAAACTCGGAGAGCAACAATATCCCCGATAAGTATTGGCTGATTGCCGTCATAGCCTCGTTGTGTGCTTGGTCATATTGTTCTTGCGTCATGGTCATGCCTCTGGGTTTTTTATTTGTGGTCATCGTCACTGCCCGTTTCTTAAACACGCTCATCTCACTAGCCCTCCCTTGTTGTTGATGCCCTGAAGATCCTCGGTGTCGGTAAACAGCATATAGTTAGACTTGTGCATGGGAGCCACGCACCAATAGGCACGCTCCTGCCGAGCCTGCTCCTCACCACAATCCAGACATGTACGCTTGCCGATCTCCCACCTTGCGAACTCAATGTATGCGCCACACATGCGGCACTGGGGGTCGTTTAGATCTCGTTGAGGTTGTTGTACCGCCTCGATTTTTGCTTGCATTTGAATCTCCTGTTAACTTGTCACAATGTGACGGATAGACTGAAGGAAAAAAACTCACTGAAAACATACACTTACGACAGACAAAATCATTTCCTACCCTTATTGGACAATAAAAGCTGATGTTTAGTTCCCTCAAGCTGGGTTTGTTCGGGTGTTTGTGGGTGGGTTTGGTCTTTGATTTATTCGGTCTTTGTTTGATTTATTCGGTCTTTGTTTGATTTATTCGGTCTTTGTTTGATTTATTCGGTCTTTGTTTGATTTATTCGGTGTGGGTTTGGTATCACCCCTTTGATTGCGTCCTCCACCATCATCCCCACCGCTATCCGTATCTCCTCCCTGTCCTGACTTATAAATACCTGCTCCGGTCTTGCCCTTGCTACCTGCAAATCTGGATTACACAGTCCGTGCTCAGCCACGAGCCTAGCCAGTACCCGATACGCTTGCGCTTCGCACTCTAAGTACTCAACCTCTCCCTGTAATTCCTTCACTCTTTTCTCTAACCACTCGCTTCTGGACTCCTTAAGCCCTGCTACAGCCTTTTCTAGCGTAGAAAGATCTAATGTTTTAGGTTTTCCAGTACGGCTTCTTGTCTGTTGCGTTTTATTCATTCCCATCTCCTCACGGTTACGCCCCTGTCGTTGTCAGTACTCACTGCCTTGGCTACTAGCTGGTCAAACTTGACCCGTATCAGTTCGGCTACGACGGCATCAGCAAGGTCTGATGCGAGTTTCTGGGATTGGTTGGCTTGGTTGGTTTGATTGGCTTGGTTGTGCTGGACGGTGTGGGCGAGAAGTTTTAGGTTTTTCAGTATAACTTCTTGCTGCTCTAGGATCTTTTGCAGCACGGGTTTGAGGAGGGTGATGGTGTCGGTGCTGACGCCGTTCGGGTCGTCAGGGTTCAGGGTCTGCAGTATCTGTTTACGTGCCAGGGTGCGTCGGCCTGTCTGTACTTGGCAGTGGTCGGGGTTAACGCATCGGGGGTTGCGGCATAGGTGGGCGATGCGCCCAAGGAGGTGGGGAGGGGTGTTGTTCAGCCCGTTGAGCATACGGTAGATGAAGGCGTGGGCGGCGTGGTTGAGGTATCGGGCGGCGTTGGTGTTGCGGTCTACGGCACCGTTCCAGTTCCAGCAGGGGGTTTTGAGGGCGGGTTTGCCAGGAAGTTTGGGGGGAGGGGCGTGGTCGGGTGTCACATTGTGACGAACCCAGGTGAGGAGTTCCTCTTTTTGTGCATCAGACAATAACACGTTAATGTTTAAAAGTTGGCCTTTTTTATCAAAAAACTGCGGAAATGGGGTGGTTTTGTTCAAAAATCGCATGGGTTTTTCTCCTGTTTTGGGTTAGATATTGCATATCGTGAAAAGTTCCGAGGGTTGGGAAAAAAGGTAAAAAATAAAGTGTAATGGAATCAATGGGTTAGAAAAATGACGAGTTAGTGAAGACTAACAAAAATACATATCTTACTGATATCTTACCGATATCTTACTAAGAGGGTTACGGAGGGGATTATATCTTACTTTTTTTCTAATTTTCCAGAAAATTTTATGACCCCCCCGAAAAGCAAAAAAACGCACTCCCCAAAAATTTTGGAGGGGGGAAAAACGACCCTTTTTTTCGACCCCTTCATAACCTTCGGAAAAATAGAAAAAAAGTAAGATATAATATAATATTATATTATTATAGTAAGATATAGGTAAGATATTGGTAAGATATCAGAGCACAAGCAAAGGGCGTGCCAGTACTGAAAAACGTAAGTCGTTGATTTTTCTGGATATGTTGGCGAGAGTGCGTACGAGACCAGTGACCCGCTTTTCACAATGCGAAAAAAATCAGCCTAAAACCCAATTTTTCCCTCCCAAAAACGGTACTTTTTGCTCGAAAAACGCTACTTTTTGAAAAAAAATCCCTGTTTTTAAATATTAACTTGTTTTGGTGTGGTGTCACATTGTGACGTGTAGACGCAAAAAAACCCCAGGTTTTCGCCTGGGGTTGGGAAGAATGAAACGCGTCTAAACTTCTTTTAGGATACCGTCGTTAATCGCTGCTTCCTCAATGTCCGACCACATACCCAGTAAGTTCTCAACTGCTTGGGGTTCACACTGGGACAAGTGGTTGCGGAGAACCCGCAACGCTTCCGCTACTTTGTCATAGGACGTTGATCCTGATCCTGTCCCTGGAGCTTTAGCGTCTTTTGGCACGTAGACGTTGGTCAGACCTGCGTCTTCTACTGCGTTCGTCAAAAATCGGCTCCACGTTTCCCGATCATTAGAACCCGCTTCAGCACGTGCCAAAACCTTTTCTTTCACCGTATTCCGAATACCCGATGCGTATTCTTTGATGATCTTAAAGGTTTCAGAGTTTGCGGCTTTCAGTTCCGCTACTTTGCGGCTAGCCGTCTCGGAAATGGCAGGGTCACGTTTGCTAAGCATAGCGACATGAATCCAGTCAGTACCAAAAACACTGTTAGCTTTCACTGCCATAGCGTACCAAGCAGCTTTAATCGACTCTCTAGCCTGGGATTCAACGTCAAGAGCCTGGTCAACGGCGGCGGCGAACACTACGAACTTCTCGGCTGTGGTTTGAACTTGCATTTTTGTTGCTCCTTGTAAGTGTCACATTGTGACGGGGTTGGTTTAACATCATTACTGCGTCCTACCCTTATTGGACAACGGAGCCTGGGGGAAAGTTCCGTCACAGTGTGACAAGTTCAGGTGTTGTTGGCGAGTCAATCCTGGGTTGATGGCGAGAACGCGTACGATACCAGTGACCCCCGTCAGGGCCGGCGGGTGCAGGCAGTGTCACATTGTGACGGGCACCTGAAGAATTTTTGGGCGAAAAAAAAACCCGCCAATTGGCGGGTTATGTTGAGAGACTAAGGGTTAGATCTTAAACAGTGTTCCCCGTCTGAGGTTACTGTATCGGATCAT
>Ga0194123_10008005_pt1 | contig 10301 bp, 13 predicted proteins | sample TA2MahsurfametaG_5_FD_155479 | JGI IMG/M metagenome (GOLD analysis project Ga0194123, IMG submission 155479) | Freshwater microbial communities from Lake Tanganyika, Tanzania - TA2015023 Mahale A surface | ecosystem: Environmental > Aquatic > Freshwater > Lake | place: Tanzania: Lake Tanganyika... | reverse complement strand
TAACGACCATTTCTCGGCTATTGGCAGTCAAAGTGGCATGCTGCTCGAGAAAGGCTCTCGCTTGGATGCTGGCGCAGGCAATGATGTGCTCATTGCGAGTGACGGTCAAGGCTTCCGCACAAGTCTTGGATTGGTTGATGGTTCCACCATCCTGATGGGCGCGGGTAATGACACTGTGGACGCGCTCACTGGTGTTTTCAGAACTGACTTCGGGCGCAGCAGCTGGGTGGACTTGGGTGAAGGTAGGGATACGTTCAAAGGTTTTGGTGACGGCCTCGTGCGCGGTGGGGCAGGCCAGGATCGCCTGGTCTTGGCCGATGGGAATTATACCGTCAGCGTTGCCGATGCTGCTCTTAATCCTTTGCCTGCAGGATTTAGTGGTCTGCAGATTGAGCAGGGTCGGACCAAGTTGTTCGTGGAGTCGATGGAACTGTTGGCTGGAACGGCGGATCGCCGAGGCGTCAATCTCACCACGGGCTTTTTCTACATCGTTGGCGGCGAAGCCTTTATGTTTGCCTGAGTTGTTGAGGTCAAGCCACTCGCCTGAGCGTTTTGCGTGTGGGCGAGTGGCCACCTGAGTGATGTCCACCGTTCATTCGCCTTCGCTGGTCACTGGTCTTCTGGGCTGGTGGGAAGTTCACGGCCGCCGCGAACAGTTTCAAAAGCCCTGGTTGTTCAAAGCGGATGGCAGCTGGCCTGGGGCCATGGATGCGTTGCTTCCCTACCCAATTTGGGTGGCGGAAGTGATGCTCCAGCAAACCCAACTCCAGGTGGTGCTCCCCTATTGGCAGCGGTGGATGTAGGCGTTGCCCACGCTGGCTGCCTTGGCTGTAGACGTTCTGCACTTTCTGCTTGTCGCCAGAGGCTTGGGCTTCGGTGAGCTTGGAAGCGAACTTTTGACAGGCTTGGTCAAGAGTGACGGCCTTCACAGCAGTAGGAGTGGACAAGGCAAGGAGCAGGGCAGCAGCAAAACCGAAGCGCATGTGAGGCAGGTGCTGAACACGTGGCGATTCTGAGGCCAACTGTTCAGCAGATAAAGGATATTGAGAACTGAAACAAAAGCGATGAGCCTTTGCTGCACTCTTTGGGGCAGGCGGGGACTGAGGACTGAACTGGTCACAGTTGATGTTCATCAATGCACCGTTCTCTCCTCCTTATTGCCTTGCTGGTGACACCTCTACCAGCTCTTGCGCAATACCGTCCTTACGGCAGCACTTACCAGCAACCGCGCCCGTACCAGAGCCAGCCTGCTTACGTTCCTCCGTTTCAACAGCGATACCCCGAACCAGCAAGGAGCGGTCAGACCATCATTTACCAAGGTGGAAGTCCAAAGCTTTGCCACACCTACGCAAACACCACGATTTGCCCTTAGAAGATCTTGATCAGATTGTCTGTGCTTTTGGCAAGGGCAATGTGCCCAGCAAGCGGGCGTGTAGTGATGTGCTGCAGGAGGGATAAAGAGACCGGATCCAGTTGCGGTTGATAGGCCTTGAGGAGCTCAATTGCTCTTTCATACAGGTTAGATAGCTCCTCAAGCAACATGTCCTTTGACGCTGGGTGAGTTACGTGACGCAGCTCCTTAAGGCTTGAAACCCACATGTTGTGAACACATTGACATTCGTTACGCAACCAGGATGCGGGTACAGTCATGAAGACAAAAGCGAAAGATAAAAACCACAAACGGAATCGAACCGTAAACCACAGAATGTGGCGTACCAACGTGGCAGAAGTGGTCATTGAGTGGTATCCAATGCAGCCCAGCGTACTGAGCTGAAATGGGCACTCAAAGATCACTTAGAAGCAGTCGATCGCTTCGTCATTGCCATCCATAAACATCTGGATAGCGTGATGCTCCCAGCCAGACACATGCTCACAACCAGCATCAATGTGCTCACTGAGAAGATCACCAGCACTATCAAGAGCAAAGGCTTCACTATCAGCCATTACAGCTTCACCTTTAATTGGAATACCACCGACTGCAATTAGCTTGCCGTTCCTGAAGCGTTGAGGACGGGAAAGCTGAACATTGCCAAAGCCAGCAACCTCTTCTGGTGAGACACGTTTGGGATGCTGGACCGCTCGTTCGCCAGGCACTGTGCTGTGTTCGACGGAGATGGTTGATGGCTTACGGTCTCTACGCTTTGTTGCCATCGCGGAACATGTACTCGGTGTATTGCTTGGCCTGAACCATCACATCTTCGGGCTTCACTACCTCAACACCAAATGCTCGTTGAATCCGAATGACGGTATCCAAGGGAAGAGATTCGCGTGTATTGAGCAGATCAGTAAGGAGGATGCCGGGAAGCTCGGCTTGAATGGGATGATTGACAGCAGTATTGGTGGTTACGGTTGAACCTCCGATCCGTGCTGGCTGAGGTGAGAGTTCCTTGAGTTGCTGGTGGTAAGCAGTCTTCAGGGTTGAGCGTTGTTCGTCGTTAAGCACGACACGGCAGCTCAGATACATGGGTAGTCGGTTTTGCTTCATTGTGGTCATTTGATTCCTTTTTGTTTTAGGTCTTTATCTGCTGCTGCTTCGACTAAGGGGTCAAGAGGAGCAGGTACTGCAAAGGCTGGAAAGCCAAACTCGATCATGTGATCTGTGTCCTTTACCTGTTGGTTGAACCCATAGTTCAGCTCACGCCATCGCGGATCTGCATCAACAACAGTCAGACCACCTATGCCACGAGAGACACCTGGTTCTAGTGCGGGCTCTTCTAGGAGAACGAGATCGCCTGCGTCATCGACACCGAGAAGGGCGTTGCAACATGGACAAGTCAGTTCAATGTCTTCCATCATTTCCACTGTGATGGGCCGGTGACAACCTGCTTGGCAAAGCTCGGCTTGCTGATCACTGGTGCTCCGATTTGACCGTCAAAGATCTTGGTGTCGATCAGGTGCTGCAGATAGATTTGCCAGTCCTTGTATCCTGCAGATGCAGCTTCACGTTCAATGCGAACCATCTGTTCGGAAGTCAATTTGAGCTTGAAAGTAGACGCAGAGCGAAGTCCACGAATCTTCTTTTCAAGTGCTACCTCCTCAGAGGAAGTCTCCTTGATGGGGGCTTTCATCACATCAACACTCTTGAGCTTTTCAACGATCTGAGGGTTGTTCAAATCAAGGTGAGTTACGTCGGTCATTATTCAGCCTCGTTAAAAAGGGAGACAAGTTCGTCAATGAACTGAGCCTGCAAAGCTTGATCGCCATACTCAATAACGTTGTTGAACTCAGCAATAGCATCTTCACTGAGGTTCTCAGCAGCCCATTCGGTTACAGCGTCATAGTTGGGTATGGCTTCGTACACTTGAGCTACAAACTCATCATCTGAGGTGTCTTCAGGATCAGCATTGGAGAACTGGTCGTAGAGCCATCGAACCGCCTCTTCCATCGCACCAATATCACCACTAGACATTATGTCGTCGTATTCCTGAATCTGTTCCTCCGAAAGGGCGTTAGAGGCCCAGGAGATGATTTCCTGGTAAGAGTCGGAGCCTCCTACGATCTCTTGGAGGTATTCCATGTCGTTCTCGGTCAGCTCCATTTCGTTGAACTGCTGACCGTATTCATCAGGATCGACATAATCCTCTTCGTACTGTTGATACCGAGCAGGGTCTAGATCTGAGAACTCATGGTGGATACGACCATTGGTATCCTGAACATATTGAGCCTGGTGACTGGCCATGTGGTATGCAATCGCGGCATTCCGGCCTTCACCAGAGTCAAAGACACCTTGGTCATAACTGACGATCTCCTCGCCAGTATTTGGATCAAGCACAATGCTTGGTGTAAATGTTGCCATAGTTGATTTCGTTAATTGTCATTGGTATCACTCGATCATTCACACAGCAGTAGCGGTCGAGCTATGTGCGATTGAGTCATTGTGTGCTGGGATGAGACCTGGAAGTACACTTGGTTCCCACGCCAAGATCAGGTCTCAACAAGCAATAGAGAGATAAACCGAAGCTACACTGACGAATTGTGAACTTACAGTCGATCATCCATCAAGCTTTTAACGACATCAGATGGATTGGTCGTTGACCACTTCAATTACCAGTCATCAATAATGGCAGGTGCATCAGTAGCTTCATCGGCTTGAGCATCATCTTGATAAAGATCAATGTACGAAGCCTGGAAATAGATGTTTCCTAGCGGATCATCCCTGAAGTGGCCATTGATAGAAACTGACTTACCGCAGTACAAAGTAGGGTGATCAAGGATGATGTTGAGCTTTGGCTTGAACAGTTGCGATGCAATGCACATGCCCCTTTTGTCTTCAACACACTTAGTCGGTCGTTTTCGTGAGTGTGGTCCAAGTCTCATCTCAACAGTCATCAAAGCCATCTCAGCTGCTTCCATGAAGCGTTGGTAGTCAGAGGTTGTTGATGGTTGGAATAAAACTGTGTACACATCATCACGATCAGGTTCGATGAGATGGTCTACACCAACAAGCCAGGCCTCAAAGCGAAGCTCAGTTTCTCCTGGAGTTAGTAGCGTCTGTTCTCGTTCATAGCTAGAGTTCATTGTCATCATTAGTTCAATTGATAGATATTGTGGTAACGCGGTTCCTGGCTTGAAGTGGTTCTACACCGCTAGAACAGAATCGGGGCCGTACTCCTCGCAGAATCTGTAGACAGTGCTGCACAAGTTCCTGTTCTCAGTCATTGGTTTAACAGCAAGCACATGCTTAACCTGTAGTGCTTTTCTCAGGTTGGGATGACAGCCGCTATTCAGGGCAGCGATCCGTTTGCAAGGGTTCGTGGCCTGTCCAATTACAAAGCGATCATCATACAATTGAAGGACAAAGATATACTTCTGATCCGTGGTTTGATCTTTCTTGAAAGCAGGTGTAGATGCGGTCAACATAGTTAGGTTCGGCTAGAAAGGATCGTAGGGACTAAGCAACTGAAGTCTGTAGACAAGCACATGGTGATTGGCTTCACTAAAATGGAAACTTGACTATTTGGCTAGTTGAACAGGTAGATTGAATCAAAGACAGGCTCTAATTCACCATCACCTTGCTCAAGTCTGGGCAATGCTTCCTGAGATACACCAAGGGATTCAGCAAGCTCAGCCAGTGGATTGCCTTGGCAGATTGCGTAGAATGCCTTGCGGATACAATTCAAGGCAGCATCCATATCAGTAGGCAGTGCCTTCATGCAGTCATGGATAACAGCGATAGGTTGTGTCCATCCATCAAAAGCAATCTTCAACAAGGCAGCGTCGTAACTGTGAACAAATGACGGGGCTAGTGCTGACTTCATAGATGCGGTGTCTAGGATTCGATCACGGGAAATGGGTACACGAACTCTGCCAAGGTGGCTTGTCCGAATGTCCACCACATCTGTCTTGAACTCCCGGAGCTTCACTGTGTCGTTGCTTGGTGTAGACCACACAAACTCTTCTGGTGAAGACTTTGTAGCTTTGCCTGCAAGCTGTTGAAGCCAGTCCAATGCTTTATACGCTGCTGGGAAGACCAGCCTGGAAGCTTGCTCAATTAGCGTTGCGACCACACCACATTCATGCCAGGTAACTGGGTTATTGAATAGCCCTTCACTCTGAAACACGGTAGTAACCTTGTCCCTGACTGAATGATGCTTCGCTCCATAGAGCATCTGCATTGTTGTTTTACCAAGTGATCTACTTTGCATGTACTGAGGCAGGTGCTGAGTAGCTGGATCAGCTGATGCAAGTTCACGAGCCACCCTTAATACCTCAAGGTAAGAATCCTGTGGAGGGTCATTTGGGTTCTCGGGTGGCAGTACATTGCTGTACTTCATACCCACTGGATCCCGAAGCATTGAGCTGAGAATCTGAAGACCAGAAGCGGTTGCATCTGCTCCAATTGGAATGAACCACAGTGGCTGCTGCTTCGTTACAACAACACGATTCCACTCAAGACACAGTTGCAGGAATTGCCAAGGCTCCTTAGCTCCTTCCCAATGGTGAATTGTCCTTAGAGGTTCAGATGCAATCACTGTAATCAGATCTTGATTGTCCTCAGTCCACTTGACTCGATCTTGAAGGTTGAGTCGTGTGCCAAGGTATGCAGCACCAATTGCCTGCTTTACCCAGTACAGTCCCCGCTCATCCAGCTTGCAGCCATCAGCTAGTTTGATCAGGCTCTTTTCAAACTCGGTGGTCTGAGGATTCAGCCAAGGTTGCTGTGGATAGCACCTGCCCCTATAGTCATTTGACCAGCTCAAATAGAATCTTGGATACTTGAGAAACTCCTTGGCCATCTGAAGTGACTTCACACTTCTGATTGCTTTGGTCCACATTTCATTGTGATACTCATGAAGTCGTTTGCGGTTCTTCCTCCATTCCTTCCGGTCAGGATGATCGGCTGGTAGCTCAACCAGATGCTCTGGCATTGGTTGATCAAGTTCAATTGGTCGTTCATGTGCAAGGTACGATCCAACAGAAATGTTCCGCTCCTTCAACTCCTCAGCAATGGAGACAATGGTGTGATCAACAGACCAGGCAGTGTTGCCAAGCAGATTCAGGAAACGGATGGATAGATCACCGAACTCACTCCGGTAGTTGAAACCACGACACAACTTGAGTTGCTGTCTGAGTTGATCGGTGTGGTACCCACCAGTTGTGTTCTTGATTGCTGGTCCAGGTTGGTGTTGCCAAGGTAGGGGTGGTTCAATCAGTGGACGTTTCAGGTAGGCGACATCCTTGAGATCATCAAAGATCTGCTGGTGAAGCCTGATGTACTCATCAGTCAGGAAGACATACTTTGTTTTCTTCTTGCCTTCTTGCTTGACTTCATGTCGAATCAAGCCGAACTTGCTGGCAAACGTCAGTAGCAGTAGTCCCATCCCACACCTGTAGAAGCCACTCCACTCAGGCCACTTGTCGGTGTCTGGATATTGGTCATCAATGATTTTCTCAGTGATGAGCTTGGTGGACAGGCGGCGATACTTTGGGGTTGATCCTCGTTCTTGAACACGTTTCCAAGCTGCTTGGATGACTTCCTTCGGTGCGGTCAGTTCATAGAACCTGAACCGGAGTTCATCTTCAAGGCGACCACCAATGAAGTTGGAGACCCTACTCATGGTTGGCCTTTCAAATGCCCCGTACAAATCAAGGATGCTTTTAAGTAAGACAACAGTCACATGCTCTGGATTGATGAACCTGAGGAACTCCATCAATTCAGGTGCAAAGACTGCATCTGCTGTGGTTGTTGCTTTGCCTTTGGCAATATCTTCGATGAAGACAAGCAGATCACTTGCCATTGGTAAGAGCAGGTGCTTGATCGTTTCTCGTGCCTGCAGTGTGGAAGAGAAGTAGGCCTTCTGCTTTGCCTTGACCAGTTCCCGTTCAAGCTGGTTGACGGCATCGTTGTGTGCTTGTTTTTCAAAGTCGATCTGTCGTTGTGTCATTGGTATCAGTAGTTTCGGTGTATCAGTTAGCGATCTAGGCTCAACTCACCCAGGGTTGGCTTCGGGCCTGGTTTGCTGATGACGTGGCAGGACATTGGCGTCGATCAGAATCTTGCGAATTAGCTGAGACATCGTTTGCTGCCGCTGATCTGCCAACTGGGTGAGGATGTTGTAGTCGTCGGCAGTGATCCTTGCATAAACAGTCTTTTCAAGTTTTGCTGTCATAGATCAGTGTCTAGGATGGCGTGGGTTGGTAAACAAATAAAAAGCGATAGACAAGGGATTGGACCTTGCCTACCGCCTGTGGTGATTGAGCACCAGTCTTGGTGTCATTGCCGAGATGAGACCTTGCTCAGCTGCTTTGCCATTTACTCATTGAGTTGCTTGGGCAGGTGCAGGTGTTGTATTTGTACCGTGATGTAGTACGTGCACTGAGAGCACGTTGGCATCACGTCTTCTTTGCTGCTTTGGTGTGGTTAGCACCTGTTCTTTCTTCTTTTAAGCAGGTGCAAGTCTGTATTAGTACCATGATGCTGCCGTGCTCTCATCGCACGGATGCATCATCTCTTCATTACTGTCTAAATCTCCCTTGCATCTGTCCTTCTTTCTTCTTTAGTGATAAAGGAGGGAACAGCGCCTCGAGCTGTTCATTCCAAGTGTGTCTTTCTTCTCTCCTTGTCTTCCCCTCTTCCTTCATTGAAATGTCAAGTTGGCTCTTTCCCCCTCCCCTTCATTAAAATAGCAAGTTGGTGGCGTTTCCCCCTGTATACGCCCCACACCGCGCCGCACTAGGTCATGACCACACATGAGTGAGCTTGGCCTCTCCCTGTAAACGGGTGGGACTTCAACCGTGCATCTCCCTTGAAACGTCAGGGACTTCAGCCTTCCTTCTCCCTGTAAACGTCAGGGACCGCTAAGCAATTTTCCCCTGTCTACGGGTGGGATCGCTGATGATCGTTCCCCCTATATACATCCCACACCTCTCAGATCAATTGTGGCACAGGGGATCTTGGGGATTAGTGAGCCTGCCCTCCCCCTGTATAGGACACACACCTGCCAAATCCATTCAAGGAGAGCTTGTTTGGCACTGTGCCTGCCTTTCTACCTTAAACGTCCGACACCACTAGGAGGACTGCTACTGGCTGCCGTTCTCATCCCCTTTATACATCCGACACCGCTAGGCCCTGCCAGAATCGCCTGTAATCCCCTTTGGGCTTATCTAGCTGTGCACGGCTCAGTTCTTCACTAAAAGGCCTTGCAGGCTCTTCTAGGCATGGCTGAGTGCGTTTTAAATGTGTTGGTTGTAACGATGATTGTGAATGTCGAATTACACCCACAACCTGAAACCGCTTCGGCCAGGATTTGAAGGTGGCTTGGGTCATAGCCAAGGCTTTCTGCTGGCCCCGTCCTGGGTGCTCAAGACAGACCTCAACGATTCCAGGACAATCGCTGAGATCGCCTGCGGTGACTGGAGTCTGCAGACCACATGCTTTTGCTAGGTATGGGGCTGGACCGGGCAACACCGGACATTCCAGGTTTGAATCGCTGAGAGCGACTGCAGCAGCAGGAGTTTCAACACCGGACCTTTGGCCAACCGAGGGATGGACCTGCAGGGCTTGAGCAGGCCTCCACATGTACCGGACAAAATCCGTCTAAATAGCTGAGATCCACTGCAGTGCAGGGACTATGCGACCCGGACATCTCCTTCCGCTGCAGACCGGCAGAATTCCGGGACAATCATCCAGATCGGTTGCGGCAACTGGGCTTTTCCAGACCGGCAGTTTTGGCAAAGTGAGCCTTGAGCGACTCCAAGGATGAACCGCCTGTGGGCACCTAGATTCCTTCGCCGCCTCCTCGTGCATCAGACCTGCTTCCTTGCGGAGGATTAGGTCAAGGGAGACACCAATCAGTTTGTCGGTGATCTCATCGGCGTAGCGCCCAGCCTTGGTGTCCTTACCCCGGTACAGCTTCAGGAGCGACTTGAAGGTGTCTTGGTTCATGGCCATACCCTCCTTGGCTGGCATGTTTGGCACCTCAACACGAACCGGAGAAATTCCCGGCAAATCGCTGAGATCCGTTGCGCTGCAACGGGTTGTCGTACCGGAGGTTTTGACCAGCTGAGCCCTCAGGGAGCGCAGCGACTCACCGCCAGTGTTGCCGTACAGCGTCTTAGTCGCCCCCGTGATGGAGAAGTGAGGTACACCCTCCACCACCAGGCAGTCGGTGTTGAAGAAGTCTGAGAAGAAAGGGGTGGCCGTCTTCATGTCAGCAAAAGAAAGGCTCCCATTTTTGAGAGTCATGCAGACTTTGCACCTGTTCCCCTTTGAGTAGGAACTTCAAAGGCATTTGAATCTGCCTTAAGAACTGAAATCGTTCGTCAGTCGCTCTCCTTGCGAATGATGTCCCATGAAGCTTCGACTTTACCCAATCGAAGGATCCACGCACGTCCTGTGTGGTAGACACAGCAGTTAGAATCCGGCGCAGTACCAATGTACAAAGGACCAACAGAAAAGATCATCATGAGAGGTGTGTGGTTGGTGGACCTGCAGAAACTACCGACAATCTCCCGGTAAGGCTAGGCGTTCTGACGAGAGATAAGCAATGGATATTCCTGGCACATAGCGGCCATAAGTTATTCTCTACTTATCCACTTAGGTATAGTAGGTTATTTTTCATCTTAAAGGCCTATCCTTCTTGTGCATCTGCTTTCTGTCCACTTAGGGATAGATCTTTATTGCTCTTGCTTGTTGCTGCTCTTGGATTCGTGTTGCAGCATTGATGAGGCTGATTGCTTCCTTTCTGCTGCATGTCTCAGCAGCTTGCTTCAGAAGAGCCTGATACGGCTGGCTTGTGTGATCTGGTTCTGAACTCATCTGCCACGCCTCACGGTCTTCAGTAGTGATGTGGGCACCTGAA
>Ga0194123_10008003_pt1 | contig 10306 bp, 9 predicted proteins | sample TA2MahsurfametaG_5_FD_155479 | JGI IMG/M metagenome (GOLD analysis project Ga0194123, IMG submission 155479) | Freshwater microbial communities from Lake Tanganyika, Tanzania - TA2015023 Mahale A surface | ecosystem: Environmental > Aquatic > Freshwater > Lake | place: Tanzania: Lake Tanganyika... | reverse complement strand
CGAACAGGGCTACATGCAGATCACAGACCGCAGCAAGGATGTGATCAAGTCTGGTGGCGAGTGGATCAGTTCCATTGACCTGGAGAACCTCGCCATTGCGCATCCAGCGGTCGCGAACGCAGCCGTTATCGGTGCTGCACATCCCAAGTGGGACGAGCGGCCGCTGCTGATCGTTGTCAGGAAGCCGGGCGCCGAGGTCAGCAAGGACGACCTTTTGAAGTTTTATGAGGGTAAGGTGGCCAAGTGGTGGATTCCCGATGACGTGCAATTTGTTGACGCGATTCCGCTGGGCGCCACCGGCAAGATCCTGAAAACACGCCTTCGCGAGCAGTTTCAGCACTACGCTTTCCCTGGGGTCTGATCGCAGAACAGGTCGCGCCTATTTAAGCGCGGCGGGTTCCTGCCTGGCCTCTTCAACTTACCCCCGATGGATCGTCGATGAACCAGATCGATTACACCGTGAGCGGCAACCTTGCCGTCATCACCATGAAAAACCCGCCGGTCAACGGGCTGGGCTACGAGCTTCGCCGGAGCATTTGCGATGGGGTCCAGAAGGCCATTTCAGACCCATCGATCAGGGCCATTGTGCTCACGGGCGGCGGTCGGGCCTTTTCCGGTGGCGCCGATATCCGAGAGTTCAACACACCCAAGGCGGTGGCTGAACCGACGTTGCTGTCGGTGATCCGGCTCATCGAAAGTTCGCCCAAGCCGGTTATCGCCGCGGTGCATTCGGTGGCCATGGGCGGCGGCCTTGAACTTGCCATGGGATGTCACTATCGGGTGGCGAGCCCCGGCGCGCAAATCGCCCTGCCCGAGGTGAAGCTGGGCGTGCTGCCGGGCGCTGGCGGTACCCAGAGACTGCCTCGCCTGGTGGGGCTCGAGATGGGCCTGAATATGATCGTGAGCGGTCAGACGGTTCTGTCCGAAAGGCTTGCTGCAACCAGGCTGTTCGATCAGATCGTCGAGGGTGACCTGGTCACCGCAGCCAAGGCGTTTGCTCGAAAGGCGGTCGACGAAGGCAAGGGGCTGCCCCGTGTGCGCGACATCCGAATCGAGCATCCGGATGCGCAGGCGCTGTTGCAGTTCGCTCGCAACACGGTTGGGCTGGTGGCCCGCAATTTTCCGGCACCCATGAAATGCATTGAAGCGGTTGCAGCAGCGGTCGACAAGCCATTTGACGAAGCGATGCGATTCGAGCGCGCGCTGTTTCTGGAACTGGTGCAGACGCCAGAATCCAAGGCGCTCCGCCATGCATTTTTTGGTGAGCGTGCTGCCAGCAAGATTCCCGACATACCTGAGGACACGCCACTCCGGGAGATCCGATCCGCCGCGGTGATCGGGGCGGGCACCATGGGGGGCGGCATCGCCATGAATTTTGCCAATGCCGGCATCCCGGTGATCGTGCTTGAGGCGAAAGCCGATGCCCTCGACAAAGGCATTGCGACCATCCGGGCAAACTACGAAAACACAGCAAAGAAGGGGCGGATCAGCCCGGAAGACGTCGCAACCCGCATGGGTCTTATCCGTCAGACGCTCAGCTACGATGACATCGCATCAGCCGATATCGTCATTGAGGCAGTGTTCGAAGACATGGCGGTGAAGGAACAGGTGTTTCGCAAGCTCGATCAGATCATGAAGCCAGGCGCAATTCTGGCTACCAACACTTCAACACTGAATGTCGACCGGATTGCCGCCTTTACGAGCCGCCCTCAGGATGTGATCGGCACCCACTTCTTCAGCCCTGCCAACGTGATGAAGCTGCTTGAGGTGGTGCGCGGGGCCAAAACCGCCAAAGATGTGCTCGCCACCACCATGCAGTTGGCGAAGAAGCTGCGCAAGACCGGCGTGGTGTCCGGTGTCTGTGATGGGTTCATCGGAAACCGGATGGTCGAGCAGTACATCCGGCAGGCGGGCTTCATGCTCGAGGAGGGCGCGCTGCCTCAACAGGTCGACCGCGCCATTGAGAAGTTCGGATTCGCGATGGGGCCTTTCCGAATGAGTGATCTCGCCGGTAATGATGTGGGCTGGTATATCCGAAAGCGGCGCTACCAGGAACAGCCCGACATGAAGTACCCGCGCATTGCCGACCTGATCTGCGAGAAAGGGCGCTTCGGACAAAAAACCGGCGCTGGCTTCTACCGCTACGAAACGGGCCGGCGCGATGCCATGGCAGACCCGGTCGTTGAGCAGATGATTGTCGACCATCGCGCATCGATCGGTCTGAAGCCGAGAAAGCTCTCCGACGATGAGATCGTCCATCGTCTGGTGTTTGCGCTGGTCAACGAGGGCGCCAAAATTCTCGAGGAGGGCATTGCGCTTCGTGCCTCCGATATCGACATGGTCTATCTCACCGGTTACGGTTTCCCGGTTCATCGCGGTGGGCCCATGTTGTACGCCGACCTTTATGGGCTTTACAACGTTGCCGCTCGCATGAACGAGTTCGCGCGCAATCCTCATGGCGACCCGGGGTTTTGGACGCCTGCACCGCTGCTCGCCAGGCTGGTCGAAACCGGCAAAGGCTTTAACGGCTGATCATCAGCCCCGAACGAATCTGATCAGGAGAGATCCATGCGTGAGGCAGTGATTGTTTCCACCGCGCGTACCGCCCTCGCGAAAAGCTGGCGTGGCTCGCTCAACATGACCCACGGCGCAACCATGGGCGGGCATGTGGTGCGCGCAGCCATCGAGCGGGCAGGAATCGACGCCGCGGAAGTTGAAGACGTATTGATGGGGTGCGCCAACCCCGAAGGTGCAACGGGGGCCAACATCGCCCGTCAGATCGCGCTGGCCGCAGGCTGTCCGGTCACGGTGTCAGGCGTAACCGTGAACCGCTTCTGCTCATCCGGCCTGCAAACCATTGCCATGGCTTCGCAGCGCATCCTGTCGGGCGAAGCGGATGTGTTCGTGGCGGGCGGCGTCGAGTCAATATCGTGCGTTCAAAACGAAATGAACAAGCACATGCTTGTGGACAGCCGGCTCGAGCGCAAAAAGCCTGAAATCTATTGGAACATGCTGCAAACCGCCGAGCAGGTTGCCAAGCGCTACAACATTGCGCGCGAGCGCCAGGACGAGTACGGGGTCCAGAGCCAGAACCGAGCCTGTGAAGCTGCGGCGGCTGGAAAATTTGCCGATGAAATTGTGCCAATCGCCGTCATGATGGCAACCGCTGATCGCAACACCGGGCAGCTCGCTACGCGTGAGGTCATGCTGGTTGACGATGAGGGGCGGCGTGCCGACACCACACTCGAGGGCGTGGCGCAGATCAAGCCGGCCATTCCCGGCGGTGTCATCGCAGCGGGTAACGCCAGCCAGTTCTCCGACGGCGCGGGGGCCTGCGTCGTCATGGAAGCGGGCCTGGCCGAACGACGTGGACTCAAGCCGCTTGGGTATTTCCGCGGCTTTGCTGTGGCAGGCTGCGAACCCGATGAGATGGGAATCGGCCCGGTGTTCGCGGTACCAAAGCTGCTGGCCCGGGCCGGCCTCAAAGTTGAAGACATCGATCTGTGGGAACTAAACGAAGCGTTCGCCGTGCAGGTGCTTTACTGCCGCGACCGTCTCGGCATCCCCGCAGACCGCTTAAACGTCAACGGGGGGGCGATCGCAATCGGCCATCCATACGGCGTCAGCGGTCAGCGGCTCACAGGGCATGCACTGATTGAGGGTCGACGCAGAAAGGCGCGTTGGGCCGTGGTCACGATGTGCGTCGGGGGCGGTATGGGGGCAGCCGGGCTTTTCGAGATCATTCATTGAAAGCTGCCTGGCTCTGCCGGCGCTTCTGAGGTTGCATCGATGTCAGTCAAAAATTTATTTGACCTGGCGGGTCGCAAAGCGATCATCACAGGTGGCTCGCGTGGATTGGGCCTGCGGATCGCCGAAGCTATCGGCGAAATGGGCGCCGAGGTCCTGATCGCCGCCCGCAAACAGGCTGAGCTAGACCAGGCCGTGGCGCATCTGCAATCGCTTGGCATCCGTGCCTGCGCGATGGCGTGTGACATGACGCAGGTCGATTCGGTCAGACAGTTTGCCGAGCAGGCTGTTGAACAGCTCGGCCATTGCGACATCCTGGTCAACAATGCCGGAACGGCATGGGTCGCGCCCGCCGAAGACCATCCGATTGAGGCGTGGCAGAAACTGGTCAATTTGAATCTCACCGGCGTGTTCGTCCTCACCCAGGAGATCGGCCGACGTTCCATGATCCCGCGTCGCTATGGGCGTATTCTGAATATCGCCTCCACCGCGGGGCTGCGCGGCAACCCGCCCAATTCCAATGAAGGCATCGCCTACAACACCACCAAGGGCGGCCTGGTCAATTTCACGCGTGCACTGGCTGGCGAGTGGGGTGAATTCGGTATTACCGTGAACGCGCTCGCACCGGGTTTCTTCCCCTCGCGCCTGACACAGGTTGCCCTGGCGCAGTTCGGCCAGTCAATCATTGATGCTACGCCACTGCACCGACTTGGTGACGCCGAAGACATGAAGGGCGCAGCCGTGCTGTTTTGCTCCGAAGCCGGGCGCCACATCAGCGGTCAGATTCTGGCGATCGACGGCGGCCTGACAGCGGTCTGACAGCATGTTGGTTTCAGATCGCCCGTCGGGCTTTGATATTGCGATCCCGTTCGTCGAGCACAGCGGCATTCGACTGCTCGAAACCCATCGGGACAAAGTGGTAACCGAGTTGAGTCTTGCTGCGCATCACATGAACTCCGCCGGTTATGCACACGGCGGTGCCGTGATGACGCTACTTGATGTCACGATGGCAATTGCCGGACGAATGGTGGCGCGCGACCCGGGTCCCGAAGACACGGTCATGGCCACCATCGAGATGAAAACCAGTTTTATGCAGGGCGCACGAGGCCGGCTCCTCTGCACGGGCGCCTGTATTCATCAGACTCGTGCCCTGGCATTCTGTGAAGCCGAGATTCGGGATGAATCAGGCGCTTTGATCGCCCGGGCATCGGGCACCTTTCGCTTCATGTCACGACGAAGGAGCCCTAGCGATGGCTGAAATGAACCGCCAATGGCGGCTGGCGCGCCGACCGGCGCAAGCGGTGACGCCTGACTGTTTCGAGTGGGTGGAGTGTCCGCTCGAGCCCCTGGAGGATGGTCAGGTTCGGGTCCGCAATCACTGGCTATCACTCGACCCCTATATGCGCGGCAGGATGGATGACGCCAGGTCATACGCGCCGCCGCAGGCGCTTGGGGCCGTGATGCAGGGCGGTACGGCAGGCGAGGTCGTTGAAAGCCGGCACGCCGACTTCAAAGCAGGTGATGAGGTGGTCGGCAGACTCGGCTGGCAGTCATTTGCCAATGTGCCCGCGCGGGAACTGCGTCGAATCGATACGCGACGGGTTCCGATGCAGGCATGGCTGGGCGCTGTGGGTATGCCGGGTGTCACAGCATGGGTCGGAATCAATGACATTCTGTCGCCGCAACCTGGCCAGACGCTAGTCGTCAGCGCAGCCAGTGGCGCGGTTGGCTCTGTCGTCGGTCAGCTCGCTCGCGCCAGGGGCGCCCGTGTCATTGGTATCGCTGGCGGCCAAGAGAAATGTCGAATCGTCGTCAACGAATTCGGGTTTGATGCCTGCGTCGACTACAAAGCGGGCAACCTTGCCGCGGACCTTGACCGTACCCTTGGCGGCGCCCGGATCGATCGCCTGTTTGAGAACGTCGGAGGCGCGTGTCTTGACGCATGTCTTGCCCAGATGAATGCATTCGGTCGGGTTGCCGTGTGCGGGCTCATTTCGGGTTACAACGGCGAACCGATTGCGCTTGCCAACGTGCGATCCATCTTGGTGAATCGGCTTCATGTCCAGGGCTTCATCGTATCGGACCATATGGAGCGCTGGGCACCCGCACTCGCTGAGCTTGCCGAGTTGGCAGCCTCGGGCAAGCTGCGCTGGCGCGAGACGATTGCCGAAGGCCTTGAGCGCGCGCCGGAAGCCTTCATCGGGCTGCTGAAGGGGCGCAATCTCGGCAAGCAGCTGGTTCGCATCTGACTGCGCGGCGATGAAACAGTTCGCTGGTCGAGTTGCTGTGGTAACCGGTGCGGCAAGCGGATTCGGGCTTGAATTCGCGCGTCATGCGGCATCACGCGGTATGCAACTGGTATTGGCCGACGTCGAGCCCGCCGCGCTCGATGTTGCTACGGCTGAACTGCGCGCCACCGGTGCGCAGGTTCTGTCGTGTGTCACGGATGTGTCAAATGCTGAGCAGGTCGCGTTGCTGGCTGATCAGGCTTTTGCCGAGTTTGGAGCGGTGCATCTGCTGTTCAATAACGCCGGGGTTGCACCCGTTGGATTGATCTGGGAGCACAGCGCAGCCGACTGGCAGTGGGTTCTGGGCGTGAATGTCATGGGTGTTGCGAACGGCCTGCGAAGCTTCGTGCCGCGCATGCTGGCTCAATCCGATGACTGCCACATCGTCAACACGGCGTCGGTGGCCGGCTTTATTTCGCCCACCACCATGGGGCTGTACAACGCGAGCAAGCATGCAGTCGTCACCCTCAGCGAAACGCTTCACCACGATCTTCGTTCGGTCGGCTCCTCGATCGGTGTCACGGTGCTCTGCCCAGCCTTCGTTCCCACGGGCATCGCGCGCTCTGAGCGCAATCGCCCGGCGTCCGCGGTCAGTGATCAGGCGCCCACCGAGGCAACACGGCGCGCGCAGGCGGTCATGGAGCGCGCGGTGTCAGCGGGGCGTTTGTCCGCAGCCGATATCGCAGGGATGACGTTTCAGGCAATTGAATCGCGTCAGTTCTATCTTTTTACGCACCCGGCCATTCTTCCGGCGGTTGCAGGACGACACGCTGCAATTGCGTCCGGTGCCGAGCCCGATGACCCCTTTGGAAAACGACCAGCGCTGTCGCCCTCAGCCGCCATCACGCAGGCTGGCATCCGCCTGGAAACAGGCAGTTGGGATGCTCTGCAAGCGCATTGCCAGGCCATCCGGTTTCGGGTGTTCGTGGGCGAGCAGGGAATAGATCCTGCTCTGGAACTTGATGAGGCCGACCGCGATTGCCTGCACTGCGTGGCCTGGTCGGGCGGCAAAGCCGCTGGCACCGGACGGCTGCTTCCCGGCGGTCATATCGGCCGCATGGCAGTGCTGCCCGAGTTCAGGCGCTCAGGCGTTGGTGGATTGATTCTCGAGCAGCTGATCGTTGCGGCGCGTGAGCGCGGCCATCGCCGGATCGAGCTCAGCGCCCAAGCCTATGTCGAGTCGTTCTATCGGCGTCATGGATTCACGCGGGAGGGATCGATGTATCTCGAAGCGGGAATTGAGCACGTCAAGATGTGGCGCGCGCTTTAGCCCGCTGAGGCCTGCGCCGCTCGCTAAAGTTCGAGTCGCCGTTCACCTGCGAATACTGGCCCCTCATTGCCCCGCGTATCACGTCCCCAATTCCAGGTTCGCTCCACAAACAGCAGGCTACCGTCGTGCTTGACTGCCACGACGGTTGAGGCGCGCGTTCCGTATCGAGCGTTCACGATGAAAGGCGTTCGGATAAGCACATCCGGATCCGACTGATTAGCGTCTGCAGGGACCTCGTGCGCACTCACCGGGCGTTGATCCGTCAACGCATCGAACAGCTGCTCAACCGGGTTCTGATGGTCAAGAACCTCCTGAACCACCGCGCTAAGCCGCAGCGACTTGGGCCACTCGGTATTGAGCAGATGGTTGGATAGGGTGTGTACGCCCGCTGGGGGCATTTGCGGCACCGTGTCTGGCGAACGATTCGACAAGTAGGCGCAAGAGGGCGCATTGCCTGACCAGTCGAACAGCAACAAGTTGAAGCCTGCGTAACGGTCGGCGCTCGCCTGCAGTGCCAACGCATGGCGTTCGGGCGAGTGTGTCCCCGCAACATAAGCAGCGCCCAACTCGCCCCGAGATCGCTCCCCGGGGCCGCGATGCGGCCGCTCGCGAAAATTTGTGACGGCGGCAAGCTTTCCCTGACGTCCTATGGCCAGCCAGGTTCCCCCGGCATTCAGATCGCGCCCCCCGTAGACATCAGGCACGTCTGACCACCAGTGGGCGGGCAAAGCGGGCCGGTCATGAAATTCATCTCGATTCGCCGCCAGCAGCAACCTGTAGCGCGAACTGGCATTCCAGGCAAACGCGATCAGGCACATGATCAGGGCTCGATCGGCTCGATGAGCTCGAACACCTCAACATGCCTCGGCCCATGCGCGAGCTGCATCAGGCCGGAGGCTGAGGCGCTGTCCGAGATCAATTGAGCCAGAGCCTGCAGGGGGTGAGGCGCGCACTCGTAACTTTCCATCCAGGTGGTCTGACCGTTTGGCTGCTCATCGGACCTGCGCCAGAAGCGCAAGCGAACGCCATGAAGAGCTAGCTTCTGTTTGTGGCGAATGAGTCCCGACAGCACCGCGTCGTCGTCGGCCGCGCTGGACTTGAAATAAATGAACACCGCAATGGCTGCGGCAGGCTCTGTCATCAGCGCTCGACCGGATACGGGAGACCGAGCAGGGTAAGTAACCGACCGTCGGCAAGGCAGGCCTGCGGGGCCAAGGTAATCTGCGATTCAAACAGCAGATGCGATCCCCCCTGCGGCGACGGCGCAGACATGACCACCTCACCGCACGGCTCAGTTGCCGACGGCGCCAACACGTCGGAGCCTGCCGCGGGGGCGGGGCCAGCTACATGCGCCAGAAACATCCTGCGCTTGAGCTTACCCAGGTAGTGACTGCGCGCGACGACTTCCTGCCCCGGGTAACAGCCCTTTTTGAAGCTGACACCGTCGACCAGATCGAGGTTGACCATTTGCGGAACGAACCGTTCCAGACCTGCAGCAGCCAGACGCGGTTGACCTGCCCGCGTATCGGCCCAGCGCCAGAGCGTGGACGACCAGCCGGTAAGCCCGGAGGTGAGCGTCGACCAGACGGTTGCGCCATCAGGTGTCGGCACCAGCAGCAGCGCACGCGCAACCGATGCCGCGTCTTCACTCGATGAAAGGTCAGCGGCAGGAATCGGTACGCAGCCCAGCAAAACCAAGGGGCCTGACTGGTCAACCGCCTTGGGTGCAGGCCAGTGTCCACCCAGGGCCTTGACCATGTCGGCAGCGCCCCTGCCGCCGAGTCCGAACAGGCACCAGTGCTCGGTTTCGTCGATGATCCGCACCTTGGCGCGCAACACGAACATGGATAGGCGCTTTTTAAGGCCCGGAACAAATGGCTGGGGAATGATCAATCGCACGCCAGCCTGGGTTCTCCAGCACATGAGGCTCGTTAACAAACGCCCCTTGGCCGAGCAATATCCCGCGAGAACCCACCGTTCCTCGTTGAGCGTCTCGATGTCGTTGGTGAGTTGGGAGTGAAGAAAGCGAACCGCGTCGTCACCCTCGACGCTGAGCACGGCGAGGTCGGCAACCGGTGCGACCCAACCATTCAGGACGGATTGGACATCAGCACCGGCGCTGGTGATGTGAATTTGGGGCCCGAACTCATCAACCAACACCGAGCCGCCGCAGGTCACTGCAAGCGCCTCGGCGTGACGCGTGTCGCTGACGGCGGAAATCAGAGGAGTGTTCACGGGCAGTATTATAGGGAGCGAAGCCCCCCCGTAACGCAGCGAAACCCTGATGACGATGCCACGATTTATCCGACGCGCGGTGCTTGCCGCGCTGACGGTCATTGCCTTCGGTGCCGGATTCGTGTCCAGCGTGCTGTATCAGTATCGGCTTGCGCCGCTTCATCAAGATTCAAAGCCAAGGCGACTGGTCATCACACTGGGATCCGGACCGGCGGCCATCGCACTGGCACTTGATCGTGCTGGCTTTAATGTTTCACCCAATCGGCTCGGCATGATCATAAAGTTGCGGGGTGATGCGAGCCGCTACCGGGCAGCGCTTTATGACGTCATGCCGGGGCAATCTCTGAAAAGTGTTCTTGATGCGATCGCTCGGGGTGAAGGACAGCCCGCCCTGCTCAGAATGGTCGAGGGCCTCAGCTTTCGGCAGGTGCGCGAGCTGATTGACAACCATCCCCATCTTTCAGCCGACACGCGGGCCATGGACGAGTCGACGTTGCTGTCGCGAATCGGCGCTCCTTTTTCCAGCGCTGAGGGCTTATTTCTGCCCGACACGTATCATTTCGCCCCGGGTAGCAGTGCACTCAGTGTGTATCGCGACGCCTGGCGTGCGATGGACCGTCTGCTGCAGAAAGAATGGGCCAACCGATCGGCAAATCTTCCGCTCGAGTCGGCCTATCACGCTCTGATTCTGGCGTCGATCATTGAAAAGGAGACCGGCCGTGCGGAGGATCGCGCGATGATCGCGTCGGTGTTTGTGAACCGGCTG
>Ga0194123_10007986_pt1 | contig 10324 bp, 3 predicted proteins | sample TA2MahsurfametaG_5_FD_155479 | JGI IMG/M metagenome (GOLD analysis project Ga0194123, IMG submission 155479) | Freshwater microbial communities from Lake Tanganyika, Tanzania - TA2015023 Mahale A surface | ecosystem: Environmental > Aquatic > Freshwater > Lake | place: Tanzania: Lake Tanganyika... | reverse complement strand
TAAATTGGTAAGGAATGGTCCGGATGAATGGCCTGGAGCTAAGATGCTTCAAAAGAAAAATGGTGAATCAATCACCTTAAAATATTACTTAGACAGGAATTCTATTGTCTTGGAAGTAGGAGACATTGTTCATCGTCATATGATGGATGGTGATGCCGTTCTATTTAACAGACAACCTACTCTTCACAGAATGAGTATGATGTGTCATATCGCTCGTATTATGAAACGAGGTGACACTTTTAGAATGAATGTCGCCGATAGACTTTGTGTCGGCAACAGGGGGCGTTAAAAGCGTGTTACCCCCTAGTAAATAAATCAATATAAATTGAGGCAAAATAATATAAAGATAAAATCTAAATATAAAATAAAATGAGTGTGACAGATACGAAACCTTTAGAAAAAACTTGTTCAAAATGTGATACAACAAAATTAGAAAGTATGTTCATTCCTAAACGCAATATATGTAAGGAATGTAGAAATATACGAAGCAGAGAAAAATACAAGGCATTAGAAATAAATAATGAAACAGAACAAAAATGTAATTTCTGTAACGAAACCAAACAGATATCATTATTTATTAAGAATAGAAAGATTTGTCTTCAATGTAATAATACGAAACGACGAACCAAATATGAAAATGATGAAAATCATCGTATTATCGCAATTCAAAAAGCTACAGAGTTTAAACAAAAAAAGATTGCTGAAAAAAATAAAAAGAAAGAGGAAGAATTAGGAGTTGACAACAAAAAATGTAAATATTGTGAAAGCATAAAACATAAATCGTGTTTTCGCAATAAAAGATTAAAATGTAAAGATTGTGAAAGAGATGAACCGTGCGAAAAATTAAAGAGAAATATTCGTTCAAGAATAGTTAGTGCTTTATATAATAAAAAAAAGCACACAGTTGAATATTTAGGTTGCAATATACCTGAATATTTAAACTGGTTATTAAAAAATGAATGTAATTATACTCTTGAAAATCGCGGTTCTGAATGGCATATTGACCACGTTATTCCTTTGTCACATTTTAATTTAGAAGATGAAGAACAGCAACTGATAGCTTTTAATTGGAGAAATACAATGCCTTTGTCTTGTGAAGAAAATTTAAAAAAAAATAATAAAATAATAAAATCACAGATTGAACAACATTATAAAAAATTAGTTGAGTATCACAAAGAAAAAAATCTTGATTTGCCTCAAGTATATATTGATTTATTTGCGACGTCGCCAAATTGCCCGGAAGTTCCTTAGAGCCTTCACTACCACTCACTTATGGAAACATTTGTGAGGAACTCGGTTAATAGCCGAACCCAATGGTAAAAAAGTGAAGGATTGGATAATCGGCAGCCAAGTCCCTAACCTCGTTATGGTAAGAGTATGGGAAAGGTCCAGAGAGTAGATGACGACGAGTCCTAAATGAAGGTCTAACCAACCAGATAGGGCACAAGGTGTATTCCAGCCTTACCAGAAATGGTAAGGAAAGGTTGACAAAGCCTTACAATGCTGACTTTGACGGAGATAAATTCATCTTGTCTCCAACAGGGAGCGTAAAAAGCGTGTAACTCCCTAGTTAATTTGCCTTTGAGATAGAGCTAAAATTTGGTTCTACCTTTCTCAAAGGTAGATTAGCAACACATTCAAATTGACGGGAACCCCCTTAGAGCCTTTACTACCACTCGCTTATGGAAACATTTGTGAGGAACTCGGTTAATAGCCGAACCCAATGGTAAAAAAGTAAAGGATTGGGCAATCCGCAGCCAAGTCCCTAAACTCGTTATGGTAAGAGTATGGGAAAGGTTCAACGACTAGATGTTTGTGGGTCTCATATGATAGTCTAACCAACTTGATGAGGCATAAGGTATAGTCTGGCCTTACGAGAAATCGTAAGGGATTTCCAATTTTCGGAGATGAATTTGCATATGCCGCAGGACCCAGAGTCCGAAGCAGAACTTAAAAATTTGGCCGCAGTGCCTTACCAGATAATCAGTCCAGCAAATAACGGATCAATTATAGGTATTTATCAAGATTCCATGCTTGGTTCATACTTATTTTCAAGAGAAAATGTAAGATTTAATGCAAGACAAGCAATGAATTTGCTGATGATGTTTAATGGAGTGAACGAGAAAGAACTTTTGAAAGATATTCAGAAGGAAGGAGGAATTACAAATTATGATATTTTAAGTCAAATCATGCCGCCATTATCAATGAAAGGCAAGGTCGAAATAAAGAATGGTAAATATATTAAAGGCCAAATGGATAAAGGTGTATTAGGTGGAAGAACCAGAGGTCTTTTACAACGCGTTTGCAATGATTTTGGAAACATGGCATCCGCTAAATTTATTGATGATTTACAAAATATTGTTACTGAATACATGAAGAATGCAGGATTTAGTGTCGGTATCAGTGACTTAATTTCCAACCAAGAAACAAATGATAAAATTATTAAAGTAATTACCGACAAGAAAACGGAAGTAAAAAATTTGATTGACCAAGTTCAACTTGGAGTTTTTGAAAATAATACTGGAAAAACAAATGAAGAAGAATTTGAAACACAAGTTAACAGTATTCTTAATCAAGCCACTTCAGAAGCTGGTAAAATTGGTTTGAAAAATTTATCCGAAGGTAACCGTTTCGTTGAAATGGTAAAAGCGGGTTCTAAAGGTTCAGACTTAAATATATCATTTATGATTTCTTGTCTTGGTCAACAAAACGTAGATGGTAAACGTATTCCTTATGGTTTTGAACATAGAACATTACCACATTTCACTAAATATGACGACTCACCAAGTGCTCGTGGTTTTGTTGAGAGCTCGTACATTAATGGATTAACACCACAAGAACTGTTTATGCACGCTATGGGTGGTCGTGTTGGTCTTATTGATACAGCAGTTAAAACTTCCACCACTGGTTATATTCAAAGAAGACTGATTAAAGCTCTTGAAGACTTAATGGTTAACTATGATATGACAATCCGAACAAATAAAAATAAGATTGTCCAATTTAGATATGGTGATGACGGTTTTGATACTACAAAAGTTGAAGACCAAGAAATGCCAATCGTCGAAATGAGTAGTCAAGATATTTATAATCATTATTTGGTTCCTGAAGAAACCGGAAAGGTAAAAACACTAGGTAACATCTTCCTGAAAAACACAATGACACGAGTTAAAAAACAAGAAAAGGAATTTGCAGTTACTATGAATGAACTGGTTGAAACCATGATTGAGCGAAGAGAAAATATTATCAAAAATGTATTCAATAATAAAGGGGATAAAATTGTTAACTGTCCAGTTGCTTTTACGCATGTTATTAATACTATTCAAGGACAATGTGGAATTAACTCATCATCATTAGTAGATATTACACCATTAGAAGGATATCAAATGATTAAGGGTTGTTTTGAAAAACTCAATAAAATTTATTATTCCCCACCGACAAAATTATTCGAAACATTATTCTTCTATTATTTATCACCAAAGGAGTTGCTTGTTGTAAAACGATTTAATAAAAATGCATTGACATTATTACTTGACACCATTTTAATTGATTATAAACGCGCAATTGTTACACCTGGAGAAATGGTCGGCATGATTGCGGGTCAAAGTATTGGCGAAGTTTCAACGCAAATGACACTGAACACGTTTCATTTTGCTGGTGTTGCATCGAAATCTAATGTAACTCGTGGTGTACCAAGAATTGAAGAAATTTTATCATTATCTAGTGATATCAAAAACCCTTCGTTAAGTGTTTATCTTAAACCAGAAGATGAAAGACATAAAGAAAAGGCACATACTATTATGTATATGCTTGAACATACTAGATTAGAAGAAATAGTTAAGTCTACTGAAATTTGCTTTGATCCAGATGATTTGAATTCATTAATTGCGGAAGATAAGGACTGTATTGAACAATATAAAGCGTTTGAAAGTTTAGTGGATGAATGCAATGAAATTAACCTTGAGTCAGGTGAAACTGAAAAATCAAAATGGATTGTAAGAATGATCATGGATCCTGAAATTATGCTTGAGAAAAATATTACGATGGACGATGTAAACTTTACATTAAAGAGTTGCTATGAAGATCAAATTAATTGTATCTATTCTGATTTTAATTCCGACAAATTAGTATTCAGAATTAGAATGAATGATATATTGAAGGCAGGAAATAATAGAGGTGGACAAAAGAAAACAAAGGTAAATCCTCTTGATCAATCTGATCAAATTTACATATTGAAAAATTTCCAAGATCAACTTCTGCAAAAGGTTGTATTAAGAGGAATTGAAGGTATTACAAAAGTAATTCTTAGAAAAGTGCTTGATAATGTTGTAGAAATAAATGGTGTTTATAAGAAACAGGATATTTGGGTTCTTGATACAATTGGAACAAATTTGTTGGACGTTTTAGGATTAGATTATATTGATAAAACCAGAACTCTAAGCAATGATATCATAGAAATTTATAATGTTTTAGGTATTGAAGCTGCTAGACAGGCCATTTATAATGAGTTGGTTGAAGTCGTTGAATTTGATGGTACTTATATTAATTACCATAATTATAGTGTTCTTGTAGATAGAATGACATTTACCAATAAATTAATTTCAATCTTCAGACATGGTATCAATAATGATAACATTGGTCCAATTGCAAAAGCATCTTTTGAAGAGACACCAGAAATGTTCTTAAAAGCAGCTAGACATGCGGAATTAGATACAATGAGAGGTATTTCGGCAAATATAATGTGTGGTCAAGAAGGACATTTCGGAACTGCTGCTTTCCAAGTTGTATTGGATATTGAAGAGATGCAAAAATTAGATGCAGCAAGTGAATATAAATATGTAAATGCGGATGAAGAAATTGAAAAATTCTTTGGAGATGCTGAAAATCCAGAAGACCCTTGTTCCACAAATAAAATTGCAATTCAAAACAATGTTATTACAATTAAGGCCGAAAATATGGGTAGTGATAACAGCTATAACCCAGGATTTTAATTATATAAATTTTAATAATATAAATACAAATAATTATATTATTCAAGTAGTAAATGGCAACATTTAATTTAATAATCAAAAAAGTTGCAAATTTAGATAATAATATTTTTTCTTATAATTATGATGAAACTGATAAGATTAGTGGGATACAAAAAATATTTTTTTATATATTAAATAACTTACAATTGAATAAATGCAGTAGTAAATTTATTTCATTAAATGAAACAATTAATAATTTTTATTTTTCTAAAAAAGATGATAATGAGAAAAAAGAATTTATAACGTTATTCAATAAAATACAAAAAATATATCATACGCTTAATAGATTTGTTTATTTATATAAAGTAAAAAAATCCAAATTAATCGTTGATACTGATATGCAATTAAATAAAATTAATTTAGGTGACCTAAATGTTATATGTATATATCATGTGAACACAAAATATTTATTTAAGATTGATGATTTATTGAAAATGATATATATGTCACTAACAAACTGTTTTTCATTTTTTGCTGAACCAATATCAATAAAAAATCCTTATAATAATATTTCATTCGGAAAATCAATCTTATATTATATTTATTATTATTTAATTTCAAATGGTAGAATACAATACATCAAACCAGAATATCTTGATATATTTTTTAAATTTAAAGAGTGTAATTTTAATATGACAAAATTTGTGGACAATTATGAATATATTTTGAGAGAATATGCAATTAAAAATTATATGAATAACACATCAAAGTCTATAATAAAACACCAAATATTACATATGATAGATGACTACAACTCTAATATAATAAGAAACCATAAAAAAATATTAATTGATCCTGAATTTCCAGATAATGAATTGATTTCAATTATGAAACCTTATTTATATCTAAAATTGAAAAGCAATTATTCACTTATAGGGCAAAATAAAAGCAAGGCCAAAAATAAGTTAAATATTAAATTAAAAGAGTTTCAGAATTATAATCCTGTTTTTGGTAGAAAAATTATAAAATTTAAAGATGTTATTTATAATGAAAAAACAAAAAGAGTAAAGTCACATTTTGGGTTTAATACAAGACATAAGAAATTTAATTCTTATACAATTGAAAAATTTATGAATAATCATTTGACCTATAAATATGATGAAAATGAGAACAATAATAATGAAGATGAAGATGAAGATGATGATTATAATAGTGATGAAGAACATAATAATGCAGTGCGTAATATTAGATATTTTTTAGCTGAATTGCGAGTGTCAAATAACAGAAATATAGAGAGAATACCTCATGATCAAGAAGAGGAATATGAAGATGAACAGGATGAAGAGGAAGATGAAGAACAATATGATCAGCAAGATGAAGAAGAAGACGATGAACAATATGATGAGGAAGATGAAGAAGAATATAACGATTCCGTCAGTTAAATTTTCAAATATATAGAAAAATATTAATCACGTATTACTCACGTTTTCTTCTAGATTTGTTTTTAGTCTCACCTTTATTAATATAAACTTTTCTTGATTTTTTATTTGTTGGCTGCATAATAAATTCTTCAGGTGATTCAGATTTCGGTTCTTCAATCTTTTTCGGTTCTTCAATCTTTTTCGGTTTTTTAATATCCTTTGGTTTTTCAATATCCTTTGGTTTTTCAATGTCTTTTCCTTCAATTAATAAAGGATTTTTCTTTTTATATGTAGTTTTTGGAGGCATAAAAAAATTATCCAAATATTCTTCAATACTTATTTTATTTCTAATAGCATTTTGAATATTAATGAAACATTCTTCAATTATAACATTGAGAGAAATAAATACATCACCTTTATCTGATTGAATAATTTTGAAATTTGGAATATTTTCAGCTCTAAAACCTGGTAAAATAACAAACGCAAATTCATCATTAAAGTCACCATAACCGACAAATTCGTGATTTTGATATTTGGTTTGTAAAATAAATTTCTGACAAATAAAAATAGTTGGGATTTTAAATCTATTTACAAGTAGCCATAAATCAAATGTTGTTAAAAAATAATTATCAGTATAAATAAAATTTGCAAATGATAATGTTCCTGCTAAGACTTGATCACCCAATGTTTTTTTACCTTCAATAATTAGAATATCAACAATTTTATCTCTAGTTGCATCATTAGTTATATATTGTTTATATTCATCATATAATTCATTTTTGATTTCATTAATTGCATATTTTTTCCCAGTTTTTTTTTCAATTAAATCAATGATAAAATTGAAGGTACAGAAATTATATTTACTATATTCAATTTCAGTGTAATTTTCTGGGAAACATTTTTCCCAAATCGACGATGTTATATGGTCTTTCTTGACCTTATCACATACCATTTCATTTTTTCGTTCAATTGCTTCATCTAGCGAACGTATTTTATTGTCATAAGTTTGTGTAATAATTGGTTCAGTTTCATCATAAGAATTATATTTAACATATTTATTTGTTACTGATGGAATAAGATTATCAAAATATTCTTGTGTCAAGGATGATTGCAATAAAATAATTTCGTTCTCTCGTAAATTATATCCAATATTACCAAATGATAAATAAATTTGTGGTTGCAACATGAAAGATTTAATTCTATTATATCTGATTAACTCATCAGCCATTCTTCCAAAATAAATTGGCTCATTTTGTTTCTCGGTAATCAAATTTTTTTCTGGCAATATAAGATTACATTTACCAGTTTCTGTAACCATACATAAATTAGGAGTATCCCTACATTTATCATTATCTTTTACAATACATGTCGATACTTCATTAATGAGCTTATAATAATTTTCATCACCTATAAATTGTATCTTATCACCGACTAATTCCCTTAAAAACTTAGTAATATTTAATAGTTTATCAGAATAAATAATATATTCTTTTAGCATTTCATTCTCTATCTTCTCTCTAACCTTTATATTTTCATAATTATTCAGTAAAATTCTGATTGTGTTTCTGAAAACATTGTAAAAGCTTGTCTCTAATTTAATTTTCTTAATATAATCTTCTCTCTCGGTATCAACTATATTTTGAGTAATAATTTGACTGTCACTTTGTATCATTGGTTTATCTTTTTGGTTTACAATATAATCTTCATCTGTTATTGAAGGAAGGTCTAAATCTTGATCAATTTCATCAACTCTTACAGGCTCTGAAATTTGAATAAATTGATTTGTATTAGTAAGTATACCCACAACCATTTCATCTTCTACAATTTTGAAAGCCGGTTTGCATGGAATAGCTGGATCATCTCTTCTTTTTTTGCTTCTTTTATCGAGTTTATTTAGGAACTGAACTGTATTTGTATAAGTATTCCACAAGGTTTCATCGTTCATAAAAACATAATCCAAATCCTTCTTTAAATTATCATCTAATGCTGATGGATAACATGGTACAAATCCTGTTTTATCTGTTCCACCAGGTTCTTCAGCAACAACTCCAATAATTTTGTTATTAAAGTTCATAACTAATTTTAAAACTTTGTATTCATAATGGTCTAATTTTTGAACAAGATCGTATAAGAGTAATGGACGTTTAGCTTTATACACGTTTGGCATGCTGTCTAATGGTCTACATATTAATTCAAAAAATGGCTTAATTAGCTCTTTAAATACAGCGCGCATTGTTTTTGATAATTGTGGATCGCGTTCCTTAAATTCTTTTGTAATAGTTAATTTTTTACCATCTGTAAAATAAGAATAAACTGGTTCATAATATCCATCTTCTTTAATCATTATGATAGTAGGTTTTCTTGCTTGATAAAACTCGGAAGAATAATGGTTGGTTGGGCAAATTAATTGAACATTGTTTGTAATATCATCATGTGGTAATTGAAAAATAATTAGATTAACTCCATCAGGAAACAAATACTTATTTGGCATGCTTATAATATCCCATAAATAAGTATGATCAATAATAGCATCATCGTCGCTTAAGAAAGCTATAAAATTTTCAAATGCAGTTATTACTTTCATAAAGTATGCATTTTCTTCTGGAGTATCAAAATTAATTTTTTTATATAGTTTCGAATTTTGATATTTTTCCGGCTCCACTTTTCTCTCTGGATCATGAAAATCTAAAACTAAATTGCCATTTTGATATTTGATGAATGAATCAATATTAATAGATTTAATAATTCTATCTTTCATTTCTTTTATAGTTAAAACCCTTACCATCTTTGTTATTAATCTATTTTCTTCGTCTACTGTTCTCTTACCAAAAAATATTTCATCTGAAATGGCAGCTATAAATGATTGTTTTTTATTAATTTCTACTCCATGACGCAACAAGCAAGGGTGATTTTCTTTAATATTAGTATTTGTTTTACTTATTTGACAATCTGCATTTACTTCGCGCAAAATTGTTTGTATTTCTGCTGGTAAATAACCCCAGCGCCCAGAATCTAATGGAAATTTATCTGGGCCTAACACATATGCGTCTTCTTTTGTGGGAATAGGTTCCTTTTTATCTTCTCTTTTATCTTTATCAATTTTACCCTTTTTTAAACAACCTTCTTTAGCCTTAATTCTTCCTTCAGTATTATAATTTTTGAAACAGCATGGTAAACATAACCCTTTTGGATGTTTGTCTGGAATTAAGCCTGGATATGCTTCATCATTAAACTCATAAATATAATATCCAGGTTTTACTTTTTTTTCTTTCTTTGGTAACACTTTCCCACATGAAGGTCCTTTTTTCGGTTGGTGAACTAATTCACCCTTTACCATTTTAATATCAGCTGGATCAATAAATGTATTATTTTTTAAACACCAATAACGAGGACAAATATAATTAAATTGATGTTTTTCGTCTGAACCATATTTAATAACATCTTGTTCTCTCAAAAATCCAGGATGTTCTTTATTTATTTTTTCTAATTGAGCATCTGTTAGAATAACTGGTTGTCTTCTTTTATCAGATAAACAAGTTCTCGAGTATGCATTATATTCTTTGGTATCTTCCTTTAATATTAATATAGGATCTTTCTTTTCAATTAAGGTTTGAAAATAATATGGTTTATTTAATTTCATTCCGTCTATATTTCTAATCTCCTCTTGTTCCTCTTGTTCCTCTTGTTCCTCTTGTTCCTCTTGTTCCTCTTGTTCCTCTTGTTCTTCTTGTTCCTCTTGTTCCTCTTTCTCTTTATCTTCCTCTTCTTCCTCTTGTTCTTCTTGTTCCTTTTTTTCCTCTTCTTCTTCATCTTCTTCTTTGTCAGACAATTCTTTTTCTATAGGAGTTAAAATTGGTAACATTTTTTCCTCCACTACTGCTGGGACAAATTCCTTTTCAGTTTCTCTTGGTTCGACGTCTTCTTGGCTTTTAATAT
>Ga0194123_10007984_pt1 | contig 10329 bp, 5 predicted proteins | sample TA2MahsurfametaG_5_FD_155479 | JGI IMG/M metagenome (GOLD analysis project Ga0194123, IMG submission 155479) | Freshwater microbial communities from Lake Tanganyika, Tanzania - TA2015023 Mahale A surface | ecosystem: Environmental > Aquatic > Freshwater > Lake | place: Tanzania: Lake Tanganyika... | reverse complement strand
TCTGCGGCACGTTCGCGATTTGGTTCGCGCCCTGGGCGATCCCGACGATGAGCAGATTCGGGAAACCGTGCACGTGGATGCCGTGGAGGCTGCGCATGCCCTCCTCCCACTTGTCCGAGAGCGCCCGGCCGCCCGCGCCTGTCACGTCGTAGCCGCTGCGGCGCGAGTAGCTGGTGCCCACCTCGAAGCCCGACGCGATGACGAGGCAGTCGAGTTCGTGGTGCACTCCCCCGACCCACACCCCGGTCGCATCGATCTTCTCCACGCCACTGCCGTCGGTGTCGACGAGGTGCGTGTTCGGGTTGTTGAAGGACTGCAGGTACTCGTCGTGGAAGCACGGCCGCTTGCACAACTGGCGGTACCAGGGCTTGAGTGCCTCGGCGGTGCGGGCATCTCCCACGAGCGCGTCCACGCGGGCGCGGATCTCGCTCATCTTCTCGTCGTCGGACTCCTCATAGGCACGCAGGAGCGTCTCGGGCCCGGCCGTGCCACCGGCCTGGATGAGCGCGATCATCCGATCACGGATGCGCTGGGAGATGTCGGTCCACCCGTCCTTGACGAGGTCCTCCTCGGCGAAGCCCATCATCTGGAGGGTCGCGAAGTTCATCATCCACTTGCGCTGCCAACCCGACTCGAGCGCAGCGAACCACTCGCGGTCGATCGCGTGGTTGTTGCGCTCGTCGATCGCCGACGGCGTGCGCTGGAACACGAACAGCTCCTTCGCCGAGCGCGACAGGTGCGGGATGCACTGGACGGCGGTGGCACCCGTGCCGATGATTCCGACTCGTTTGTCCGCCAGGCCCGTCATCGGCGCACCGCTCGGGTCACCACCGGTGTAGGACCAATCCCAGCGGCTGGTGTGGAAGGCATGCCCCGCGAAGTCGTGGATGCCGGGGATGCCGGGCAACTTCGGGCGGTGCAGGGGCCCCGTTCCCATGCAGACGAACTTGGCGCGCAGGACATCCCCGCGATCGGTGCTCACGATGTAGCGCGAGTTCGCATCGTCCCAGGTGATCGACTCGATCCCCGTCGACAACAGGGCACCCTCGTAGAGTCCGAAGGTGTCGGCGATGCGCCGTGCGTGCGCGTGGATCTCCGGGGCCGGCACGTACTTGGCGCTCGGCACCGTCCCGACCTCTTCCATGAGTGGCAGATAGATCATCGCAGCGGTGTCGCACATCGCCCCCGGGTACCTGTTCCAGTACCAGACGCCACCGACATCGCCCGCCTTGTCGACGAGTCGCACGTCGTCGATCCCGGCTTGCTTGAGGCGCGCGCCGATCACGAGCCCGGCGAATCCGGCGCCCACCACCAGCACCGTCACATCGGTGTCGATCGCATCACGGTCGAACGGGGCGGTGTAGGTGTCGTCGAGGAGGTTCGCGAAGCGGCCGCTCGGTTCGAGGTACTGCTCGTTCCCGTCGGGGCGGAGCCGTTTGTCGCGCTCGGCCCGGTAGCGCGCGCGCAGGGCGCCGCGGTCCTCGTCGGTGAGTTCGATCGCCATGACTGAACTGTACGGCGCGCCGCACCGAGCCCCCGGATCGTGCGAGCCGGTTAGGATCACCGATGTGGCACACACAGCAGCACCGGCACGTCTTCGCAGGACCCTCGGGGCGTTCCTGATCGTCCTCGGCGCCGTGGGGTGCTCGAACATCGACGACGAGGCGCGCAACGCGGCACTGCTCCCCCGGACCGGAGCGACTCTGTCGATGAGGTTCCTGCGAACCGCCACGATCAGCCCCGTCAGCGGCCTCAAGGTGACGGTCATCGAGATGGCGACAGACAAGCGGTTCGAGGCGGTCTCTGATTCGCGCGGCCTGGTTCTGATCACCGGCCTCGTCAGCGACGAGTACCGGGTCGATGTCAACGGCATCCCGGTGGGATATGCGAGCGGGTCCGTCGGTTGCCAGACACCCAAGAAGGTCGTCAAATGGTCGTATGCGTGCACTCACATGCCGCGCGCCCTGGGCGACGTGTACATCTCGCGCCTCTGATCCGCACCAGAGTTTGCGATATCTCCGGAATCTCATCGCGAGATCACGGGTCCCCAGACCGCTGACTACTGTCATTCGGTGCCCTCGTTGAAGCGTTCCACGGCCGCGGTCGCCGTGCTCTTCTTCGTGAACGGGGCCACCTTTGCGAACTGGATCCCGCGGCTGTCCGAGGTGCGCGACCGGATGGGCGTGAGCAACTCTGGTCTCGGTGGCGCATTGCTCGGCGGGGGCCTCGGCGGATTCCTCGGGTCCCTCCTCGTGGCGCGCCTCGTGCGGGCCTCGCGCACCAAGACCACCGTCGTCGGTGGATCGATCGCCATGGCCGCACTGGTGCCGCTCATCGCCGTCGTGCCGAACCCCGCCCTCTTCCTGATGATCCTGCTCGCACTGGGATTCACCGACGTGCAAGTGGATGTCGGCATGAATGCCCAAGGCGTCATGGTCCAGACCCGCACACCGCGACCGATCATGCAGCGCCTCCACGGTGCGTGGAGCCTGGGAATGGTGACCGGTGGTGGCATCGGATGGATGCTCTCGGCCTCGGGCGTGCCGCTCGGCGCGCACCTGATTGGTGCGTCGGTGGTGATGGTGGTTGCCACGGTGTGGGCCTCGACCGGTTTGCTCGACGAGGACGATCCCGCCGAACCGGCGTCATCGTCGAATCTCGATGGCGACGGTGGCACGCAGGGAGCCGTGGCTGGTCGTCTCCTCTCGACGACGGTTCTGATCGGCGTCCTCGGATTCGCCGTCGCGGTCATCGAGTCGTTGCCCAACGAGTGGAGCTCGGTGGTGATGAACGATGTCTTCGACGCGGGACAGTGGAAGGGTGCGGCCACGTCGTTCTTCGCAGCACTCATGCTGATCGGCCGATTGGGGGGCGACCACGCAGTGGTGGCATTCGGCCGAGAGCGCGTCTTCTCACTCGGCATGGGTCTGTGCGCGGGAGGCGCGACGTTGCTCGCCGTCGCACCCGGCACAGCAGTGGCACTCGCGGCGTACTCGATGTGGGGCCTCGGTGTCAGTGTGCTCTTCCCGCAGCTCTACGAACTCGCCGCCCGCCTGCCCGGGATCACCGCGGCCCAGGGAATGGGTGCGATGACCCTCGGCCAACGACTCGGATTCGCATTCGCCACCGGGTCTCTCGGCGCGCTCGCCGATCTCACCAATTTCCGTGTGGCGATCGTGCTCCTCATCGGGTTCGTGATCTCGGTCATTGTCGTCGCACGACGCAAGCTGTGATGCTGGCCCGACCCAGCGCCATCGGAGCCGTGAGTTCTGACGGGTTCGGCTGAATCGCTCGGGATTCTCAGCGTGGAGGACGCAGACGGGCGAGGATCTTGAAGACTTCCCCGATCGTGTGCGACGACTCGAGCGGATGTCGCAGATTGCGGGAGAAATCGACCGAGTAGGTGTTCCTCCGCCCGTCTTTCTTGCGGGTCACGTACTTCTCGGCCACCAGATCGCTGACGATCCGGTGCGCCGCTCTCTCGCCGATTCCCACCAGGTCTGCGATCTCGGCGATCCGGATGTCGGGGTTCTGGGCGATGCAGACGAGCACGTGGGCGTGATTGGTGAGGAACGTCCAAGAGCCCGACTGCACCGGAGGTTTCTTCTTGGACGGCACACAGCGATTGTCGCACAGCCGGCTCACGGGCCGTGACCGGGGTCAATCAATAGTGACACATGTTTTTCATAACCTGCTATATCTAGCAGGTATTGTGGGGGGTGTCGACATGGGACATCGTCACCCTCAATCTCGGGTCGCCCGCGGTTCAAGCCTTCGTCCTCGGCGTCCTCGCCGCCCTGATCAAGAGCGATCTCCGGTTCCCCGAACAAGTCACGAGCTTCCTCAGTTCGTACCTTCTGTTCGCGATCGGACTGAAGGGCGGGCTGCGGTTGCGCGACGCCGGGCTCGACGAACTCGTCGGGCCCGTGATCGCCACCGTCGCACTCGGACTCGCAACGCCGGTCGTCGCCTACGTTGTCGGGTGCAGGTTCATGCGGCTCGATGTCGCCAACGCCGCCTCGATCGCGGCGCACTATGGGTCGGTCTCAGCCGTCACCTTCACCGCGGCGGAGTCGCTCACCCGCTCCGCGGGAACCCTGACCGAGGGGTTCATTCCCGCGCTCGTGGCGGTGATGGAGATCCCGGGAATCGTCGTGGCACTGGTGATCGCGGCTCGTGCAATGGGGGGACGATCCCTGAAACTCGCACTGCACGAGGTGGTGACCGGCAAGAGCGTCGTGCTGCTGATCGGCGGGTTGATGATCGGAGTGCTCTCCCCCACGGAATCAATTGCCAAGGTGGAGCCGTTCTTCGTGGATCTGTTCATGGGATTCCTCTGTTTCTTCCTGCTCGACCTCGGCACACTCGCCGGCCAGCGCATGGCACTGCTCCGCAAGTCCGGACTGCGACTGATCGGGGCGGCGATCGCGATGCCGATCGTCTTAGGTGCGGCCGGTGTGGTCGCGGGGACGCTCGCGGGGATGTCGGTGGGGGGCGCCACGGTGCTCGGTGTGATGGCCGCGAGCGCGAGCTACATCGCGGCACCCGCCGCGGTGAGGGTGGGCCTGCCCGAGGCCGACCTCGGCTACTCCCTCGGAGCGGCGCTCGGGATCACGTTCCCGTTCAATCTCGTCATCGGCATCCCGCTGTGTGCCGAGATCGCATCACGCCTCGCCTGAGTCGCGTTCAGCCGAGGCGACGCACCCCACTCAGGGGAAGATGGCGAGGAACACGAAGGCTGCGAACAACACCAGGTGTTGGACTCCCTGGACCACTGTCGCCCGACCCGACCCGAAAGTCAGAGTGCCGATCACCGCGGTGATCGCGAGCAGGACAACCTCTATCGGGCCGAGACCCAGGACGATCGGGCCGTCGAGCCAGATCGATGCCACCGCGATCGCGGGGATGGTGAGACCGATGCTCGCGAGGGCCGACCCGAGCGAGAGATTCAGGCTCGTCTGCATCTCTCCCCTGCTGGCGGCGCGAAGGGCTGCGATCGATTCAGGGAGCAGGATCATGAGCGCGATCACGACTCCGACGAACGACGGCGGTGCGCCGGCCCACACGATGGCATCCTCGATGCTCGGGGAGAGTGTCTTGGCGAGACCGACGACACCCACGAGACCTGTCACCAGCAGTGCCGTCCGCGAGAGGAGACCCTCGGCGCGCCCATCGCGCGCCGCATGCGGTTCGACATGGGCGAATTCATCATCGGCCTCGTCCTCGAGTGCCTCAGGTGACAGGAACATCCACCGGTGACTCCCCGTCTGCACGAACACGAACACCCCGTACATAGCCGCAGCGACCACCGCCGAGAACGCCAGTTGCGCGGGCGTGAAGGTCGCATCCGCGGTGCTCCTCGTGAACGAGGGCAGCACGAGACTCAGGGTCGTGATCGTGAGAACCGTTCCGAGGAGGGCATTCGCCCCCTGTTCGCTGAAGGTCACCAGGTGCGACCGCCTCGCCCGGATCAGCACCGCGAGACCGACCATGCCGTTGCACACGATCATCACCACCGCGAACACCGTGTCGCGCGCGAGCGTGGCCGCCTTCGGTCCCTCCGAGATCATCAAAGTGACCACGAGCGACACCTCGATCACGGTGACAGCGACCGCGAGCACCAGGGTGCCGAACGGCTCCCCCACGCGATGGGCGATCGCCTCGGCGTGGCCGACTGAGACCAGGACGAGGGCCACGTGGACCACGGCCAACACAGCGGCCGCGAATGGAGAGAGATCGGAGCCCCACGTGAAGGCGACCAAGGGGACGCCGACGACCGGGGTGATGATCGAGAACCGGGTGGCCAACCTCGCCGGCGTCGCGCCCATCACGACGCCGAGGGTGCAGAGCCCCGACGGCGGCGGGAGAAGATCGGCCGGCCACCGAGCATTGCGAGCAGAACGCCCAAGCCGAGCGCGAAGACCACGAGCGCGGTGTTGTTCTGACGCTCGAGAACCTCGAAGCCCACAGACGTCGACACCATCTCACCACCCGGTCCGACTCCGTTGAACTGAAGCGTGTGCCCGCCGTACGCGGCATCCTTGGGCACCTGCACCGCGGTCTTCACCGCACCTGCCGAGTTCGCCTCGCCACGACCGAGCTCGATCGGATCGGAGAACATGTAGACGGTGTAGGTGGTGCCCGGGATGAGCCCGTCGACTGCGACATCGGCCAGCTCGTCGCGATAGATGCGCAACACACCATCGGCAGCGACCGCCACGGTGTCTCCCCCGGGTGCGGTGCGCCCGATGGTGATCCTCACGTCGTTCGGCAGGGTGAGCATGACCGCTTCCTCGAGTCTCTCCACTCTCACCTTGACCGACTGGCGACGGACCATCGCGGTCACCTCACCGGCATCGAGATTCGGTGGAAGGCCATCTGCCCCGGCCTGGGGCGATGTCGGGTCGGCCGGGATGGTCGTGGTGGTCGTGGTTGTCGTCGTCGTGGACGATGTCGTGGTGGTGGTCGCACCACGGGTGCTCTTCTTGGTCGCGGGGACAGTCGTGGTTGTGGAGGTGACCGCAGGCGTCGTCGCCGACGTGGGTGCAGTGGCCTCTGGCGAGGCAGGGGCGGCAACCGCGGTGCTGGGCTGGGTCGTTGTGGTGGTCGCAGCAGCGGCGAGTGCGACGACGGTGACCGACTGCGACGCGGCAGCAGATGAGTAGGAGTCGTTGCCGCCCTGGCTCGCAGAAATCACGCACACGCCAGCAGCAGTGAACGAGACCACGCCGGCCGAGATCGAGCACACCGACGACGACTGGTTCGCGATCACGATGGTGGCCGCGAGGAATGCGGTGCTGTCGACGGTCACGGTGTAGGTGGCGCCGACGTTGGCGGGCGATGGCGGAGTCGATCGGAACGAGATGGACTGGGTGATCTTGTTGACGGTGACCGTCTGTGTGTCGCTGACGGAGTACCAATTGGTGTCGCCCGCGCGAGTCGCCTGCACCGAGCACGTGATTCCCCCGCGCGACGAGGTGAGACTCGCTCCGCTCAGTGTGCACGTTCCCGACTGGAGCGACCATGTCACCGACCCTGTCGACTGGCCGCCGGTGGCAGTGAGCGCGAGCGGGGAACCCGTGGTGAACGAGCCGGCACTCGTGATCGAAAAACCGGTCTGGTTCGCCCTGTCCACCGTCACGGTGGTGTTGGCCGACTGTCTCGACGACCAGTTCGTATCCTGTGCCTTGGTCGCGCGCACCACGCACGCAGAACCCGCATCACCGGGCGTCAGGGTCGACCCCGTGATGGTGCAGGTGCTGCTGGTTCCAGACACCACCACCCAGGTCACCGAACCGGTTCCCGATCCACCCGATGTCGTCAGCGTCAGGTCTTGTCCGTACGTGGCCGACGTCGACGTGACGGTCAGTGTCGACTGGGTCGCCCGCGAGACCGTGATCGTGAACCCCGCGGACTCCACCGGCAGGTAATTGGTGTTGCCTGCCATCGTGGCCGTGATGGTGCAGGTGCCGGTGCCGGCGGTGATCGACACCGAGCCGGTCGAGTTCACGGTGCAGGCCGTCGACGATCCGTCGCTCCAGGTCACGGTCCCGGCCGTGGTGCCACCGGTGGTGGACAGCGACACGGTCGCACCATAGGCACCACTCGAGGCGCCCGTGATCGTGAGCGCGGACTGGGTGGCCTTCGAGGCCGAGATGTTCACCGAGGCAGATGTCGAGTCGTAGGAGGAGTCGCCGGCCTTGGTCGCAGCGATGCTGCAGGTGCCCGTGCTCGCGAGCATCGTCACGAGTCCCGTACCGGAGTTGACCGAGCACACTCCCGGCGACGTGCTGGCAAAGACCACCGCACCCGAGCCGTTCCCGCCCGTGGTCCCGAGCGTGACGGTGGAGTTGTAGGCGATTGACCCCGGTGCACCCGTGATCGCGAAGCCTGCCTGCGGCGACAGCCACTGCGCGTAGAGGGTGAAGTTGGCCGTCCGGCCGTGCGCGTACGGGAAGGTGATCGCGCTGCCGCCGCTGGATGCGGCGAACCACCCCTTGAACACGTGATTCGCACGGGTCGGGGTGCCCGGGGACGCCGCGATCGAGCCACCCGTCACCGTGGAACCAGCAGACACCGCACTGCCGCCCTGGGAGTCGTAGGTGACCGTCAACGGGTTTGCCGTCCACTGCGCATACAGCGTGAAGCCCTCGGTGTTCGGCGGGGAGTAAGAGGACCCGCCGGCGAGGAGGTCACCGATGAAGATCTGCAACTTCCACGTGGAGAGATCGAAATTCGTCTTCTGGGCGAATGTCCAGTCAGTGTTCGACGATCCGAGGTAGTTGCCGAACCCGATGTCAGGGTTGGCGTCCATGTGGCGGTTCCATGCGAGCACCGTCTGGTTGTCGGTGAGGTTGTGCACCTGGAACGACCCGTAGTTCCCGTCATTCAACGACGTGTCGTCGTTGTCGTAGGCAGCACCGTTGCCGGCGGGGAGGATGCCCGTTGTCGTCTGGCTGTAGTTCCACGGCCACAGTTCGACGCGACCCGACTTGCCCGATCCCGTGGTGACCGCACTCGCTGCACCGGCGAATCCCGGCCAGTTCGATTCGATCGACAGGTTGGAGACGTTCTGCTTGATGACTCGCGTGTCGTTCATGTCCGGGACGGCGAGGCCGGAGATCGTGGCCCCGGCCCACTTGTCGAACGAGACATCGGCGTAGCGCAACGTGCCGCTGTAGCTGGCCTCCATGCGGTAGCGCACCCTGGTGAACGTGGTGCCGTTGGCAGTGAGCGTCGCGGCCGCATCCCCACCTGCTTTGCCGTACCCCGCCGAATAGACGATCGAGTTCCCCGACCGGGTCGGAGTGGTGGTCTGGTACACAAGGCTCGACCCGGCCGCGGTGGTGCTCCACCCGTTGAATGTGTAGCCCGCACGTGCCGGGGTGGGAAGCGTCAGCGAGGTGCCGTACGTCCACGACGACGGTCCGACCGCTCCCCCGCCCTGCGAGTCATACGTGACTGAGTACGTTCCCGGTGTCCACTGCGCGTACAGCGTGAAGGCCGAGTTCTGGCCGTGCGCATAGGGGAACGTGACCGGGCTGCCGCCGCTCGCGGCGGTGTACCAACCGGTGAACGAATACCCGGCTCTCGTCGGGGTTCCCGGGGGTGACTCGATTGCTACGCCGGCAACTGTGGTCCCAGATGCGATCGAGCTGCCGCCCTGCGAGTCGTACATGACGGTGAAGGGCGTGTTGGTGGACTCGGTCATGTAGAAGCGGGCGCCATCGAAATCACCCACCAACAGCCGGCCCCAGAGATGGTCGCGACCCAGGAATGTGGCATTCGAGAGAATCGGGACACCACCCACGGACGGATTGAAGTTGCAGAACGTGCCCGAACCAGCGCACGCGCCACTGCCGTCGCCGTTGAACGCGATGGCGGGATTGCCGTCGTTGCGCAGCCTCCATACCTTGTAGCCGCCGGTCGAGTAGTTGGTGCGGTACAGGTACGTGCCGTCTGTTGCCGCACCGTGGTCATCGCCCGGCCATGCCGAGGAGATGTCCTCGAGCGTCATGTCACGGTCGAACGAGAGCGTTGCCGATGAACCGGTGCCTGTCACCGTGTAGATGCGCAGCATCGTCGTGGTGCCGCTCGGTTGTCCGACCTTGCCGATCCGCCCGTCGGGGAAGCCGATGAGGTTCCCGGTCATCCAGGTCTGGCCGGCGGGCAACGGGTTCGAGGCCGGCACTGTGACGGTGGAGGCGGCGCGAGTTGACAGGTCGATGCAATTCAGGACACCCGAGGAGTCGATCACGAAGATGCAACCGGAGGAATACACGAGCTGCGAGTTGTTCGTGCCGCCCGGAGCGTTGGTGATCGTCCACGAGGTGGGGGTGACGGTTCTCGAGGCGCCCGGGTTCGCCGTGATCGACGACAGCGGCACCTCCCACATCTTCGACTGGTCAAGCGAGCGCCACATGTACACCTTCGAGCCGTCACTGGTGATGCCGCGGATGTTGCCGCCCGTACCGGAGAGGTTCACGAGTGTCTGTGTGCCGAGGCTGAGCAGTCGCGCCGTGCTCGGCAGTGCGCCGGCTGCACTGTTCGTTGCCGAGGTGGCGGCGAATGTGGCGAGGTCGTAGCCGGCAGCATCCTGCGCGGCGTTCATGTCGTCACCCGCAGTCGGGTCGGTGTAGGCGACAGTCACCGCCTGGCCCGAGTACACGGGCTCGCGCAGGGCGAGCACGAGGGTTGACCCGCTCCTGGTGACCGAAGTGACCGGGTTCGGGATGCCGGCATTCTTCACCGCGAATGCAGACGTGGCGGGCACGTTCGCACTCATCGGTTCGTTGAAAGTGAGCGTGAGTTGCGTGCCGGTGGAGTCCA
>Ga0194123_10007982_pt1 | contig 10331 bp, 4 predicted proteins | sample TA2MahsurfametaG_5_FD_155479 | JGI IMG/M metagenome (GOLD analysis project Ga0194123, IMG submission 155479) | Freshwater microbial communities from Lake Tanganyika, Tanzania - TA2015023 Mahale A surface | ecosystem: Environmental > Aquatic > Freshwater > Lake | place: Tanzania: Lake Tanganyika... | reverse complement strand
GGCGATGGCGAAGCGAACGCCGATATTTGCGGTAGCGTCGACGGGCAGGGAGCCTTTCGGGAGGTCGATTCGCACCGAGGCGACGGATGTTCCAGGGGCGTCAAAGCGGAGGGCGAAGTCGTCTCCCTTGCCGAGGGCCTTCGGGATCTTCACCAGACTGTCGGCGGCGAAGGCGGTCGGTTCGGGGGCGGCAGGCGTCTTGGCCTTCATCTTCGCCTTGGCGGCGTCGGTGTTCTTGGCCGCGGCCTTCGGGGTGGCGGGGGCGGTCGCGGGTCTGAGGAGGTGCGACCCGGCGGGGCTGATCAATCCGGAGAGGTGACGGGCGAGGAAGGCCGCGACGCCTTGCTGCCAGATTTGGTAGGAGGCGAAGGCCTTCGGGTCGGCGGAGAGTCCCTTGGCGACTTCGGCGTAATGCGACGCCAGTTCGCCGCGCAGACGGGCGTCCTGCTTGGCGAGGTAAGCGTTCTTCACGCGGGCCTCGGGGAAGAACGGGTGATCGTTGCCGACGCCCTGCAGCTCCGGCTCGGGGGTGTAGTTATAGTTGGCGTAGACGCCCCACTGCTTCACGTCGGCGAAGAAGGCCTGCAGGGAGTAGAAGTCGGCGGACTTGATCGGGTCGAACTTGTGGTCGTGGCATTCCGCGCAGCCGAAGGTGCTGCCCAGCCACGCGTTGGAGACCGAGCGCACGCGTTCGGCGCCATACTTGGCGAGGTATTCCTTGGGCTGGGCGCCGCCCTCGCGCGTCATCATGTTCAGGCGGTTGTAGCCGCTGGCGGTGAGCTGTTCCTCGGTCGGGTTCGGCAGCAGATCGCCGGCGAGCTGCTCGCGCGTGAAGACGTCGAAGGGTTTGTTGGTGTTGAACGCCTGGATGACGTAGTCGCGGTACGGGAAGATGCGCTGGTTCTGGTCGCCGTGGTAGCCGACCGTGTCGGCGAAGCGGGCGATATCGAGCCACCAGACCGCCATGCGCTCACCGAAGTGCGGCGAAGCGAGGAGGCGGTCCGCCTGCTTCTCATAGGCGTCGGCCGACGTATCGGCCAGGAAGGCGGCGGTCTCGGCGGGCGTGGGCGGCAAGCCGGTGAGGTCGAGGGAGAGGCGGCGGAGCAGGCGTTCCTTGGACGCCTCGGGCGACATCGTCGCCTTCTTCTCGGCGAGCTTGGCGGCGACGAACGCGTCGATGGCGTTCTTTCCGCCCGCGGGCATCGGCGGCACGACGGGCGCTTCGAGCGGCTTGTAGGCCCAGTGCGGCTCGTAGACGGCGCCTTCGGCGACCCAGCGGCGGAAGAGTTCCTTCTGGGCGGTCGTCAGCGTCTTGTGCGCGGCCTTCTCCGGCATGACGTCCTCGGGGTCTTGGGAGAAGATGCGCTTGATGATCTCGCTCTGCTCCGGCTTGCCCGGCACGATGGCGACCTCGCCGCTCTTGCCGGCCTTCAGGGCTTCTTCACGGACGTCGAGGCGGAGGCCGCCCTTGCGCGACTTCGGATCGAAGCCATGGCAATGGAAGCAGGTGTCCGACATGATCGGACGGATGTCGCGGTTGAAGCGGACGGGATCGGGCGTGCCTTCCGCGGCGAGCAGGCCGGCGGTTACCAAGGTGCAGACGAGCGACGGAAGGCGCATAGGGGATGTCGTTATGACAATCCCCCGGGCCCGGGGTTTCAACGGATTAATAGGGAAGACCGCCCAAATCAGCGGGCCTGCCAGTTGACCGCGTCGATGAGGACATAGCCCTTAGAGCCTGCATTGCTGACCGTGACCTTGGCCGGACCGGCCGGGAATCGATAGGTGCCGAGCGCCAGCAGACCGTCCGAGGCGCCCTTGCCGGTGAGGTCGGCACGGATTTCGGCCACGCCGTCGGCGTGCTCGATCCGGACCAAGGCGTCGCGGCTGCGGTTGGCGTTGGGGACGACCGTCAGGCTGACGGCATAGTTGCCGGCGGTGGGCAGCTTGCCGACGAAGGCGGCGGCAGCGGCGCCGGCGGCGCCTTTGTCGTCATGGCGGTAGCCCGAGCCGACGAACCCGCCGTTGGCGGAACTCTGCTTCCAGTCGCCCGTGAGCACGGCCTCGTCGTCGTCGACCGTGACCCCGGGAAGCGAGGCGGCCGGCTTGGCCGAACCATGCCCCTTGGGCTTCTCCTTGGAAGACTCATGCTCGAGCACCTGGCCGTCGGCGAGCAGGCGGGCACGGAGGGCCGCGTAGGGGACGTCCTGCACGGCGAGGTCGCCGTCGATCGCCAGCACGGCGGCGGTCGCGGCCGACTGGCCGAGGATCATGAAGACCGGCTCCATGCGGATGGAGCCGTAGGCGATGTGGGTGGCGCTGCAGGCGACGGGGGCGAAGAGGTTGGCGATCTCCCCGCGCTTGGGGACGAGCGCCCCGTAGGCGATCGAGTAGGGCGAGATGGGCACGCCGATGTCGCCTTCGTTCTGCACGTGGCCTTCGGGCGTCACGTAACGGCGCACGTTATGGGAGTCGATGGTGTAGGAGCCCATGCCCACGGAGTCAGGCGTCGGCTTCTTCTTGGTGAGCTCGTTCTCGGTCATCACGAACGCGCCGACCATGCGGCGGGCTTCGCGGACGTAGATCTGGTGCGGCCAGTGGCCGTTGTCCTTGAATTCGTCCTTCGGCAGGCCCCAGCGGCTGGCCTCCTCGCGGACGTCGGCGGGCACGCGCGGGTCGTTGGCGAGGAACCAGAGGAGGCCCTGTTGGTAGTCGCGATGCTCCCGGATGATCTCCTTGCGGCGCTCGTAGGAGGCCTCCGGGTAGTCGTAGTTCATCCCGATGTTGTCGAAGCTGAACGGTCCATGGTTGTTCGTGTCCGTCTTGCGGTTGGGCAGCAGGTCGAACTTATGGAACGTCTGGCGCCAGCCGGCGTCCAGGACGCGCACGAGCAGTTCATATTGGGAAGCGTCGTAGTTCGCCGGCTTCGGGAAGGGGAGGCGGTTGTCAGGATGGTCGGTCGCGCACCAGCGGAAGCAATAGGCCTGCACGCGCTTGTCGCCTTCGCCGCGCACGCCGGGCGGCTCGGCGGAGACGCGGGGAAGCAGGCCGGAAGAGGGGTCGCCGGGCACCTTGTAGGCGCTGATCGGCTTCTTCACCGCGCCGAAGTGGTGGCCGTGATGGAGGATGCCGACCTGGTTGCCGTTCCAGGTCTCGCCGTAGACGGCGTTGGCCTCGCGGCCGACGTGGTAGCTGACGCCGGCGGCGGCGAGGAGGTCGCCTTCGTACGTCGCGTCGACGAACATCTTGCCCGCGAACTTCCTGCCGGAAAGCATGGTGATCTCGGCGATGCGACCGTCGACGACGCGGACGCCCTTGGCGCGGTCGAGCCACTCGTCGCGCAGGACGGTCAGGCCGTACTCCTTCACGTAATCCTCGAAGACCTTCTCGGCCACGCTCGGCTCGAAGATCCACATCGTCCGCTCGTCCTTGTCCATGGCCACCGTGCCTTGGCCCTTGTTGCCGAAGGCCTCCGGCTTCTGCCAGGCCCAGGTGGACTCTTTCTGGTATTCGACCCAGACGCGGTGGTAGAAATTGCGGGCCAGGCCGCCGATGACGGCCTTGTTGCCCGTGTCGGTGTAGCCGAGGCCGCCGCTGCTCAGGCCTCCGAGGTGGACGTCGGGGCCGACGACGACGACGGACTTGCCCATCTTCTTCGCCTGCACGGCGGCGATGACGCCGGCGGACGTGCCGCCGTAGACGACGACGTCATAAGTCTCGACGGCGGTCAGGCGCAGGGCGAGCAGGCAGAGGAGGGCGAGGCGGAGGAGCATGAGATGTCGAGGACTGGAGGGCCGGAGGGCCCGAGGGCAAGAGGAGTTCAGCGGTCAGCGGTTCGCGGACTGCTTGGCGATGAAGTTGAGGATCGCGAGGCGGGCGGGGTCGTCGAGGTTGCGCAGGTTATGTCCGACCGTCCCGTGGTCGCGGTCGGCGACGCGCAGCGAGTAGTTCTCGGTGTGTCCGGCCGCCTTGAGGGTCGTCACGAAGAACATGTTCTCCTCGGCCCGGCTGAGCATGTCGTTCTGGGCGTAGATCGTCAGGATCGGCGGGAGCGACTTGCGGATGTGGAAGGCGGGCGCGGCCTCGTCGGCCGTGATGCCGTAGCGGGCCTGGCCGCGCTCCTCGCGCACGGTGTAATGGTTGAAGACCTGGCCGCTGACCTGGGCGATGCCCGCCACGTCGGCCAAGGAGAGCCCGTGGGGCTTGAGGCGCTCGGGGTCCATGCCGACGAGCAGGGCGAGGTAGCCGCCGGCCGAATGGCCGCCGATGAAGACCTTGCGCGGGTCGCCGCCGTGTCCGGCGATATGCTTCACCGTCCAGGCGAAGGCCGCCGCCGCGTCGTCGACGTAAGCCGGATACTTCGCCTTGGGGCTGAGCCGGTAGTCGGGGGTGACGACCGCGACGCCGGCCCGGGCGAGGCTCTCGCGGATCTCGGCGCAATATTCCGAGCGCAGGTCCTTGCCGCCGTTCTTCAGGCCGCCGCCGTAGAACCACACGTAGGTCGGGAAGCCTTTGGCGCCGACGGGCACGGTCAGGTCGAGCCGGCAGCGCTCCTGCTCATACGGGGTGAGCGAGACGACGTCATCCTTGTAGGCGATGTCCTTGAGGACCTTCGTCTCGACCGCTCCGGCCGGGGAAGCCGCGAGGCAGAGCAGCAGGAGGGCGAGGCGCATCAGGCGATGATCGACTGGACGATCTTGCCGTGGACGTCCGTGAGGCGGAAGTCGCGGCCGGAACTGCGGAAGGTGAATTCCTCGTGGTTGAAGCCGAGGAGGCGGAGGATGGTCGCGTGGAGGTCGTGGACGTGGACGACGTCCCTCGCCGCCTTGAAGCCGAACTCGTCGCTTTCGCCGTGGACGTGGCCGGGCTTCACGCCGCCGCCGGCCATCCACATCGTGAAGCCGTGGCTGTTGTGGTCGCGGCCGTTGATCTTGCCGGCGTTGGAACCCGGGGTCGGCAGCTCGACGGTCGGGGTGCGGCCGAACTCGCCGCCCCAGATGACCAAGGTCTCATCGAGCATCCCGAGGCGCTTGAGGTCGGTGAGAAGGGCGGCGATCGGCTGGTCGGCTTCCATCGCGAGGCGGCGGTGCTGGACCTCGAGGTCGTCATGGCTGTCCCAAGGCTGGCCGGCGCCATGCCAGAGCTGGATGAAGCGGACGCCACGTTCGGCGAGGCGGCGGGCGATGAGGAACTGCCGGCCGAGGGTCGTGTCGCCGTACATCTCGCGCGTCTTCTCGGATTCGCGGCCGACGTCGAAGGCGTCGGTGGCCTCGAGCTGCATGCGGTAGGCCATCTCGAAGGACTGGGCGCGGGCCTCGAGGGCGGCGTCCTGCGGCCGGACGGACTGGTGGGCGGCGTTGAGTCTGGCGAGCAGGTCGAGCTGCTTGCGCTGCGCCGGCCGGGAGAGGCCGAAGTTGCGGATGTTCTCGATGAGCTCCTCGACCGTGCGCTTGGACGTGTCGACGTAGTTGCCTTGGTAGACGCCGGGGAGGAAGCCGCACTGCCAGTTCTGGGTCTCCTGGATCGGGAAGCCGCCCGGGCAGAGGGTCATGAAGCCGGGCAGGTTCTCGTTCTCGGTGCCGAGCCCGTAGGTGACCCACGAACCCATGGACGGCCGGACCTGGCGGGCCTCGCCGCAGTTCATCAGCAGCAGGGACGGCTCGTGGTTCGGCACGTCGGCCTTCATCGAGCGGATCACGCACAGGTCGTCGGCGTGCTCGGCGGTCTTGGCGAACAGTTCGCTGACCTCGAGCCCGCTCTTGCCGTAGCGCTTCCAGGTGAAGGGCGAACGGAAGGCCGCGCCCGTGCGACGCTCCGTGGCGATGTAGTCGCCGGGAAGCTTCTGGCCGTGATATTTGTCCAGCGCGACCTTGCGGTCGAAGGTGTCGACCTGCGAGGCGCCGCCGTTGGCGAAGATGTGGATGACCCGCTTGGCCTTGCAGGGCAGCGGGGGCTGGCGGGCGGCCAGCGGCCGGAGCGGGTCCATGCGGATGTCGGCGCCGCGGAGTTCCTGCTGGAGCAGGGACGCCATGGCGACGCCGCCGAGGCCCATGCCGATGCGGCGGAGGAACTCGCGGCGGGAGCCGAGGGAGAGCGGGTCGAGGTGGAGCATCAGTCGGCGAAGTTGAATTCGTTGCTTTGGAGGAGGACCTGCGCGAAGGTCGAGAGCGGCGACTGGCGGTCGGGCTTGCGGCCGAACTCGCCGGCGGCGGCGCTGATCACCTCGCCGGTCTGCGCGTCCTTGATCACCGGCGACCAGCTGAAGCCGTCGCTGTTGGAATTGCGGAAGTTGTCGGCGATGAAGTCGAGGGACTCGCCCGCGGCCAGTTCGACTTCGGCGAGCGTCACGGCCCCGGTGGCGCCGCCGGCGACGACGACTTCCTTGAGCAGTCCCTTGCGCGCGGCGAACACCCGCGCGCGGACGCCGTCGCTGGCCTTGCTGCCGACGTGCAGCTCGCCTTCGACGCGATACTTGCCGGGCGCGCCCGCGGTCCAGCGGCGGATGGCGGCGAGTTCGGGCTTGTCGCCCGGGTGGCCGCCCTTGGCGGAGAGGAACACGAAGGAGTATTTCTTGTCCGGCACCTTCTCGGTGGGGGAGACGCGGTCCTTGGTGCGCGCGGTCATCTCGGTGAACCGGACGGATTTCGTGGCGGCGTCGTAACCTCCGTAGCCGTTGCTCCACGCCGCGGGGGCGGGCGCGGTCGCGGCATCGCGGAGGTAGTCGAGCGCCAGCGTCGTCTCGGCGGCCGAGGGGGCGCGGGCGAGGATCGCGCGGTAGAGGAAGGCGACGCGGGCGGCGTCGTCGGGCTGGCCGGCGGCCTGGCCGGCGAGACCGTCGGCGATCGTCCGGCCGAACGGATGGTTCAGCATCCAGAGCGACTGCTGCGGCGTCGTGGTCTGGTTGCGGCGCGGGACGTGGTAGTCGGGGTTCGCGAAGTCGAACGTCCGGAAGAAGGCCGGCAGGTTCTGCCGGTCGATGTGTCCGTAGAGGGTGCGGCGCGGTTCGGCGAAGTTCGCGCCGAGGTCGAAGGGCTGGCCGCCGGACTTGGCGCCGTCGAGCCGGCCGGCGACCCGCAGCATGCTGTCGCGCATCGATTCGAAGTCGAGACGGCGACGCTGGGCGCGCCAGAACAGGGAGTTGTCGGGATCCTTGGCGACGGCCTCGGCGCGGAGGTCGGCCGTCTGGAGGAAGGTCCGGGAGAGGACGACCGAGCGGATCAGCTTCTTGACCGACCAGCCGTCGCGGACGAACGCGGCGGCGAGATGGTCGAGCAGGGCGGGATCCTTGGGCGCCGGCGTGCGGACGCCGAAATCGCTCGGGGTCTCGACGAGCGGCTGGCCGAGGAGATGCGCCCAGACCCGGTTGACCATCACGCGGGCGGTCAGGGGATTCGTCGGGCTGGCGATGGCGTTGGCGAGGTCAAGGCGACCGCTGCCGATGGTGAACTCCTTGGGCGGGCCGTCGGCAAGGATGGAAAGATATTGGCGCGGGACCTTCTTGCCAGGGCGTGAGGCGCTGCCGCGCAGGAACACGACGCCTTGCACCGCCTTGGCCTTGTCGACCAGCGCCATCGCGTGCGGCGGGCTCTTCGGACTGGTCGCCTTGAAGCCCGAGACGTCGATCTGGAGCTTGTTCCGGGTGTTGCGATCGGCGACGTTGTATGTCGGGATCAGCGAGGCCGGAGTCATGACCGTCGGGCCGCTGGGATGAAGGATCAGTTCGCGCCAGGGTTTCCATCCGGGTTGGGTGGCATGCTCGGGCTTACGGGCCTCGGAGAGCAGCGCGGCGTAGCTGGCGGTCAGTTCGGAGAACTTTGTCGGGGCCTTGGCCTGCAGTCGGGAGCGGAGGAGGGGGTCCGCGAACTGGGCCGACTGAGCAAGCAGGGCGGCGAAGCGCTTCGGGAACTCGGCGTCGGGTGTGCCTTGGAGGGTGACCCAGCCGCCCCAGACGGGGTCGGTCGGCGTGAGCCTGGCCTTCAGCGCCGTCTTCCAGCCGCCGAGGACGGCCGCATAGAGGTTCGCCGCCTTGGCCTTCTGGTTGGCGTCGAGCTTGGCGTCCTTGAGGGACTCCATCGTCAGGCCGAGGTAGGCGGCGGTCTTCTCGGGCGAGTACGAGAGCTCGTAGCGGCTCCGGATGAAGTCATCCAGCTTCTTCTGGCGCACCGCCAGTTCGGCTTCGAATTCCTCCGTCTCCTTCGTGCGCGTGAACGGCTTCAGCGGCGGCAGTTCCTTCGGTTCCTCGCTGGAATTGAAGATGGCGTAGAGCGAGTAGTACTCGGTCGTCGGGAGCGGGTCGAACTTGTGGTCATGGCAGCGCGAACAGGCCATCGTGAGGCCTTGCGTGCCGCGCATGACGACGTCGATGCGGTCGTCGATGATGTCCGGCACGCTGTTGAGGAACCGTCGGCCGAGCGTGAGGAAGCCGAGCGCGGCGAGGTCGCGGTTGTTCTCCGGGTCCTTGACGATCTGGTCGGCGGCGATCTGCAGGCGGAGGAACTGGTCGTAGGGCAGGTCTTCGTTGAAGGCCTTCACCACCCAGTCGCGGTAGGTGTAGGCGTAAGGGTAGCGGCGTTCTTCCTGGAAGACGTAGCCCTTGGTATCGGCGTAGCGGGCGACGTCGAGCCAATGGCGGCCCCAGCGTTCGCCGAACGCCGGCGCGGCGAGGAGGCGGTCGACGAGCTTCTCGACGGCCTGCGGATCGCGGTCGGCGACGAAAGCGGCGATCTCGGCGGCGGTCGGCTGGTAACCGGCGAGCGCGAGCGTCAGGCGGCGGATGATGACCTCGCGGCCGGCCTGCGGATTGAAGTCGAGGCCGGCTTCCTTGAGCTTGGCCAGGACGAAGCGGTCGAGGGGCTGGCGGACCTTGGCGGCGTCGGCCTCGGTGAGCGTCGGCGCGGCGGGCGCGACGACCGGCTGGAAGGCCCAGTGCTTCCTCGGGTCAAGCGCGAGGGGTTTCGCTTCCTGCGGCCAAGGCAAGCCTTGGCGCACCCATTCGGTGAGCGCGGCGATCGCCTTCGGCGGGAGCTTCTCGTCCTCGCCCGGCATCGCGTAGATGTCCGGTCCCTTGGCGTGATTGATCGAGAGGATCAGGCGGCTGATCTCGGGTTTGCCGGGGACCACGACGGGACCGAGTTCGCCGCCTTTCAGGACGAACTCGCGCGAATCGAGACGGAGGCCGGATTTCTGTTTCTTCTCGCCGTGGCACTTATAGCAGTGGTCGGCGAGGACGGGGCGGACTTCCTTTTCGAAGAACTCCAGCTGGGCGGCCGTGGGGGCGGAAGACGGCTCCGCGGCCCCGACGGTGACAGCCAGGAAAAGAGGAGCGAAGAGTTGCCGGAAAGACATCGTCAAAAGGGTGGGACAGGGCGGGGTGCCCTAAGTTCCTTAAACGTGTTGGCTGTCATCGGGATGTAAAGCCGTCGCTGGGGATTTGCCGAGGGCGTCGCCGAATCGGTCAACTTGGGGTTGAACCCGGCCGATTTCAGGGTGTCTATGGGTCACCCCTCGCCCACTTATGACCCACGTATCCCGTCAGGCCGGCCTCTCGTTGCTGGCCCTCCTCGCTTTGGCCGTGCCGGCCGTCGCCGCCGACCCCAAGCCGGTCGCCGAGTCGCCGATCCTGCTGGCCAAGGACAAGCAGCGGCTCGTCGATTTCTCCGCGGAGCTCAACGGCTCCAAGGAACTTTACCTGATGGTCGCCGACCTCGGCCAGAACGCCTGCGATTGGGCGGACTGGATCGAACCGGAGGTCGTCCTCGCGGACGGCACGGTGCTCGACCTGACCAAGCTCAAGTGGAAGGACGCCGAATCCCTCGGCCAGACCCGCGTCGGCAGGAACTACGACGGCAAGCCGCTCAAGGTCGCGGGCAAGGAATACGCCCGTGGCATCGGCACGCATGCCAACTCCTTCATCGCCTACGAACTGCCCGGCCCGGCCAAGTCTTTCCGCGCCAAGGTCGGCATCGATGACGGCGGCGCCATCCGCGGAGGCAAGCCCAGCTCGGCCGACGTGAAGTTCGCGGTCTTCACCACGCGTCCGGCCAAGTATAAGCCCGTCGATTTCGACAGCGGACCTCTCGCCGTCCCGACGGAGCTCTTCACCGTGCCGGAGGGCTTCGAGGTCACCGTCTGGGCGACCTCGCCGCAGATCTTCAATCCGACCAACATCGATTTCGACGAGCGCGGCCGCATGTATGTCGCCGAAGGCGTCAACTACCGCAGCAAGGCCGGCCGTCGGCCCGAAGGCGACCGCATCGTCGTCCTCGAGGACACGACCGGCGCGGGCAAGGCCGACAAGGTCACGGTCTTCACGCAGGAGACCAACCTCGTCT
>Ga0194123_10007981_pt1 | contig 10332 bp, 10 predicted proteins | sample TA2MahsurfametaG_5_FD_155479 | JGI IMG/M metagenome (GOLD analysis project Ga0194123, IMG submission 155479) | Freshwater microbial communities from Lake Tanganyika, Tanzania - TA2015023 Mahale A surface | ecosystem: Environmental > Aquatic > Freshwater > Lake | place: Tanzania: Lake Tanganyika... | reverse complement strand
GTAAAATTTAAGGAAGATAAAAAATTAACTTTAATTTGACTTAATTTGACTAAAAAATGGATAAATATATATTTTACGGTATATATAGTACAAAATAATTAAGTTGCTAGGCATTTTATTGTAAAAATACAATAAAAAAAATAATCCATTTGACTAAATTTTTGACTAAATTTTTAGTCTAATTATCATAATTTAGTTTAAAAATAATAATATTTTATATAATAATTATCATAAATGGTAACTTTTATTTGTCATAGATGTGGTAAATTTTTTCAACATAAGGCAAGTTTTAAAAAACATTTATTAAAAATAGATCAATGTCCTCCAATTGTAAGTAAAAAAGATAGAAAAGAAATATTACGATATTATAACCTTGATGATGATATGAGATGTAAAAAAGAGGTTGAAGTTGTTGAAGAAGAAAAAATAAAAAAAATAGAAAAGAAGGAAATAGATGAGGTTCTTGGTCAATCAACAATGGATGGTATTGTTAGAATTATGGATAATGGAAAATTAAAATTTAAATGTCCTTATTGCAATAGTTTGCAGTCTAGAAAAAATAATTTGATGGTGCATATAAAATTATATTGTAAAGGTAATAGAGATGATAAGGTTTTGATAAAAATAGATAAAGATGATTTGTTAAAATGGAAGGATGAGAAAGTGCAGATTATATATAATACTACGAATAATATGCAGCAGATAAATCAGAATATTTTATTACAGGCTTATGGAAAAGAGGAGCCAATAAAATTTACAGATGATTTTATGAGTCGAGTTTTAAGAAATCCTATAAAAGGGATACCAGATTTAATATCGATGCATCATTTTAATCCAGAGAAGCCTGAAAATCATAATGTAAGATATAATGGTAAGAGAAGTTTTTTTATAGATGTTTTTAATGGAAATTTTTGGGAAGCTAAAGATAAAGGAGAAGTAATACATGATATGATTGTGAGTAAGAAGGAAATGGCAGATGATTTTTTTGAAGAAGTAATTGAGGGAAATAAAATAAAAGAAAAAGTTAAAAATAATTATAATGAGTTCTCAGAGAAAATAGATAGATACGTAAATGCTATTATTAATGAATTAAATTATGGTGTTGAATTAATACAACAAGATAAAGAATTATATAAGCAATTATATAAACAAGTTGAATTGATGATGATTAATGCACAAAGGATTTTGAGATTGCAGAGTAAAAGTGCACCTTCTGTTTTTCAATCGATTGAATAGTATTCACACTATTGTTAATTTAGAATTATGCTTATTTTAAGTGCCTACTTTGAAAATATGATAATAATAAAAATCTGGTATTTATGAAATAAATGTAATCTAGAAAAAATATATACACTTTTGAATATTTAAGTTCGCATAAAATATAATAAAAAAAATTTTTTATTATATATAATTGATGAAGTAAAATAAAGAAAAGAATAAAATAAAAGAAGAATAATAATCAACAAAAGAGCATCATACAACTTTTAAATTTAAATATTGATTTATAATTATTTTATAAAGAAAAAATTATTACAAACAAAAATACATAAATTTAAAAGTTAAATAAAAATATATAAAATTTGATATTATTGATAACCTAAGAAGAAGAGCATATTTATACATTAAAAAGTAGATATTACAAATATTCAATTGATTGGCTGTATCATTTTTCTTTTAGGTTGGTGTAATTGGAGTAATATAAAACAAGTGAAATATTTAATGATTTTTTTTAGGACAATTAAAAATTTAAAATACATAATATAAAGTAACTTCATTATTAAGATAATATTATAAATTTTGTCTTATTTAAAATCTTCAAGGATATAAATTAGCAGTGGTTTAAAAAAAATAAGATAAATATAGTAAAGGGATGGAAGAATATTTTGGAGTTTATTTTTTAGTATGTTTTGGTTTTATATTTTTATATAAAATAATTTACCTAATTTTAGAATTCGAAGAAAAGAAAAAAATCTGGAATTTATTTAAAACAATTATTCCAAATAATAATGGTAAATATATTTACACAATAAATAATCCAAATTATAAAAAAGATAAAAAATACCTTGATTATCAATATCAAATTTGTAGAGAATATTATTTAGATAATGAGCTTATAAATTATAATAAATTTAATATCAATAGCATTAATAAGGCACATTGTTCTTTAATACAAAAAATATTAAAAAATCAGGATCCACAATGTTTGATAATACAAAATATGAGTAAGCCAAGAGATTATTTTGAATTGGTAGCGTCGTTATTAGTGAATAGATCTGATTATGGGATAATTATTTTAGGGGAAGGAGAAGGATTTTTTAAAAAGTGTGAATATCAGGTTACAAATATATTACAACAAGGAAGTCATATATTTTATGATAAAAAAAATAAAAAAAAAGAAATATATGTACGAAGTAAACAAGTTTGGGGCGAAAAAATATATTATTGGAATGGATTAATTGATAATGATGAGGAGTTAGATTTAGAATTTGATTTTTGTGAAAAAATTATAACAAAATATTTCGAAATAAATTTATTTCACATTATTGGAAACAATGATGAAAGTTATTTTGATATTAATTATGGAGTGTCAATTGTAAAAAATACATTAGAATTAGATGAGAGACTATTATTTTATATTGGACAATTATATCTAAAATAAATAAAAATTAGTTTAATGATATTTTTATATAAATTATATAAAAATTGGAGAAAGTTATTCAAAAAGTATAATTAACTAAAAAAATTTATTTCTTTTATTTGATGATACTACTTGTGGAGGAACCATCACAGGCTGAAAATTTTGCCTATTTTGTTTAACACTATTGTTTTTAACAAATGGTGGAACAGTTGGAACATTTACCGAAACAGGAACTGCAGAAGAAGGCAGGGGTTGGGTTAAATGCAGGAGCAGGAGCAGGAGCAGGGGCGGGGGTTGAGGAAGGTATATTTGCTTTTGAGTTAGAGGATGATTCGCTAACATTTGTTATCTGCATATTTTTCAATTTGTTTTGTACTTTTTGGATATCTTCATGGTTAGAATGTGATATTTGACCAGAAGGGGGTTGTATAACTACAATAAATTGTTTTTTAATGACTTCTGGTGTATGTATGATAGTTACTTCATGGGGCTGTCCTTGTTTTAGTGCTTTAATTTTAAAAATTTTTGGAGATTTATTATTTGATTTCATGATTTTATTAACAACTTTTTCTTGAAAAATATTTTTCTCTTGCGGTAAATTTTTTTCTATTAATTGTTTAACGCTTTTAAGATAATTTTGACGAAATTCTTGAGATAATTTGTTTAAATTGTTTCCACCAGTCATTTTACTAAGTCCGGTGGGGCATTCATAGCGTTTTGACCATGCTAACTCAGATGATGATGGTTCTTTATTAAGTGGGGTGTCAATAATACCCATAGCTGAAACGGAAGGTTCTGTATCGCAAGAGGAACCACCTGAGTGCCAACCGAGTTTTGGTATTTGTTTATTGCCAGAAGGGTTATAACATGGAGAGAGAGGAGTATCAAATTGTTGAGTGTAAGCGAATGCACCTCCTTTTGATTTAGATTTTTTGGGCATATATATTTTTAGTAGATAAAAAATATATTCTAAATATTTATATTTGAATAAGCCCTATATTGGGGTAAAACATTTAAATGATTTTTTTCAATATCATAATAATATCCAGTTCCTATTTTCCCACCTTTTTGTTTTAAAGACCCTCCTGATAGTAAACTTCCAAAAAATACTGGCGCACAACATTCATTATAAGGAGTAATAACCGGTTTTCCAGCAACAGGATTTATTGAGACATTATATGTATATCCTTGACCACCTTTAAGATTACTATTTTTTGAGTTGGTAAAAATATTTTGAATAATTGTTTTTATTTTTGAATCTTCTAAATAGAGTTCATGTTTCACAATCGGTCCTCCTTTTTTACGAAAAATTACCACAAAACGATTATCATTCAAAAACTTTATCGATGGTTTACTAAATGTAAAAAAATATTGTTTATTGAACATTAATTCTGGGAAATCGGTTTTTGAAATAGTTTGATTGTTAATTTTTAGAATAAAATTTCTGGAGAGTATTGGACGAAGTTTTTGGGTGAGAGATGAAATAGAATTTGGTTTTTGAACAGAATCTATATAATTTTGAATTATTTGAGGTATAAGTTTCATTAAATTATAATATAAAAAAAGTATTTAAAAAAATAATTATATTAATAATTAAAAAATGGAACAAATAAAATCTCCAGAAAGCGAGAAATTTGATCAGCAAACAGCACTAAATATTTTAGTGAATGCTATACATGTCGGACAATCAAGAGGTGCATGGAAACTTGAAGAAGCAGAAATATTACTTAAAGCAATTCGAGTATTTATCAAAAAAGAAGAATAATATATATATTATGCATATCATTCTTGATATAGATAATACATTAATTGATAGTTTAGATATAATTAGTTATAATAGAGTGAAGGATTTAGTTAAAATTCCTGATCATATTGGAAATGGAATGTTTATTTGGGAACGACCTTATTTGGGAAATTTTTTAAATTATTTGGATAAAAATATAAAATATATAAGTATTTGGACAAATGCTAATAAAGAATGGTTACATTTTATTTTACATACAGTTTTGTCAAAATATTTGAAGCCAGAAAGATTTTCGCTTTTATTAAATATTGAAAGTAGTACTAATAGAGATTTAACAACAGATGAAATTGTATTAAAAGTTCCTGTTAAAGATATTTCGATTTTATTAGATAAAATTGGAAAAAAAGAATTAAATATGAGTAATTCAGTATTAATTGATGATAATTATTTTAATTGTTTTTACAATATGAATAATTCTATACCAATAAAAAAATATGAAATATTAAATAACAAAAATTGTAAAAATCTTTTGTTAATTTTGGAAATAATTGATGTGTTACGTAAGACAGATGATATCCCTAAATTTTTAAATAATGTTTATAAAGGTATAAAAAATTATAAAAAACTATTTTCAAAACAATTTATGCCAATATAAAATATCACCTAATTCCTCCTTTTCTCATCCAAAGAATACGGAATCCACTTATCATTAACAGGATTCTTTTTACATTTTACATATAACTCTCCAGATGTGTTATTTTCAAACCAAGATTTAATCATAACACTACACTGAATATTTGGAACACCTGCATATCCAACTCTTGCTCTCTTTCCTTTAGTATTATCAAACATATAAATTTCATATACATCCGGAAATTCAGTTGTTTTCATTAAAAATACAGCCTCATTTTTATCTTCCGATAACTCTTTCGGTTGAGGAGTCTGAGGAGGAGAAGTAACTTCCTCTTTTTTATCTTCCAATTTATTTCTACATTCAGGAAATATATACAAAATATCATAAGAAGCTGTATCCTCCGTTTTAAATAAATAACCATTTATTCTAAAAGGTAATTTGGGAATATATCTCTCTTTAACATCAATCATATCTCCATACCTAAATTTTTCTTTCTTAATTAAAGTATATGGTTCTAAATAAGAATCTGTAACATAATCCTCATCTATTATTTTTGATATTATATCATATCTTTGTGAAAATGTCTTCATAATAATTTGTTCTCCACAATATGCTAAACAATCACTAACTAGAAAAAACCATTTTTCATCAATTTTAATAACTTCTCCTTCAATAATAGTATCAGAGTAAAGATAATTACTAAATCTTGTTTTCACAAGAAAAAAATTAGAAGTTTTACGGCTAATATAAACTGCATATGGTTTAAAATTAATATTTGTAAGAAACAATAAATATTTTGGACCAAACGTATTCAATACAAAAGAATGTTCTTTTTGTTTTAATTCAGGTATTCTTGTTTTATCAAGAAAATGATATCTTTTATATTCAATATCAATTCCATAATTTACTGTAATCTTATTAATTAGTTCCCTAATTAATAAAGTATTAGTTAATTGTAATGCTTTTTCATTTCCTAATTTTACTGGTTTCATAATATTCTTTAGCTTTAAAATTATAAATCTTTTAAATCATTTTTTTTAAAATTAATTTAAAAGGTTTTTTAGTAGTATTATTATCTAATAGATGGCAAGTATGGGTGTAATGGAAGAAAAAAGAGTTGAATTTATTTATCCTCTGGAAAAAATATCATCAATATCTATTTTTTTAACGAAAAATTATAAATTACCTTTGATTAATAATTTCAATGAATTATATGACAATCTAGAATTTAAAATTCTTGACATATCAACTTTCAAAAAAAATAACTTCAAAAACAATAAACAAAAAAATCAACTTTTCTGGAAAAGAAAAAATAAATTTAGAGGTAAAGACCTCGAAAAATTCCTCTCAAACGCTTACGTTAAACAACTACCAGAAAATAACCAATCAAAGATAAAAAAAATTATTATCTCCCATCTCAACAAACTTAACGACAAAAAATTTACTATAATAGTCAAAGAATTTATTGATAATCTCGAAGAACTCATGTTCTCCGAAACATACGATATCTTAAACGACGAAATATTGAATAAAGTATTCCAAGATAGCAACTACATATCCCTTTACTCAAAACTAATCAAAGAACTAATTATTAATAAAAAATGGCAGAGAAAAATGTTTAATATTATATCAAATAATGAAGAATACTACTGGTCCCTTAATAAACTTACATCGGGTGATGATGACTCAGAGTTTGTAGGACCTTTTTCTAAAGAAAGTGATGCATTAGATGATGCAATTGAGCATCATAATTATAAAATATCTTTCTGCAATTTTATAGAAAAATCTTTTCAAGAAAGAGATACATTTATCGAAGAAATTAATTCAACAATTGATAGTTTTGATGCGAATATTTATGCTAAAAATAAATATCAAAATTTTATAAAATTTATTTTTACAAATGTAGAGCAGGGAATATTTAATACAAAAATATTACACCACTCATTACTAATGTTATTACAATTAAAAGAATTAGATCAATTTGTTTATCTATATCAATTAATAGATGAAAATCCAAAAATAAAATTAAGTAAGGAATATAATTTATTTTACGATGAAAGAGTAAATGAAATTATCCAAACAATCCGATTATCCCCAAAAACTAAATTTAAACTTCAAGAATACTTTCGTTTACAATTACAAAGTTCAAATATATATGATATCTTAGCTGTAGAAAGTGATACAGAAGAAGAACCAGAAAAAATTATTGTTAAAAGAGAAGAGGATAGAGATATAAATTTTATATTATCTGAATTCCCAATTTCTCAAAATTATGAAGAAGTTAAACAAATCTTTAAAACACTAAAAATTGCAGACTACAAAGGATTCACTTCAAAACTAATACTATCAATTCTCGAAGAAAAAAATGAAGTTTCCACAATATTATTTGACCTAAATTTGAAACTTTGGAAAGAATTTAAGAAATATGGTCAAGAATTTAAGAATTTTATAGAGGATAATATGATTAATCTATATAGTGAATACGAAATAGACTATCCTAACAGTAAAGAACTTTTCAAAAATTTAATTAACGAATGGCTTAAATTGAAATTAGTAGATAGAGTATCTTTTCTTGAAGAAATTAGGGACCGATATACAGACAATGAAGATGAGCGCTTCAATATTGAGTTATTTAACAAACAAATTATTTCACAACTCCTTTGAAAAAGAAAATTTTTTGATCTGTGGCTCACAACTCTTCTTTTCTTCCTTTTTTTCATCTTTTACTTCCGGATCCCAAACATTAATTTTTTTTATATTTATACCATCCCGACTTACCATAAAAGTCTCTATGTAATAATTCTTTTTCTTATAAAAAGAATATCTCCTCTCCGCCTGCCTCGCAAATAACGAAAAATCATCTACCATATCTATCACCAACGGCAAATTCTTCGCAACCACTCCCACCTTCGGCCTTATCCTTCCAACCGCCTGCTCTATATCCGTCTTCGGCGTCCCCAATACAATCGTATCTATCGTACTAATATCCAATCCCTCCGCCGCCATTTGAAACGTTGCCAATATCACCGGCTTCTTCGTACTCTCCTCCAAACTCACCTGCTTCATCCCCCCAATATAATACCCCGACTCTATCCCCTCTTTTGCCAATAAATCCTCCAAATCCCTCAACATCTCCCTCCTATCAGCCAATACCAATACCTGCCTCTCTTCATCTTTCACACACTCTGTCACCTTACTCACTATAAATCTAGTACGCGGCATATAAGACGCCACATTATTTATCATCCCAGCAGAATTTATCTTCCCATAATGCCCACTCAACTCCTTCGCATACTCCTGATCTCCACAATCATAAATATACCTCTCCACCGAGGAATTCGCAGCACTCTTCCCCTTCCTACTAAAAACAACATCCCCTATAAACCACTTCAACACCTTCGTTAACCCATCCTTCCTATTCGGTGTCGCACTCAATCCCAACATATACGGACAATTTATCTTCAATAATGCCTTCGAAAACTCCCTACTCGGACAACGATGCGCCTCATCCAATACCACCATCCCAAAACTATCAAACAAATCTAACGGATAGTCTTTCATCGATATACTCTGTATCATCCCAATTACAATATCCTTGTCCTCTATATCAATTATCTTCCCCTGTATCCTACCTACTCTCGCACCAGGTAAAAAAGCATGTGACTCTGTCGAACCTAAAATACGCTCAACCCACTGATTTAACAAAAATTCTTTATGAACTAATATGAATGTCTTCTTCTGCATCTTACTTATTAAATAACATGCACAAGCTGTCTTACCTTCTCCACAAGGTAATGACAAAATACCACCACCTTTGGTTTGAAATGCAGTAAGACATGCATTAATTGGCTCAATTTGGTGGGGACGGAGTTGTCCAGAAAATTGAAGGTTGATATCAATACCTGGACTAAGTTTTGTGGAGTCAGGAGGTCCAAATTTTTCAAGACCGAAATATTTAGGAATATATAATTTTTGCGAATTTTCAACATATACAGGAAAAGGCTCCTCACTATCCCCATAATCTCCCGAAGTAAATGGTTTGGGAGTCAACTCTAATTTTGTGGAATCAATAACATTTTGTGGCCACTCTTTTTTTATTAAGATGTAGCCTCGCTTACCAACATAGGATTTCATATTTAGATTACATATTATAAACATTTTAAATAAAAAAAATCAATTTTATTTCATTATTTTTATCTATTTTATAGTATAATGAACTCTGCCACCAAAGTTGTCAAAAATGTTGGAAAAAAAGGAATGAATATTATCACCGGCGCCGCAGAATTTAGCACCGCTGCCCTCCAAGGACAAATCGCCCAAGGCATCATCATCCTCCTCCTCATCATCTACTCCGGTATTGTCATCCAATACCTCCCCCTCTCTTTCCTCTCCTTCTTCGAAAATATTATCGTCAAAGTCGTCGTACTCATCATAATCGCTTTCGTCGGTCTCTTCTCCCCTTCCGTCGCACTCTTCATCGCCATCGCCCTTATCGTCACCCTCCAACAAGCCCAACGCAAACGTCTTATTAGTGACTCCCCACAAGAAAACATGAACAACATGGACCACCAAAAAATGAAAGACCTTAAGAAAAAAGCCCAACACAAAATGCAAGAAATGGCCGACGGAGAAATCATGGAATCCATGCAAGGATATTTAGACCCCACCATGATGGGCTCCGGCCGTAACTACTCCAACCTCGACTACCAAGAAGGCACCGTCCCCGGCCAACAAAATAACTCCCCCCAAGGCTTCAACGAAAACTCCTCCTGCATCGGCTCCTGTGGCGGTAATAACGGCAACCCATCCATCTCCTCCATGTGCGGCGAAGTTAAAACCTGGAATAACCAAATGTCCGCCCAAGGTTTAGGCGGAGTCGGCGAACAACCCGGCTTCTCCCCCAGCGTCGGATTCCCCGTCTAATCCCCCCACCTACCTAAAAAAATTGCTTCCAATTTTTTTATTTATAATCAACTTACCTGCCCCGGTCCCTTCAAACCCTTCGACGCATACTTATACAACAACGCCACCCCCTTCGGCGTCAACCTACTCTTCGTAGGATCTATATACTCCCCATTCGTCCCCTCATTGAATGGCACACTCCTATCCACCAATCTCGCCAACGTCTGCACATCCGGATCACCATTACTCTTACTTATATCTATCAAACCCTTCCTTATTCCATCACTCACATTCTGCAACTTCTTCACCAACATATCCACCTTCTTTAACTCATCATCCGTAAACTGCTTCTGCGGTAACATCCCCTGCAAATAATTTACCACATCCACAGGCTTCCCTATCCCAATGCCCCTT
>Ga0194123_10007978_pt1 | contig 10334 bp, 17 predicted proteins | sample TA2MahsurfametaG_5_FD_155479 | JGI IMG/M metagenome (GOLD analysis project Ga0194123, IMG submission 155479) | Freshwater microbial communities from Lake Tanganyika, Tanzania - TA2015023 Mahale A surface | ecosystem: Environmental > Aquatic > Freshwater > Lake | place: Tanzania: Lake Tanganyika... | reverse complement strand
CTAAGCATGAGTTCACTATACCTTATGCTTGGGATAAAGCTGAATGTGATGCATTGAGTGAAATTATTCAACAAACTGATGCCCTTTTAGTAGTATCTTCTGATTGGAAAAAACATTTTACTTTTAATCAGTTAGCTATGATATTTGAACACTATGGCATTGGTAGATGGAACTTATTAGATACCACTACACATTTCAATCCTAAAAAAAAGTTTAGTTCTTCACGTGAGTGGGATAGGGCTTGTGAGATTGAAGTATGGGTTAAAGCATTTAAACCTACTAATTGGATTTCCATTGATGATATGCAATTAAAATTTGGATATAAATCTTTGGGTATTCCACAATGGCATCATATACAGGTTGATGGTGATTGGGGATATGGTGGCAAGTTAAGGGATAAAATTGATGAGTGTATTTCTAAATTAAACAGGTAAATTTGGAAATTCAGAATATTAATTGTATGTTTGTAATAAATTAAAAGTTATGTCAGGATTTTTGTGTTATTATTTACTTACTTTGGCTTATTGTACAGTCATGCAAGCACGCAGATGGAATAAAGATGTTCGTGCTGGTGGTTTAGGAGTATCACCTGGTTTGGATACACTCGCTTTATTACTAATGTGTTGGGCATTGGCACCTGTTGATATTTTTTTGAGATGGGTAGATGTTTACAAAAAAGCTGAAGAAGCAAGACGTAGAGCTAGCAAAGACGAAAATATATATTAGTATATACATATAGGTGTATATAAACGGAGAAATGGCAGAGAGGTTGAATGCACCGGTCTTGAAAACCGGCATACTGAAAGGTATCTGGGGTTCGAATCCCTGTTTCTCCGCATATTGTAGTGTGATGAAATTGGCAGACATACCCTCCTGTCTCGAGGGTGGGGAGTAACTGATAAACGAAGGATAATGGGTTGACCACAATGCTAGCAATGTCCTTTGGCTAAAGTCCTCGTGGATGGTTCGAATCCTCCCGCTACAGCTAACTTAACTAAATAACCAAATATGGAATATTTACCTGCCATCTTAATCGTATTCTTAATCTCTACTATAATAGCAATCCTATGGGCTAGAGCAATTGCTAATATGCACGAAAAGTATCCTGATTATAAAGGTGAAGATTTTTTAAATTGGGATAGAAAAAACGATGATTGGGATAAACTACCTACCCACTCAGGTAGAGATGGTTGGGATGATAATAAGATACACTCTGAAGGAGACTTTTAAATACGTTATATGACTAATGAACAATACCTTGAGCAAATAGTACATTTGTTAAAAGAAATTAAAGAACTACTAAAGGAACAAAGCGTACCACAAACAAAGATTACTGTTGTAGGTAATAAACCACAAAGTAATTTAGTTCCTAAAGCAAAAGGATTTAATCCTAATGATGATTTTAATCTTTAATTCAATATTTATATCAAAGATAATAAACAAATGATAAAGCTAAAATCAATACTTTATCCGCCTAAACAAGTTCTTAAAGAAGCGGCGGAGATACAAATTAATGAACTTCCAGCAGTCAAAGCAAAAAAAGTGGCTGAATTTGAAAAAATTTTAGGTGGAAAGCATACTGTTATATTTAATGGTATACATGGATTGATTGTAGATATTGAAACAAACGGCGGACGTAATTCATTTAGATTTGAATCAAATGATTTAAAAAAATTATTATCAGCAGGTATTCGTTGGGTTGAGGCTGATGGGGATTTAGTATCAATAGGATTTTGATATGATAAAAGCAGGTAGATACGATTTAAATGAAGCGTCATTAGGTAGAATCTACCAACACGTTGTTTCAAACCCTAAGATGAAAAATTGGGGTGTAGTTACTGCGAGTAGGGGTGAACTTAGTAGTGCTGAAAACAAACAAAGAAACAAAGAGTTAGAAAACGATTTGCGTAAATTGGGTTATGGGTTTGTTCACGTAGATGGTATGTGGCAAGAATGTAGAAAGCCCGATACCGAATACAAAGATTGCCCAGATGATATGAAAGTTCCTACGCAGGAGAAATCACTATTCATACCAAATATATCAAAAGAACATATTCAATCATTAGGAAAGAAATATCAGCAAGATAGTGTACTATTCGCTGATGAAGAAACTAAAGCAAAAGGTGAAGCAACATTCATTGATTCAAAATCGGGTGAAGCATTTAATATTGGAAAGTTTTCACCTGGCAAAATAGCACAAGGATATAGTAAATTAAAAGGTGGGCAAGTATTTACATTTGAACCAAAGGATGAACCTAAAAAAGATGAACCGATGAAGATAGAGCCAAAGGCTGAACCTAACTCGGATAAAATGGTTTCTAACCCAACACAATTAAAATCACTTTTACCAAAAGGAATAGCTGATAAGAAAATCAAAAACCCTGAAACCGGCAAAATGATTAAAGTAAAATCTGCTTTGAAGTATGATAAAGAATCGCCTGTATATAAAGCAACAGTGGCTATGGTAAAAAAAGCTAAAGGATAGCATTATAACTAATTGATAATCAAAGACTTACATATGTAGGTCTTTTTTTATGCGTAACGTGTTGATAATCAATAGGTTAAAAAATAAATCAAAAAACATTTTGCAATATCAGATATTTTTCGTATATTGTGTAACAATTGAGAGTTAAACTATAAAATTGAGTATATATGAGTTACCTATCTAAATGGAGTTCTAAATTGGATAAAAAACAAAAATCCAAAGTAAGTTACGCATCATCCTTTTGGGCTGATGAATGGAGTAACTATGATGATGATGTTTTCGCCGAATCTTATTATGATGATGAGAAAGGTGAATGGACTACGAAAAAGTTATCCACTTCCGAATCTTCGACTATTGAGATGTTACGTTTATCGGCTCACCGAAGAGCTATCGCTAACTTCGTTAACATCCTTACTAACAAAAATATACCTGTTAAGTTTTACAAAAAAGGTGAATCTTACACTAACGGGCAGCACGTTGTTCTTTCCGCTGAAGTTAAGCCAGAGAAATTTGATATAGCTGTTGGATTGGCATTGCACGAAGCATCCCACATTAATCTTACAAACTTTGATACTTTCAGAGCATATCAACCCCCTCAATATTTGAGAGAATTGTTTGAATCCAAAGGTATTCATAATAATGAGGTTTGGAATTTAGTTAAAGGGATTACCAATTGGATAGAAGATAGACGTATTGACCAATTCATCTTTACAACCTGTCCAGGTTATAGAGATTACTATCGTGCTTTGTACGATGAATTTTTTAATGATAAAGTAATTGATAAAGGTTTGGTATCTGATGAATATACCGATGAACATATCGCTTCATATATGTTCCGTATTATCAACCTTACAAATCCTAATTCGGATTTGAAAAAGTTGAAAGGTTTACCTAAGATTTATTCATTAGTTGACCTTAAAAATATTGCCCGATTAAAATCAACTTTAGATAGTTTGGGTGTGGCTGAACAAATTGTTGAGATTATTGGTAAAGCAATTGACCCACTTCCACAACCAAAACCATCCGCTGGACAAGGTGGTGGTGAAGAAAAAGATGGTGAACCACAACAACAAAATGGTGGTGGTAATGGTGATTCAGATGTAAATGAAGATGTTGATAATGATGCTTCAGATGATAAACAATCGCCTTCAATGGGTGGTGGTTCAATGCAGAATCAACCTAATATGAATGGTACTGAATCCGATGATGATAATGGTACGGCTGAAGGTAGTAAGGATGATGCTAATGGTAAATCTAAACAAACTTTATCCGATAACGTTAAACGCCAACTTAACAAAAAAATTCAGAATCAGAGAGATTTTGTTAATAATCAAATTAAGAAAAAAGCTATCACTAAGAAAGATGAGCAGATGCTTGATTCGGTAGAAAAAAGTGGTACTGAAATGGTTAGTGTGGGTGGTGAGCAAATTGGTGATAGAGGTTTCTTACGGGGTACTCAATGTATTGTATCTAAAAAGATGACCGAAGAGTTGATGAAAGATTACGATTTCCCTTTCGCTGATTGGTGGAAAGGTTGGGGTGATGAGCCAGCTCATTTTTCTGGCTACAACGAATCTCTTTTGAGAAAGGGTGTTGTATTAGGTACATTGTTAGGTAAAAGATTGGCTGTTCGTAGTGAGGAGCGTGTTACCGATAATCCTCGCCAAAAGAGTGGTAAGATTGACCGTAGATTGATTGCCGGACTTGGTTATGATTATGTAAACGTATTCAGCACCAAAGATGTGGATAAGTTTAAGAAAGCTAACTTACATATCAGTTTGGATGGTAGTGGTTCAATGAGTGGTTCTGCTTGGAATAAAGCACTTACAACTACAATCGCTATTTGTAAAGCAGCTTCGATGGTTTCTAACTTAAATGTTCAGGTTACAATTAGAGGTATTTGGGGTAGAAAACCTTACATCTGCCAGGCGTATGATTCGCGTGTAGATAAGTTCGATAAAGTAAAACGTTTGTTTCCAGCTCTTCACGCTAATGGTACAACACCTGAAGGTTTGTGTTACGAAGCAACTATGAAGTATTTCGTTCCAACTACAAAGGATATTGATTCTTACTTCTTAAACATTTGTGATGGTGAACCAAACTTTAGTGAAGATGGTACTAACTATCAAGGTGAGATAGCTGTTGAGCACACTCGTAAAATGGTTAAGAAAATGAAAGAGCAAGGTATAAACATTATGGCTTACTTTGTTAGTGACTATGGTGTGGGTGGTAATTCACAAAATAGATTCAAACGTATGTATGGCGAAGATAGCCGATTCATTGATATCGAAAACATCGTTCCAATTACAAAGACTTTGAACGAACTATTTCTTAAAAAATAATGGATATAACTGGTTGGTTATCAACCAGTTATATTTAATTGATTTTCAATCACTTATAAATATAAATTACATTAATATGAAGGCTGGGATATTGACCTTATTGGGGGAATATAATCGATTCCTGCCGGGTTTCTGTGAGTTTCTGACCCTATTTATATGGTATATTTATGAAAGATTTTAAAAAATAATTGAAAAAATATTTGGCCATATCGAAAAAATTTCGTATATTGTGGAACAATTGAGAGTTAAACATTAATCTTTAAAAATACAGTTATGAGTAAGACTAAAAAAGAAGTGTTGGTAGGTTACACTAATGAAATCTACAAAGTTGAAAAAGTTGGTAGCCGTTTTAACCTTTTGAATACGGCAGGTGATGTAGAAGCTGATTCTACAATTGTTACATCTTTCCTTCGTAAGAAAGCCCACAAAGCTAATTCAGCAATCCGTGGGCATATCAACAAAGCTGGTAAAAAATCATTCCGTATGGTTGATATGAATGAATATGATGATATGTTAGTTAAACCAATCAATACTGAATTGGCTGAGACTGTGGTTGAAAACCCAACCGAACACAAAGCGGTTATTGACTTCGTACACAACGAAGGTATCAAACTAAAACCCGCTAATCTTATTATGACTGAATTGAAGTGGAAATACTTACTTCGTTCAGCAGTTAGAGCTAAAAATATTATGATGACTGGACCTGCCGGTAGTGGTAAAACTATGGCAGCTAAAGCATTGGTTCAAGCTCTTAATCGCCCGTTCTTCTATTTTAACTTAGGAGCAACGCAGGACCCGAGAGCATCTCTTATTGGTAACACTCACTTCAACAAAGCTGAAGGTACTTACTTCAACGAATCCGCTTTTGTAAAAGCTATTAAGACTCCTTATTCAGTTATTCTATTGGATGAGTTGTCCCGTTCACACCCTGAAGCGTGGAACATCCTTATGACTGTGTTAGACCAGGGCCAACGTTACCTACGTTTGGATGAGGCTGTTGATTCACCAATCGTTAAAGTAGCCGAAGGTGTTACCTTTATTGCTACCGCTAACATTGGTAACGAATTTACATCGACACGTGTGCTTGACCGTGCGTTGGTTGACCGTTTCGTTACTATTGAGGTAGATGTGTTGAACGCTGAGCAGGAATTTGAATTACTTACAATGTTATATCCCGAAGCTAAAGCTGAGGATTTAAGAGCAATCGCTGAAATCGCCGCTCATACACGTGACCAAATCAAATCTGATGTTGGTAAAATTACTACCGCAGTTTCAACCCGTATTTCGGTTGAGATGGCTGGGTTGATTTACGATGGTTTCAATATCATCGAAGCAGCTGAAGTTGCTATCTTCCCTCTATACTCACAAGATGGTGGTATGGACTCAGAACGAACTTATGTAAAGCAGTTGGTTCAAAAGTATATGAGAAGTGATAACGATTCTACACTATATGAGAATGTGGTAGAAGAAGTTAAAGATACCATTCAATGGTAAAATACTACGGAGTGGTTACTCATAACTCATACTCATAACTCTCCCACTCCGTTTAATAGACCCCACTTTTAGTGGGGTTCTATTTTTTGATTTATTGTAATTAAACTTATGATTGATATAAAATATAAAATAGAGAAGATTAAACCCAAAGTGTTCGCTGTTATTATTGAAGATAAATACGATAGAGCAATGACATTCCTTAGAATTCAGGAATTTTATGAATCACCGAACCCGTTATTTAGGGGTAATAAAGATTTTTCTTTTACCGAATATATGAAATGGTATAGCGAAGAGTATGGTAGAGGATTTACCTATGGTATGGATTGGAGTGGATTCAATGTACCATTAAAAGTTGCTTACAAATGCTATGATACATTGACTGATAGATATACCGATTACGATGATATAATGGAATCTATCATTTACCAATTATTTCACTTAAATAATAATAATTGTGATGGGTATATTATTGGAGTGGGTAATACAAATAATGATACATTTCAACACGAAGTCTGCCACGGATTATACGCCACTAACAAGCAATATAAAGAGTTGGTAAATGAAATAACATTAACTATCTCAACAAAGGATTATCTTACATTTAGAAATAATCTAATTGAGATTGGTTATACTGATAAAGTAATTGATGATGAAATTCAGGCGTATCTTACATTCGGACACGATTATAAACCTTTCACAAAAGGTGTAAGTAAAAAAGTATGTAATGAATTAAATAAACAATATATTAACGTATTTAAAAACTTTTAAATTATGATACAACCAAAAGAAAGTAATTCTAAGAGCCACTTTTATATTTCTCTTATAAAGAGTGGATTGAGATTTGTAGCTTGTTATGCTTTATTTTTTGAGCATTTCGTAGGTTCAGCAATACTATTCGCTTTAGCAGAAGTATGGGGAATAGCTGAAGAGATTTTTTAATTTGGAAATTCAAAATAAAATTTGTATATTTAAGTTATGAAAACATTTAAAGATTTAGAATTTAAACCACATCCGGTTCATAGTGAAGGGGTGGTTTCTCTTATGCAGTTTGAAAATGGATATGGTGCTAGTGTGGTTAGACACGAATATTCTTATGGTGGTAAGAATGGATTGTATGAGTTAGCAGTGCTAGATAGTAATAATGAATTAACATACGATACCCCAATTACTAATGATGTTTTGGGATATTTATCAGAGCAAGATATAACCGAAGTATTAATCAAAATACAACAATTATGAAAGAATTTATAGCAAAGTATCAGAAAGCAATCGTAGGAACAGGCGCTGTGGCCGTATTACTTATTTGTTATTTCCAACAGAAGGAATTAGCACGATTAAGGAGTGAACAAAAAATTGAAGTATTGGGTGGTGGTGATATTGCCAAAGCTCAAACAATCGATTCTTTACAAAATGTAATCGATTCACTACACGCTGAAAACTTTCCCTGTCAGATAGAATTAGCTAGATATCAAATGGCTTATGAAATTTTTATGGAAAGGAATCCAAAAGGGGCTAAACAATATGGTACAATTATTTCTGAAGAAACTGAATAATATGAAAAATAATTCTTATTACGATAAGTTAGTTTTATTCCTAATCTATTTGGGATTACTATTTATTTTGATATTCTTTTCATCATGTAGTAAAGACGATATACCACTACCAGCCGATGTTATTGAAATGAGTATCGATACCCGTTTACCAATTGATGGAAATGGGTTTTCACATTTTAGAATGTACACACAAACATCTCAAAATATACATCGTTTATCTGGTACAATTAGAGTGAATGGGAAAATTCCAAATGAACCGAAAGAAAAAGTGGATTGGAAAAGTTCACACTATTGGGTGCTTCGTCAAGGTGATACGGTAGCAACAATTACAAAAACCTATCTGAATTACTTTACGGGCCAATGGACTGTTGTAACATTACCACCTTTAGTAAACAATGTTAATTCATTAGTTCCAACTATTAACCCTGTTTGCTATAATTCTGAAGATGGTAGTATCAATACACTAATAGCACCTTTATATAATATGAAAGGGGATACATTGGTTGTAACTGCTCAACTAAGAAACGTAACTAAAATAGCTAAAATAGTTCTTGATTAATTGGAAAAAGTTTCGTATATTTGAAACTAAAAGAAATTATTAACCCCTTAAATTATGATAAACTGGTTATCTGAAAAATTACTTCCAAAATACAAACCAAATAAGAAAGAGCAACTTATTTTGGATATTGTTACAAATATGTGTGAGCAGTCTGATACGGATATTAAAATGGCTCCACTAACACACCGATACTATTTGGTAAACAAACGATTGGAGTATTGGGTAAGGCTTTATGATAATGGTATTACAATTACTAATCACAAATTCACTTTCAGTCATAGTGCACCACAAGCATATCAGGATATGATAATCAAATGTGTAACCGAAGCTATTGAAAGAAGTAGAGATGAATTTGAATTGGCTGTATTTAAAAATGAAGTGGAGTTATTAGAAAACATTATTGTTAATATTAAAAATAAAAAGTAATGGGAAAAATGAAAGAACTATTCATGCAGTATCAAGAAGAAATGCGTGGACAAGATGAATTTATTGATGATGATTATAACTTTGAACAATGGTGTTTACAAAAGGAAGCTGAAGAGAAAGATTTTTGGAATAACGTAGCAAGTGGTTCTATATTTCCTGATGATATGTTCTATGATGATGAGTATTACAAATCAACATACCATCCTACAAAAGAGGAGGAGGAAGAAGCATTCAAATTATTTAACAAAGAAAAATAACCTATATGGATATCTTAAATGAGATAATCGAAACAGCTGATAACATGATGAATGAATTAGAGGAAACCGATTTTTATGAACAATTCATTTTTTGTGACCCATTTAAACTTCGTAGAGAATTAGAAATTCAGATGCAACGTAATTGGGAGCAATTGGATGATATGTATTTATCTGATTCCCAATTTATGGAAGTCGTTCAGCGAGTTACAACTGAAGGTATCAATAAAACATTTACTGAAATGGTAATGAATGGTGCTTTCACTATGGATTCAGTTGATGCTAATGGTGAAATAATTTACAAATTAAACCCCAATCTTAATATAGATGATTTACAATCCGAAGAATGAGTTGACTGATGAGCAGATAAAAGAATTGAGTGAAGCTGATTTTTTTGAGTATTTAGATACTAAAGCAGCGTACTTAAAACAATTTACTGTACCCATCGGCCAATATCATGCAAAACAATTCGCATCCTTAACAAAGGGAGCAGAGTTAACAACAAAGGAGTTGAAGAAAGCTAAAGAATTAGGTAGAATTGGTGATGATGAAAGAGCACGAAAAATAGCTGAAGCAGCTTCTAAGTTTGGTGATGACCCTAAGTATAGAGATAAAGGAATTAAAAATTTAAAAACGAATCGTAGACAGTGGTTCGATTAAAAACAAATTAAATAAAAATAAAAAAAAACAAAAACAAAACCTATGAAAAACCTTTTATTAATTTTAGCGGTATTAATTACCACAAATGTATTTGGACAAAAATTCCAAAAATTAGAAGTAAACGTTGGTGCATCATTATTTGCTCCCATTACTAAAAATGTAACATGGACTGATAAAGGATGGGGACAACGAGTACAATTTGCTAAACCAAGAAATGATAAGTTTGCTTATCTATTAAACTTAGGCTTACAACAAAACAAAGGTGGTTATATTCAATTACCAGTTTTATTAGGTGCTAGGCATATTGTTTATAAAAAATTATATGTAACATATGGCACAGGCGCTACATTTTTTAAAGATGAAAATGCTAAGTTTACACTAACAGCAGGTTGGGGATTTATTACTAAAAATATAATTGTTGAACAATCTGTGTTTAGAGCAACGAGAGCTAATTATACAACTTTAAATGTAACACATAATAACAACATCGGTATTACAGTATTATATAGATTATAAATAAATAAAAACAAAAAAAAAACAAAAATGAAAAAGATTAAATAA
>Ga0194123_10007976_pt1 | contig 10335 bp, 8 predicted proteins | sample TA2MahsurfametaG_5_FD_155479 | JGI IMG/M metagenome (GOLD analysis project Ga0194123, IMG submission 155479) | Freshwater microbial communities from Lake Tanganyika, Tanzania - TA2015023 Mahale A surface | ecosystem: Environmental > Aquatic > Freshwater > Lake | place: Tanzania: Lake Tanganyika... | reverse complement strand
CAGCCTCGGGATCTGGGAGGGGGGCCGGTCGCTGGCGATCACGATCTGGCGCCCCGCTTCATGCAGCGCGTTGAAGGTATGGAAGAACTCCTCCTGGGTGTATTCCTTGCCTTCGATGAACTGAATGTCGTCCACCAGGATCAGATCGGCGGCGCGGTAGCGGTCGCGGAATTTCTGCATGCCGTCCTTACGGATGGCCTGGATCAGGTCGTTGGTGAAGGTTTCGGTGCTCACGTAGGCCACGCGGGCCTCGGAATCGATCTCGAGCCGGTAGTGGCCGATCGCCTGCATCAGGTGGGTCTTGCCCAAGCCCACACCACCGCAGATGAACAGCGGGTTGAACTCGCGGCCCGGCGCCTCAGCCACTGCCAGGGCCGCCGCATGGGCCATGCGGCTGTTGGGCCCCACAACGAAACGGTTGAACACGTAGCGGGGGTTGAGGCCGGGAGCGAGCTTGCGCGGCGCCTCACCGGTGGGCAGCCGCTGCGCGACAGAAGCGCCAGCTCGCGGCAGCGACGACTCCCCCACCGGGCTGGCATCACCTGGGGCGACAGCCGCCTGAAAGCCATTGCCGTTGAGCCCCTGAGCCAGATCGGGATCCGTGCCAGCCTCCACCTGCACGCTGATGGTGCGCCCGGCGATCTCGCTCGCCACAGCCGCAATCGTGACCAGATAGTTCTTGCGCAGCCAGCCGCAGGCAAAGGCATTCGGCGCGATCAGCTGCAGCTCAGCACCGTTGAAGCCGGCGCAGCGAGCGGGCCGGATCCAGGTTTCGAAGGTGGGTTTGGAAAGGTTGCCCTGGAGCGCAACCTGAACCTGACGCCACAGCGTTTCCCCTTGCTGCACCGCCACTGAACCCCGCCGGACCACGAATATAGGGGCAGCTCCCAGACGGGACCGTCGCCGATGATGCGCCTCACAAGCCGCCCATCCCTGCTCAGCGCACTCCTGCTGGCAGGCCTGCTCAGCGCCTGCAGCGAAGGGCTGCCGGGCCGGCGCGGCGGTGACCCCACCCGCGTGAGCGACGCGCCCCCCAGTGCAGCGCTGCAGCCGGGCAACAACTTCATCGTCAACGCCGTCGACAAGGTGGGCCCGGCGGTGGTGCGCATCGACACGGTGCGGCGGGTGGTGAATCCCCTCGGCGGCCTGTTCGGCGGCGGCCCCTCGATCCAGCAGCAACAGGGCCAGGGATCAGGCTTCATCACCCGCTCCGATGGGGTGATCCTCACCAACGCCCACGTGGTGGAAGGGGCCAGCGAAGTGGGGGTGACATTGCCGGATGGCCGCAGCTTCCGCGGCAAGGTGCTGGGCAGCGATGCGGTGACGGATGTGGCCGTGGTGAAGGTGGCGGCGGCCGGTTTGCCGGTGGCTCCGCTGGGCGATTCCGCCAAGGTGCGCCCCGGTGAATGGGCAATCGCCATCGGCAACCCCCTCGGCCTCGACAACACCGTGACCGCCGGCATCATCAGCGCCGTGCAGCGCACCAACGCCGTGGGCGAAGGCCAGCGGGTGCCCTACCTGCAGACCGATGCCGCCGTGAACCCAGGCAACAGCGGCGGCCCCTTGATCAACGAGCGCGGCCAGGTGATCGGCATCAACACCGCCATCCGGCAAGCTCCCGGCGCCGGCCTGAGCTTCGCCATTCCGATCAATCTCGGCCGCCAGATCGCCGCCCAGATCCTCGAGAGCGGCCGCGCCTCTCACCCGTATATCGGTGTGCGCCTGCAATCGCTCACCCCGCAGCTCGCCCGCGAAGTGAATGCCACCAACGCCGAATGCCGCCTGCCGGAAACCAATGGTGTGGTGGTGGTGGAAGTGATGCCGGGCAGTCCCGCCGCGCGGGGCGGCCTGCGCTCCTGCGACCTGATCGAACGGGTGGGCAAAACCGAGGTGGACAACCCCTCTGAGGTGCAGGTGGCAGTGGATCAAGGCCGGGTGGGCGAGCCGCTCAGCGTGCAGGTGCAGCGCGGGGAGCAGCAGCTCAACCTGCAGGTGAAACCGGCAGAGCTGCCGCGCCAGAACTGATCCGATGCCGATCGCGCGCGGCCAGCTGGTGGTGCTGGCGCGCTGGCCCGCTCCAGGCCGTTGCAAGCAACGTCTGGCGGCCAGCTGCGGCTCCAGCCGCTTAGCGGCGGCCATGCAGCGGCGGCTCAGCTGGCACACGCTGCACACGGCGGCCGCTGCCGCCCAGCGCTGCGGCGCGGAGCTGCTGCTCTCAGCCTCGGGCCTGGGGCCGCGGGCGCTGCGCCGCTGGGGCCATCAACTGCAGCGCTCATTGGCCGTTCGGCTGCGGTGGGGTCTGCAACGGAGCGGCAACCTGGGCTGCCGCATGCATCGCCAGCTGCAGCAGGGCTTTGCCCAGGGGTTCGAGCAGGTGGTCCTGATCGGCAGCGATCTGCCCGATCTGCACAGCGCTGATCTGGAGCAGGCCTTTGCCCTGTTGGAGCAGCACGATCTGGTGTTGGGTCCCGCTGCGGATGGCGGCTACTGGCTGATCGGGATCACCCGCCAAGGCTTTCAGCGGAGCGGTGCAGCCCTATTCAGCGGCATTCCCTGGAGCAGCGATCAGGTGCTGAGCCTCAGCCTGGAGCGGGCAGCCCAGCGAGAGCTCACCGTGGGGCTGCTGCGCCAGCAGAGCGACCTGGATGGCCGCTCGGCGCTGGAGCCCTGGTTGCTGCTGAGGCGCGATCGATGATGCGTTCACGCGCCGCCCGCCGATGAGCTCTCCGCCCCCGAAGCTGGCCCACCGCAATGCCCTGCGGGTGGCAGGCCAACTGGCGCTGCGCATGCGCTGGGATCTGCTGTTGATGGCAGGCCTCTGCGGCGTGGCCCTGCTGGTGGAGCGGCTGGCCGGCGCCAACCGGGTGCGCCTGATCGACGACTCCGGACTATCGATGCTCGGCATCGCGGTGTCGATCTTCGTGGCCTTCCGCAACACCCAGGCGATCAACCGTTGGTGGGAGGCCCGCATCCTCTGGGGCTCGATCACCAACAGCAGCCGCCACTGGCGTGACACCCTGCAAACCCTGCTCGGCGGGGAGAGCCGGCTACGGCCCCAGCAACAGCAGCTGTTGGGATTGCAGGTGCTGCAGTGCTGGCTGCTCAACTTCGAGCTGCGGGGCTTCTGGCGCAGCGATGCGCGCCTGCGGGTGCAGGAGCTCTGCCGCGGCCTGGGCCTGCCGGATGGCGTGAGCGTTCGAGACACGATGACCCTGCGAGCTGATCTGATCGGCCGGCTGTATCAGCAGGGGGCCGTGAACGACTGGGGGCGCGATGCCCTGCTGCGGGGCATGGAGCAATTCACCAATGCCATGGGGGCGTTGCAGCGCATCCGCAACACGCCGCTGCCGCCCACCTACGACGTGTTCATTCGCCTGATCTGCTGGCTCTACGGCTACACGCTGTTCGGCACCTTCTCCAGCCGCGGCTCCGCCTTCACCGGCCTGCTGCTGTTTTTGGGCTTTGTCAGTGCTGAGCGGATCGGTGCCTACGTGGAAGGGCCCTTCGATCAAGACGGCAGCAGTTTCTGCGTGCCCATGGATGTGGTGTGCCGCACGATCAGCGCGGATCTCCTCGATTCCCACCACCCTCTGGCCGAGCTGCCGATCAGCAACGACCCCAGCCTCTGGTCATGAGCGCCGCGCCCCTGGCGGTGGTGGTGCCCTGCTTCAACGAAGCCGCGCGCCTGCCCCTGCTGCTGGCTGATCTGGCGGCCGCTCCAGCCGGTTTGCTGGCGGAGCTTGTAGTGGTGGATGGCGGCAGCCGCGATGGCACACCCCAGCTGGCACGCCTGGGCGGAGCTCAGGTGATCCACAGCCAGGCCAGCCGTGGATGGCAACTGCAACGCGGCGTGGCGGCCACAACGGCTCCCTGGCTGTTGCTGGTGCACGCTGATGCCCGCCTCCAACCGGGATGGTCCGAGGCGCTGCAGCGAGCGATGGCGGCACCCGAGGCGGCCTGGGCCTTCGATTTAGCGGTGCAGGGGCCAGGGCTACCGCTGCGGCTGCTCGAGTTGGCCGTGCGGCTGCGCAGCCAGCTGCGGCAGCTGCCCTATGGCGATCAGGGATTGCTGCTGCGCCGCGCCCTGCTGGAGCGTGCCGGCGGCATCCCACCGCTGCCGTTGATGGAAGATTTGCTGTTGATCCAGCGGCTACAGCGCCTGGCTCCAATCCGCCGCCTGGGATGCCCCCTGCAGGTGAATGGCCGGCGTTGGCAGCACCATGGAGTGCTGGCTACGGCCTGGCGCAACGCCCGCTTGCGGCAAGCCTGGCGGCGGGGCATGAGCCCCCAGCAACTGGCTGATCGCTATTACGGCAACGCTGGTGCAAAACCGCTGCGCTCGCCAGAATGCGGCTGAGCCTGAGCTGGGCAAAACAATGGGGGCGTCCCCGCTGAGGCCCAACCCCTGGCTGCGCAGCATTCGCCGCGAGTGGCAGTGCCAACGCCGCGATCACCCCCGGCGGCTCAAGAGCGCCCTACTGATCTGGGTGGTGTTCAGCGCCTCGCTGGCTGGGGTATTGGCCCAGCAGCGCTGGCAGCTGCTGCAACAGCGCCAAACCCGCCAGGGGCAAACCGATCAGGGCCTGCTCGAGCTGCGGGTGAACAGCCACAAGATCACCGTGCTCGATTGGGGGCACTGGGATCCGCTCTATGCCTACGCCGGAGGCGAAGATCCCAGCTTCGCGAGCCGCGAGCTCGAGCAGTCGTCGATCATCCAAGACGGTCAGGGCCTGCTGCTGGTGGATGCGCAGCAACGCACCTTGCTGGCCAAGGGCGCGGCGATCGGATCGAGCCTCTCGGCGGACCTGAGCCGCTGCTTGAAGGGCCATCTCCAACAACTGGCGGCCCGCAGCAAAGCCGGCCAGGGCGATCAAGCCTTCGGCTTCTATTGCCCAGCTGCCGAGCACTCCGTGCTGGGGGCCGGCACGGCGATCCGCCGCAGCGACAGCGCCGGGCCGGAACGGGGCTGGCTTCTGCACTTCAGCCGCATCGAGCGCCCCAGCTACAACGCGGCGGTGAATCAGGCCTTCAGCCGCATCAACGCCAGCTTGAGCAGCGGCCGCGAGCAAGCGGGCACCGCGGCACCGGCGGTGAGCGAATTGCTGCCCGCCAATCAAGTGCTCACCCTGAAACCCGCTGTGCCGGCCTGGCAGCAACGCTGGTTTGCCGTGCAGGGCATGCTTCCGGGCTGGATCGGCGTGAATGGCCTGGTGGCCTTGGCCGCTGGCGGAAGCCTGCTGAGCTTGCGGCAATTTCGCCAGCGCGATGTTCAGCTGGAGCGGACCAGGCGAAACCAGTTGCGCCTGCTGCGCCAGGAGCTGCCGGGGCCGCTGCTCAGCCGCAGCGAACTGCTGCAAACCATCAGCCAGGCGCAGGCTGCGCAAGCGCAAGGCGAAGAGCCCCAGAGCCTGAGCAAGGAGCTCTGGATCGCGGCGCTGCAGGTGAAGGTGATGCTGTTCCGCGATGCGATCCGCCAGCGCAGCGAAGCGCAGAACCAGGCCCTGGCATGGCTCGGGGAACGGCTGCAGCAACTGGAGCCCACCCGCCACCTGGCCCTCGGCGAGAACAACACCCTGCTGCAGGTGATCGAGCCGCTGAGCAGCGAAGCCCGCGAGGAACACCGCCAGATCGAGCAGCAGCTGCAGGAGCTCCAGCAGGCGATGGCGGATGTGATGCAGCTGGCGGTGGGCGGGATCCTTACCCGCCTCGACAGCAACGACGTGACGCAGCAACTGGCCGATCTAGCCCTGGTGCTCTCCCTCAGCGAGAGCAGCGGCGGGATCCGGCACATGCCGGAGGGCGTGGCCGATTCCGCCCGCGACCTGCGGCGCCAGCAAAGCCGCGACTTTCATCTCAACCGCTCCTTTGAAACCCTGCAAGACCACGGCTATGCGCTGGAGCCTGTGCTCGAGCGCGTTGGCGACGGCTGGCAGCCGGCCTACAACGAAATGCTGTTCCGCCTGCCCCAGGAGCTGGAGGGTTCGATCAGCGTGCACGAGCTGGTGCTGGCCCTGGAGCGCAACCAGAACATCCACCTGCTCGATCAGCTGATGGTGCGGCGCGCCATCAGCCTGCTGCGCGAGCCCGAGCACAGCGATCAGGGGCTGGGGGTGAACATCTCCGCGGTGAGCTTCGGCTCGGATCAACACATCAAGGCCCTGTTCGCCCAGCTGCGTTCACTGCCGGAGGCGCTGCGCCGCCGGCTCGTGCTGGAAGTGACCGAAAGCGCTCTGGTGAACCGGCCGGAACTGTGGGAACAGCGCCTGCAACAACTCCGGGATTTCGGCGTTCGCATCGCCATCGACGACTTCGGCGTGGGCTATGCCTCCATCGCCTACCTGTTTCAGTTCCAGCCCGACTTTCTCAAGCTCGACCTCAGCTACAGCCAACGGCTGGATGACGCCAACGTGGATGCCCTGGTGAGCTTTCTGGTGCGCTACGGCGAGCTGAACAACTGCGGCTTGATCCTCGAGGGCATCGAAACCAACGCACAACTCCGCTACTGGCAGCAACGGGGCGTGCGGCTGTTCCAGGGCTACCTGTTCCGCAACCAACCAACCGGCTGAAGCTCAGGGGGCGTACCAAAAAGCGCAGCGGCGCTGCTGCGGCTCGAGCTCCCAGCCCTGGGCGCCATAGAACTGCACCACACCGGGATCGGCGTACAACGTTACCCGCTCCACCTGCTGTGCTCGCAGCAGATCGATCACGTAGGTCATCAGCTGCTTGCCCAGCCCCACCCCCTGATAGAGGGGGTGCACCGCCACATCCCACACGGTGGCTTCGATCACCCCATCACCGGTGCAGCGGGCAAAGCCCACCAGGCGGGGAAGCCGTGGATCGTGCCGCCACAACCCCACCACCAGCAGGCTGTTCTCCAGGGCCTTGCGCACACGCCGCAGGGGGCGGCGGCTCCAGCCCACCGCATCGCAAAGCTGCTCCAGTTCGTAGAGATCGATCTCCCGCTGGGTGCTCAGCACCAGGCTCAGCTGGGGGTTCGGGGTGGGGCACAGCCGGTAGCCCTGCCCGTAGAGGACATCAAGCTCGGTGGGGGGAGAGCTAAGCATTGGCATGATCTTCTCCCACTCTGGCCAAAGCTGATGCAGGCTGGAGACCCTTCAACTACCGGAAGCCCTCTGGAGCGCTCTCCCCTGCTGGTGTGTGTGCACGGTTGGCTGCTTTCAGGCCGGCTGTGGCAGCCCCTCACCGAAGCGCTCAGCCCTGATTGGGAGTGCTGGACGCCAGACCTGCCGGGCTTCGGTGGTGCGCCGCGGCCGCGGGGCCTGCAGCCCAGCCTGGCCAGCTATGGCCGTTGGTTGGCCGAAGCCGCTCGCGAGCAAGCCGGTGATCGCCCCGTGGTGCTGGTAGGTCATTCCCTGGGCGGGAGCCTGGTGGTGCATGCCGCGCCTCATCTCGGCTCCCAATTGGCGGGCGTGGTGCAGGTGGCCTCGGGGGGCGGCGTGTTTCAGCCGCGGCCCTTCCGCATGGTGCGCCGCGGAGGCGCCGCCTTCCTGCGCTGGCGGCCGGGCTGGCTAGCCCAGCTGCCAGGCACTGAAGCGATTCGCAGCCCACTGTTAGCGGAACTGCGGGCTGCCCGCGGGCTGCTGGCGTCGAGCATGCAGCGCGGGGCTGTGCGTCAGCTGCCAAGCCTGGTGGCACAGCTGCAGGTGCCCAGCCTCTGGCTGGTGGGCAGCCGCGACACCGTGATGGAGCCCCGCTATGTGCGCCATCTGGCGGGCTACAGCCCCAAGCATCAGGTGGAAGTGCTGGAGGGAGAAGGGCACCTGCCCATGCGAACAGCGCCCGTGCCCATGGCCGCCCTGATCAGCGCATGGCTGGAGGAGCAGGGCTGGCCGCGCCGCGCGGCTGAGGTTCAGAGCCTGGCGAGCCCGCGCTCCTGGAGTTCGGCGAGCTGCGCGTAGAGGCCACCAGCAGCCCGCAGGGTGATGTGACTGCCCTGCTCAATCAGCCGGCCCCGCTGCAGCACCAGGATGCGATCAGCCGCTTCCACAGTGGCCAAGCGGTGGGCGATCACGATGGCGGTGCGATCGCGCAGCAACCGATCGAGATCGCGCTGCAGGGTGGCTTCGGTGGAGGGGTCCATGAAGGCGGTGGCCTCATCCATCACCAGCACCGACGGATCGCGAATGGCCACCCGCGCCACCGCCAGCAGCTGGCGCTCACCGGAGGAGAGGTTGCCGCCGCGTTCGCGCAGTTCTGTGTCGAGCCCCTGAGGCAGGCGCTGCAGCAGCGGCTCCAGGCCCAGCTCCTGGCAGAGGCGCTGCAGGTCGCTGTCGCTGATGGAGGCATCGAGGCGCAGGTTGTCGGCCACGTTGCCGCTGAACAGGAAGGTGTCTTGCAGCACCACGCCCAGCCGCTGGCGCAGGGTGGGGATGGGCAGTTCGCGAATGTCGATGCCATCGAGCAGGATGCGGCCCTGCTGCGGTTCGTAGAGGCGGCAGAGCAGGCGGATCACCGTGCTCTTGCCGGAACCGGTGGGTCCAACCAGGGCCACGTGCTCCCCCGGTGCGATGCGGAAGGAGAGGTTGGTGAGGATCGGATCGTCGGCGCGGTAGGCGAACGACACGTTGTCGAACACCACTTCACCGGCACTGCTGCGCTCACGACCACTCAGCACTGCCGCGGCGGAGCGCTGCTCCTGGGGCAGCTCCTGGATTTCGATCGGCTCCTCCATCAGCTCGCCGATGCGCTCAACAGCGGTGAGGCCGCCCTGGATCTGGGTGAAGCGCTCCGCCAGCTGGCGCAGCGGATCAAACAACCGCTGTGAATAGAGGATGAAGGTGGTGAGGGTGCCCAAGCCCATGGCCCCGGCGGTCACCATCCAGCCCCCAAGGGCGAGCACCAGGGCGATCGCGCCGAGCGACACCCACTCGATCAGGGCGGAGATGGCCGAGTCGTAGAAGATCGTGCCGTTCACCGCCTCGCGGTAGGCGTCGGTGGTTTTGCCGAAGCGGGCGGAGTTGTAGGCCTCGCGGCGGAACATCTGCACCACCTCGAGCCCCTGCAGGTTTTCCTGCAGATCGGCGTTGAGCTGGCTCAGCTCTTCGCGCACGCGGTAGTTGGCTTTGCGGTAGCGGCGCTGCAGCCAAAGCATCGTGAGCGTGACCGGCACCTGCGAGGCCAGCAGCAACACGCCCAGCCGCGGCTCGATCGCGATCATCGTGGCTGCGATCACCAGCAGGGTGACCAGATCCGCCAGCAGGCCCACCGCGCCGCTGCCGAACACCTCCGCCAGGGCATCCACATCGCTGGTGAGGCGGGTGAGCAACTTGCCCACCGGCGTGCGGTCGTGGAAGCGCAGCGAGAGATCGAGCGCGTGGGCGAAAAGGTCGTTGCGGATGCGGGCGGTGAGGCGCTGGCCCACCGCCTGCACGTTGAAGCTCTGCAGGCCCTGCAAGCCAAGCCGCACGAGCACGGCCACGAGCAGCAGCAACACCAAGGTGCGCAGCTGCTGCGCCAGAGACATCGGCTCCAGCCAGGCGAGAACCGGCTCCTGGCGCAGGGCTGAAATCGCCTGCCCCACCAACAGCGGCTGCACCGCTGCCGCTCCCGCCACGGGGATCAACAGCACCAGGGTGAGCAGGAGGCGCTTACGGTCGCGGCCCAGGTAGGGCAGCAGGCGCAGGAGGCGTTGCCAATCGCGATCAGCCATCAGGCGGCAGGCCGGCTGGACACCGCCGCGATCTGATCCACGATCCCCTGCAGTTCACCGCCATCCAGGCGCAGCGAGAGCGGATGGCCCACCAGGCGCGCGGTGGAGTGGAACAGGTCTTCGATGGCGATCAAGCCGTTCTCCACAAGGGTGCGGCCGGTGGCCACCAGATCCACAATCGCTTCACTCATACCGGTGATCGGCCCAAGCTCCACCGAACCAGCGAGGTGGATCAACTCCACTGGCAGATCGAGGGCTTCGAAGTATTCCTCCGCGCAACGGGTGAATTTGCTGGCGATGCGGCAATGGGCCGGCAGATCGGCAGCGCGGCGGTAGGGGCTGGTGGCCTTCACCGCCACGCTCATGCGGCAGCCACCGAAGCCGAGATCCACCAAATGGGCCACCGGCAATTGGTGTTCCCGCAGCACGTCGTAGCCCACCACACCGAGCTGGGCCTGGCCGTAGGCCACGTACACCGGCACATCGGCGTTGCGCACCAGCAGGGCGCGGGCCCGGCCGCAGGCACTCGGCACCATCAGCTGGCGATTGCCCGGCTCCAGCACGGCGGCGAAATCGAGCCCGGCGGCAGCAAAGCGCGCCACGGAATCCTTGAGGAGGGCTCCCTTGGCCAGCGCGACGGTGATCATGGGAGGCAGACTGAACCG
>Ga0194123_10007973_pt1 | contig 10338 bp, 12 predicted proteins | sample TA2MahsurfametaG_5_FD_155479 | JGI IMG/M metagenome (GOLD analysis project Ga0194123, IMG submission 155479) | Freshwater microbial communities from Lake Tanganyika, Tanzania - TA2015023 Mahale A surface | ecosystem: Environmental > Aquatic > Freshwater > Lake | place: Tanzania: Lake Tanganyika... | reverse complement strand
CACGTCACGAGCACGTCGCTAGCCGCGAGAGTCGCCAGCGCCCCTAGGGGAGCGTCTAGGCTATGAGCACCTGTTGCCAGCTCTGGCGGAGGGCGGGATGTGCGATAGCCACCACAACTTCGATCATCTGCAGGCGAACCATCAGGACATGGCAGGCCTAGAACTCACGTGCGAGAGACAGAGCCCCGAACACGGGTACGCCTTGCACGAGCTCACCAGCGAGACGCCTGTCTTCGAGGCAAACGAGCAGGGCATCATCCTGAGCACGAAAGGCATCAGCAACTGAGCGACCATGGCCGACGGTTCCAAGGATCAACCAACGGTGTGGCATCAGCTCTGAGAAGCCTCAACAAACGGCACTGCTACTCGTTGATCCAGCCACACCCCGACTAATAGCTCCAGAGCAGCAAGGCCCACCAGCCAAGTCCAGCCACCAGCCAGAAGTGCCACAGCGAGCGCTGCTGTGGCTACGATGTAGAGACTGGAGACCCGGGCATGAGTCCACCCGGCCTGATGCAGACGCTGGAAGAGGTGCAGGCGATGGGCCTGGAATACCCGCTGGCCGGCGAGCAGTCGGCGGGGTACACAGAGGCAGGCGTCGCCCAGCAGAGGAGTAGCCACCAGCAGAAGACCGAGGGCTTCTGTCCAGCTGGGAGCCTGGAGCACCAGGCCGGCAAACACGGCCCCGAGGAAGGTGCTGCCCACGTCTCCCATGAACACCTTGGCGGGGCTCCAATTCCAGAGCAGGAAACCGAGCAAGGAACCCACTAGCGCCCACAGCGTCAAGGGTGCAACGAGCGCGACGGATATGGCTCCGATGGCCACAGCCATGCACCCGGCCACAAGGCCGTCGATGCCATCCATGAAGTTTGTGAAGTTGATCACAGCGGTGACAGCAATCAACAGCAGGGGAATCGCCAGCCAGGGCAGCGGGAGTGGACTCACCAGGATCAACAGCAGTGCCGTGGTCAGTTGCACGCCGTAGCGCTGAATCGCAGGAAGGTTGTGGCGATCATCGAGAAAGCCCACCACAGCCAGCGGCAGGGCTAGCAGGGGCAAGGCCACCATGACCATTGGGGAAAAGACAAGGGCTGGCTGACCATAGAAGGCAGCCCCAAAACAGCCGATTGAGCTTGCGACTGCAGCCACCAGCACAAATGCCACGCCACCACCTCGGGGTGTGGGCTGACTGTGGGAGCTGCGAGCGTTGGGCTGATCTAGCAGCCAACGGCGTAACTCGGGCACCAAATATCGCAGAACTAACCATGAAGCTAGAATACTGACAGCAACGCAAGCCGAATAAGACACTGAGCAAAAAGGGCAAATGAGTTAAATGGTGTTATTTTAATTAAAACAGGCGTAGAAATTTACCAAGAAGGGGCAATAAACATCACACATCCGAAGGAGCTGCCGAGGCAGAAACAGCCAATCGAAGACCTTCGCGTGGACATACTGCTGGAACCCAGCCAGTAGCGCTTTGAAAAGCTGATGAGTCGACAAGCAATTCACCAGAAAACTTCTGCCAGAGTATTTTCTTCCCAAAAAGTTGAAAAAATAGCCCAATCAAGAATGGAGGGACTGACAACAACCTCCATCCGCCGCGACCTAAGCCCTGAAGAAATGCTTCAAGGATGCCAGAGACGTCAATATCATGGTCATCAGAAACGACGAAAGTACGCCTAGATACTGCAGGATGGACAGCTGCAATTAGAAGTGCATCAAGGAAATTATCGAGGGATAACATTGTACGCCGAGAATGCAAAGCACGAAATGGCAAGATGGGAGATGAAGATGCAAGGCGAATCAATCTCGCAAGATTACCTGGACAACCTGGTCCGTACACCAAAGTGGGCCGAAGAATCACCCAATCCGTGGGCCCATCTGCCAGCTGCACTGCCAAAGCCAGCTCAGCTTCAAGTTTCGACAAAGCGTAGGGCTCGGAAGGCGCGGGGATGTCTGCTTCTGTAAAAGGTTTGCCCTTAGTAAAAGAGCCATTAACACCAATGGAACTGACAAAAAGAACACGCCGAACACAGGCATTACGCGCTGCCTGAGCAATAGAGACAAGACAAGCTACATTTGCAGAGCGGTAAAGCTCTAATGTGCCAACAGAATTGACTTCCGAGGCCACATGAGCACGGGCGGCAAGATGTATAACAACATCAATACCAGTAAACAAGCGAGCAAGCAACGAGGCGTCTCTATAGTTTACGCAATAAATCAAGCCAGTACAAGAAGTATCACTAGGTTTACCACGAGTCATTGCGAGAACTTGGAACCCATCCCTTCGAAGACGGGAAACCAGAGAACGGCCTACGAAACCACTAGCCCCAGTGACGGCTATTCGATTCATCAACAGAAGATTGGATGGCTAAGAACTTGGCAAGAGATAATGATATCTTAGGCGAAGACAGCGTGTGCCGCAGCAGATAAAATGCGTTTGCCGTCAAAAATTAATAATACTTTGCGCTAACAATAATAAAATGACTGGATGCAACTAGAAGTCCTGAAGCCAATTCTAATCAATTAGAAGTGAGGTTCTGAAGCGCTAAAGACGACTTAAGGAACAGCGCAAAACGCACACATAACTACAATTGAAAAATGAAGGGCAAAGGTTGGGATTCAGGAAGAAAACCTCGAGCCATCTGTGGACATAAAGGTAATCATAACTGGAACAAAGGAAGGTGTTTAATAAATGCTTTATATAGTCAGAATGAGAACATCACGCCTATAAACAGAGAGATCCGCTAGAAGGTTGAAAGCCCCCCCCGCATTAGATCGCAGTCACCGAGGTAAGACAATTGCGTGGGTAGCAAAAGCAAACAACACTGGAAAGAAAAAGAGACAGAAATAGGGAAGTGTGGACGCACGTAACCACAAGAGCGTAAATATGTTCAAAACAAAATATGTCGATCACGCAGGGCTGTGGCAAACTTTGTCAAAGAAACTACTATACTTAGCAAGCTGTAAGGTTTCCGTATATGTAGTCTCAACGAGTCTGCGAGAATTGGCACCGTAATCACCAAGTGTTTCTATGTCATGCAACGAAAGGTTATTGAGAAATCTGAGTAGCTGCTCGGATTCACTCCAATCAAATGCCCACCCTAGCTTGTTTTGCTTAACAAGAAGATAGATTTCACAGTTTTTTGGCCCAAGGAACAATATAGGCTTTCCTGATGCTAAAATATTGTATATCTTGGATGGGACTGCAAGACCATACATATCGGGCCTAAGCACAATTAGTGCAATATCACATGAGCCGAGGACTAAGGATTGCTGGGATCGTGGATAAGAGCCCTCTAAGGAAAAGTTATGATAACCTTGTATCACATTGCGGAGCTTAGAAGACAGAGCTCCAGAGCCACGGAAGACAAAATGGACTACATCGGATCGCATAGCTGAGACTAGATTGACAAATTCAATCAGTCCTTGGGCTGGCCCAATATTACCGGCATACTGGATGACGATACGATTCTTTAGATCCATTGATGCAATCATCGATTGGTCACGCGGAATACGTTCAATCAAAGGATGGTCGGCCCAGTTCTGTATGAGCTTGATCTTCAAAGAGCCAGAAACAACCTTATTCTTGATAACCTCAGACATGTCGCGCCCGATCGTGATGATAGCGTCGGCTGAGTTATAAGACCAGTCGAATACCGATTTAATCAATGGGAACAAAAGTAAATCCCTTCGCAAGATCCCAGCAGCCACAGCATTCTCCGGAAATACATCATGAACTAGGATCACCAACTGAAATCGACGAAACCTACGTATTAAAGCTAGAAGAACCAGCGAGAATGCCGGGTTGGTGACTGCAAAAACTGTATCCGTAGGGCGCGATATGCGGATTAGGTGCCATCCAATCCCTGCAATGAGGAAAAGGTTTCGAAAAATCCTTCCAGATAGATTATTTTTGGATAACTTAGGGAGCCATACACGGAAGATATTGGCAGGTTTAACAGTCGACGACTTAGTGGTCGGATGCGATTTGCTATCGTAGGATTTGGGGCCGGTTACAACCAGAACTTCAAACTGGCATAAAAGCGTTTCTGCAATCCTTGTTAGAATGAAGGAGGTAGAAGTCTCATCAGGGAAGAAGAGCTCGGAAACCAGAATGATCCGCTTAGGCATAAAAGTTGTGGACATAGGAAGTCAATATATTTTCCATACAACACGTTTCACATAGTCTGTATAGCTAAGAACTATTCGTACTACCTTATCGCTGACGTTAGGAATGCTGTAGTCATCGACTAAACGAAGGCTTCGTTCAGGTTCATGCAGTTGAGAAGCCAAAATATCTAAACCCTGACGAATTCGATCTACCTCTAGACCCACCATCATTACAGCGGCTTCTTCCATGGCTTCAGGGCGCTCGTGGGCTTCACGCAAATTCAATGCAGGGAAATTGAGGATAGATGATTCCTCGCTAATAGTACCGCTATCAGATAAAACAACTCTGGCCTGCATTTGCAGCTTCACATAATCATGGAAGCCCAAGGGCTTCAACAAGCGAACCAAAGGGTGAAAGGTGGTGCCCCTTCCATCAACCTGCTTTTGCGTACGGGGGTGGGTAGAGACAACGACTGGCAAACCATAGTCAGCAGCGACTGTATTCAGCACTGCTACAAGCTTTTTGAAGGAATTTTCCGGTTCGATATTCTCTTCACGGTGGGTACTGACCACAAAAAACTGATTGGGCTGCAGGCACAAACGATCTAGGACGTTAGAAGCGTTGATTTGTGGTAGGTAATGATGCAGGACTTCGAACATGGGGCTGCCTGTCTTGATTACTTGATCGGGGGGTAGCCCCTCGCGAAGCAGGTAATCTCGAGCAATAGAACTATATGTAAGGTTGATGTCGGCCGTGTGGTCAACGATGCGCCGGTTGGTTTCCTCGGGAACACGCTGGTCAAAGCAACGGTTACCAGCTTCCATATGAAAAATCGGAACTTTCCGCCGCTTCGCGGGAATCACGGACAAACAACTGTTGGTGTCGCCTAGGACTAGCATGGCCTCAGGCTGAACCTTAGCCATGACGTCGTCAACTGCCGTGATTAGGTTTCCTATAGTATTAGCAGCTCCACTGCTCCGATCAGCACTGTTTAGAAAAAAGTCTGGCCTGCGAACGCCTAAATCATCAAAAAAGACTTGATTCAGTTCATAATCGTAGTTCTGGCCTGTGTGTACAAGCACATGATCAAAATGGAGATCAAAGGCAGCCAGCACTCGTGATAAGCGGATAATTTCTGGCCGTGTGCCCACGACCGACATAACCTTCAGCCTCTTCATTGTTAAACCTGGCTTGCGACTGTGTCAGGATTTGTATGATCGAAGATTTCGTTAGCCCAAAGCATAACAACCATCTCATCATCTCCGATGTTTGTTATGTCATGAGTCCACCCGGGGATGGAGTCCACCACTTGTGGACTACTACCACTAGTTCTTATTTCAACCAATTCATTGGTCAATAAATGCCTGTGACGAAACAAGGCTTTGCCCTTAATAACTAAGAATTTTTCACTTTTGGAGTGATGGTAATGTCCACCCCTTGTAATACCAGGGTAAGCTGTAAAAAAGCTGAACTGTCCACAATCAGGTGTTTTGAGCATCTCAGCAAATACACCTCGTGAGTCACGGTACTGTGGTAATTCATAGGAGAATTGATCGTGAGGTAGGTAGCTGATGAATGTTGAATAAAGCGCTCGCACAAGATCAGTGCCTACCCGTTCCGTCAGAAGCGTGAAACGGGATGAACTAAAGGCTCGTATCTGATTTGCAAGCTCACCAACAGTTGTGGTGTACTCTGGCCGCACATTGACGTGTACACACCCCGAAATGGGTGCCGCCAATACCGCAATCAATTTTGAGACAACATCATCGACATAAACCAGTGTCAGGATTGACGAAGTGTCATGAATCTGGATGGGTAAATCATGAGCAATTTTGTGGCAAAAAGTGGCAACAACTGAATTATAGTTAGGCCTGCACCACTTCCCGAAAACACCTGGTAGACGAAGAATGACACACGGATTGCCTATATCTTTTGCCAAAGCCTCAACTTCAGCTTCTGCTCTAAGTTTGCTGAGACCGTAGGGGTTATTGAGGTGAACCTGAATGGATGAAGCAAGTACCAAAGGAACATGGCGACCCGTAGCACGGAATCCTTGCTTGATAGCGCTGCAAAGAGTCGCTGTCAATCCAGTGTTGACATGAGCAAAGTCTACTTCATCAGCGGGCCTATTTTCGCCAGCCAAATGAATAACGGCATCTGCCTTTGCTAATAGCTGAGGCAAAAGTCCAATATCATCTCCCCGAACAAATTTAGCAACTTGAATCCCAGTAAGTTCATTAAGGCGAACAACTAAGTTCTTGCCAATAAATCCGTTGGCTCCAGTTACCAGAATCCGGCAGTTGGAAAGCATAAAGAGATTACTCCTCGGCCTCGGTTACTTCGCCCCGCACAGCAGACTGCACAAAACGCACCTTCATGAGCAATTCTTGCATTCCAACTATGTCTAGACGAGTAGTATTGTGCGAGTTATAATCTAATGCCTCTGAGATTCGTTCATCACCATACTCAACAAACTTACCATAGTTGAGATCGCGTAAGTCTGGTCGTATGCGGTAGTAGTCACCAAGGTCTTCAGCGGCGGCCATTTCTTCGCGGCTGAGCAAAGCTTCATACAGCTTTTCACCATGACGCGTACCAATCACGCGAATCTGATGTTCGGGCTTCCCCAATAAGCTCGTGAGAGCATTTGCCAAGGTTGCGATGGTTGCAGCAGGCGCCTTTTGCACAAAGATCTCACCAGGATTGCCATGTTCAAATGCATACAACACCAAATCTACGGCATCATCCAGCGTCATCATGAACCTGGTCATAGAAGGATCAGTAATGGTAATGGCACTGCCAGCACGAATTTGCTTGGTAAATAGTGGTATAACAGATCCGCGGGAACCCATCACATTTCCATAACGAGTAACGTTAATGACAGTGGTATCGCTACAGCGTGCCTTAGCAACCGCCACCTTCTCCATCATCGCTTTGCTGATTCCCATTGCATTGATGGGATAGACAGCCTTGTCGGTGCTGAGAGCAACAACTCGTTTCACACCACAAGCTATTGCAGCTTCGAGTACATTTTCTGTTCCTAGTACGTTGGTCTTTACGGCTTCAAGCGGATGAAACTCACAAGAAGGGACCTGCTTTAGGGCCGCCGCATGATATACATAGTCAACACCGCGAACCCCGCTCAAGACAGATTGATAATCTCGAATATCGCCAATATAGAATGATAGGCGAGAACTACCATATTTCCTACGCATATCATCTTGCTTTTTCTCGTCGCGACTAAAAATTCTAATTTCACGTAAGTCAGAATCAAGGAAACGGCGCAAGACAGCATTGCCAAACGAACCAGTACCACCAGTTATTAGCAAAACACGGCCTTTAAATATCATGGAGTTCATCAATACACCCTCACAGTGGGGATTTAAAAACGCCTACGAAGGATTCCCCTAAAGACCAGCGTAAAGATCCAAAGGAAAGGAGTAGGAGCCAGTTGATCATACCAAGAGGAGGATGATTCAGAAGCGGAATACCCGAGAAGAATGTACTGCCTGAATACAATGAGATAAAACCATGGTCAACTATTAGCCGTTTCCACTCATCCATTCCTTTCAAAGAGATATGATAATAACGGTACCCATGCCATCTTTCCTTCATTACCTTTGCACCAAGGCCTGTGAGATTTGGAGTTGTGACCAAAAAGACTCCGCCTGGCTTTAAATAGGCGCGGACGTTCTCCAGCATGGAGCTCGGGTTGTAAAGATGCTCAATGACCTGGAATGAAACCACCAGGTCGTAATGTCCTTTTTCGAAGATGAAATCTTCTGCATTACCCTGAATCAGTCTTGCATGTGGAGCTCGTAACGCAGTCTCGGTTAACAATCTCTCGTCATATTCGACACCGCTCAAATGAGAATTCGGGAAAAACTCCTTCGCAAATTCAAGAAAAAAGCCAGACCCAGTACCAATTTCAAGTATTTCCAAGTATTGGAACCGTGAAAAATACTTGTTGAGGAGTCGAAAAGCAAAAGCATATGTGAGCTTGCGCTTAATACGGTAGAGTCGCCCCTTCTTTTCGATGTAAGGTGAAGGAAGTTCATTATTGACGGAAGCGCGGGAACTCATTTCATTTGGGTGACAAAGTTCATAAACCAACCCGAAATAGCTTGATAATCGAACTTATGAAGATAGTTATTTCGGCAATTTGGGGACATGGAAGACCATGAGGACTTGATAGTGTAATTGACTTGGCAGAATTCAGCTGCACAGCAATAATTATATATCATAACACCATGGTCGCCGTCTTCAAATTATTCACTTGCATTGCTTATTGATACAAGCACAGGCGCGCCATACATGTAGGCTTTTGGTAAAATATCACTTTGTATTGAACGCTTGTATGCGTTCCAGATAACAAAACTCTGAGAACAGAACTTGCTGATAGTTCTATCTGACATTGGAGCGTCTGAATGTGATATAAGCCGCCCGGACTCCAAACATTTACTGATTACCTCACGATGCTCTGCAGCCAATAGACCTCGAGTAGCTATTGAAGACCCGTAAGGATGCAGGAAATCGCCATCAGTACACACCTTCACCAAGAGGATAAATTCATGAAAATCAAGATTCTCAGCGATAGAGCCAATATTATATAAGGCGCGTGCATATGATATCTGTGTATCAACAGATTCATCGGCACACATAAGATAAACTTTTGCATAGTTGTCGGCCCTACTACTCTCGCATGGATAAGCATCAAAAGCGCGGGATGAATTAGATACTGTTTTTCTTGACATGTTGCAAATAGCACTATTAGCACTTGCAGTTACCATCACATGCAAAGTCTTCCATAGCTAAAGCCCGCTTGGCGATATGAAGAGAATGATGTATATGGCTCATGAATAATGTACACCGTAGTTGCGATAGTAAAAACCTTGCCACCAGCAAATCAAGCACCACAGACAGCTTGGAAACTAGGCAATGAAAAGGTCGCCTTGGCTAAGTGATAAGCACTGGCGAAGGCTATCGCGCCGGCCTTTCAATAGTCTTTTAGATGAAGACAAGAAAGAACTAGGTGCAAGGAAGCTAACATCAAAGCCATTTTCCTTGAGCAGTTGTGCATTTGCTTTAAGATGAGATATATGGTGCAGGATTAAATTGCTTTGACACTTATCGGTTTTCATAAAAGTGATAAGAGCACAAGGGCAACTGGTATTTTTAGATGATGAGAATGAAGCAGGTGGATGACTATTGGGCAGTTTAAACTACTTAAACGTTAACCGGTCTTTCGCTTTTGCATTTGCCTTGAGTGTGTGTATTTGATATATCTTTTCAGCGGCTACCCAGGATTTGTCAAAGCACATCACATAGAACTGTGTTAGCACGAGTACTTACGCTGAATGAAGTAATGGCGTGGTCGCCAGATATCGGTCCATGGTGAATGAGAGTCCTCCTCCGGCCAGACTGGCCCAGCGACTTCGCCATGTGATGCACCAGGAATCTAACCAAGCAGATTACCCGTAAGTTCAAAACCACCGAGCAGTTGATTGCCCAGGGCAAGACCGTCGCCGACGTCTGCCGTGTCATCGTTGTGACGCAGCCGTCCTACCACCGCTGGCGGCAGCAATACGGCGGGATACAAGCCGAGGAGGCCAAGAGGCTGACTCAGCTGGAGAACGACAACGCCCGTCTCGAAAAGCTTCTGGCAGAACCCCAGCTGGAGAAGGCCATGCTCAAAGGCCTTTCCGAGGGAAGCTCCTGAGCTCGTTAACGCTCCTGCGGAACTGTCACGGTCCTGCAGGAGCGTTAACGGGCTTCTGAACGCCTGCCTGCCCTGTGTGGGACAGCACTGACGTGGCCCCTGGGAATCGGTCCACGGTGAATGAGAGTCCTCATCCGGCCAGACTGGGCCGGGGTCCACCATGAAACTAACCCGCCACACACCCGAGCAGATCATCCGCAAGCTCAAGACCGCTGAGCAGCTGATCGCCCAAGGCAAAACCGTCGCCGACGTCTGCCGAGCCCTGCAGGTGTCTCAGCCCACTTACCACCGCTGGCGACAGCTCTACGGCGGTATGCAGGCCGAGGAAGCAAAGCGGTTGACCCAGCTGGAGAAGGAGAACGCCCGCCTCAAAAGGCCTCTGGCAGAAGCCGAGCTGGAGAAAGCCATGCTCAAGGAGCTGGCCGAGGGAAACTTCTGAGCCCGGAGCGGCGTCGCAGGGCTGTTGATGCCCTGCGCGCCCTGTTCCGGGTTTCTGAGCGGTTCG
>Ga0194123_10007955_pt1 | contig 10361 bp, 8 predicted proteins | sample TA2MahsurfametaG_5_FD_155479 | JGI IMG/M metagenome (GOLD analysis project Ga0194123, IMG submission 155479) | Freshwater microbial communities from Lake Tanganyika, Tanzania - TA2015023 Mahale A surface | ecosystem: Environmental > Aquatic > Freshwater > Lake | place: Tanzania: Lake Tanganyika... | reverse complement strand
GAATATATGCAGGGGTAAACATACGCGTGCCGCCGAATGTGGCGCCCCACTGAACTTTCCGGCTAATTTTGCGATACGCCCCCACAGACAAGAAGCCTGACATTTGCACTTTCCTAAACCAATCAGATTGCTGGGCTGTAATCTGCAAATGTTGATAATCCAGTGTAAATCCACTAATTCCGCTTATAAATCCAGTATTGATGGCAATGGCGGGCTTTACAGACCATTTAGAGGACAAAGCAAAATCCGCATTTACTCCCAATGGAATTTCAACCATGGTATTGCGCTGAAAACCACTGTAGCTTACACTTCCGGTGCTCCCAAAATATCCGATGATGGGGTAGTTGCCAAACTTATCGGGCGAATTGCCTGGCATGAGTGTAACAGGCACCTCCTCGGAAAAACTGAACTGCTGTCGGGTATTCATCTGCCTGAACTGCAGACCTCCAGTCAATGTTAATAGTTTATTCAACTGATATCCCAACTGCAATGAAAAGCCCGTGCCACCCATATTTTGTTCACCTTCTTTTACTTGGCTGAGATAGTTTTTATGAACATAGCGGCTGTAGGCAGGATTAATGGAATATCCATTTCCGGTTTGCATTTGCATTACGCCTGCAGCCAAAGTCCATTTACTCTCCGGTGCCTTGTAAGGTTTGGTTTTTGGCATATCGAACGAAGTTTTGGCATCCGCAACAGGAAGCTGCACAGGCAATGTGCGCAGTCCAAACGGGTATATTAATTCACGTTCGTTTTCTGAGATTACAGGGGATACCTGCTCAGTTTTATTCTGTTTTTGCTCCCTACTTTCCTGGGTAATTCTTTTGCCTGAACGTTGTTCTATTGTTTTTACATCACCAATTGAACCTTCTTTTATTGGGGTTTTATTTTCATTACTATTGGTGCGATCTTCCGATGAAACATTGGGCTGGGGCTCATAATTTCCGGTAGCATTGGTTTTTGTAACCTCCTCTTGTTTCTGAACTGTGCCGATTTTCTTTGAGTTGGTGAGACCAATACACAATCCAGTAATTGAGACCAACAGAACGGCTGCTGCAGCTATCCACCAAAACGCAGTGCGGCGGTTGCGTTTGCGATCCATGGCACCGGCAATACCCTCCCAGGCTCCGGGCGGCACCGTTGGCTCGAAGGAATGAAACATTTCCTGTAGCTGTTTGTCGGTATGGGTATCTTCGTTTTTCAACGTTTGTTTTTATTGTCTAAAATTTCTTTAAGCATCGCACGCCCCCGGCTAAGCAGGCTTTTACTGCCACCTTCGGAAATCCCCAGCTGCTCTGCAATCTCCCTGTGGCTCAAATTGTCTATTGCATACAGGTTAATGACCAGTCGGTATTTTTCCGGCAGGGCAGCAAGGGCAGACAGTACTTCATCCACAGATTGGCGTAAAGTTTCCTGCACATCTTCTTTCTCTTCCGCCTGTTCGGCAAGCGGAATGGAATCTACTTCCACAAACTGAGGTCCGGTACCCCGTTTGCGGAAGCGCGAGATGGCCAGGTTGATAAACAGCCGCGTCATCCAGGCTTCTATGGCACTGTCTCCCTTGAAGGTGCCGATAAACTCAAAGACCTTTACAAAACCATCTTGAAGCAGATCATTTGCATCGGCAGGGTTGCCGGAGTAACGCAGGCAGTAGCCATACATTTTTTTACCGTAGCACTGAAACAATGCTTCCTGTGCACGGCGGTCTCCTTTTTTACAACCTTGTATGATGTCTTCATCCGTTAACAAGTAGTTTCAATATTAATGACGCAACATGGGGTGAATGGTTGCAAAAAAAGTGCATTTTTTGCAATTAGGCTGTGAATTTAAGGCCAAAGCTTTACCGCAGATATGTAAATATTTAATATACGCATTTTTTTCCATATTTCCAAATTAATCGAGTCAAGGCTGGCGTATTTTTGCAATGAATTGATTCCACTATCGCTAAAAAATGCTGTATGCCTGATTTTGGGTTTTGGGCTTGCCCAAAATATTCTATCCGCAACTCAAAATGATTCCTCTAAAATAAGCATTTTGCCGGTTCCCACCTTTGGCTACGCTCCAGAAACCCGCGGCTATGCCGGAGCTGTCTGCCAGATGGCATTCAAAACAGAAGATAAAATCAGATTATCGTCCCTCAAAGCGGAATTTCAATACACACAGCGAAAGCAATCCATTGCAGAAATTTCGGGAAGTGTTTTTTTGCCCTCAGAACAATGGCTGATAAACTTCGTAGCCCACAGCAGCCGGTTCCCCGATTATTGGTGGGGCATTGGGATTCAAACACCAGAAAATGCAAAAGAGTCATTCAACAGCAAAAGAAACTGGCTGGAAGTGGCTGTTTTAAAAAAAGTGCACCCAAACTGGTTTTTGGGACCGATATTCAGACATCAGCGGCGCGATGCTATTGCATTTGAACAAACATTATCTCCTTCCTCATTAAAAGTAACAGCCGCAGGACTTCAATGCCTGCATGACAGCCGCAACAATATGCTTAACCCGGTTAAAGGTGCTTACCTGGATGTGCAAATAACCCGAAATTCGGCAGTTGCTACAGGCAATGGCATCAGAATTCAGATTGACGGCAGAGCATACAAAAAAGTTGGCGCAAAAAGCATTGCAGCAGGCAGGGCAGCCTTTTCTTACCTCTCCGCTCCTACCCATTTCTTTGATTTGGCCTTACTGGGTGGCGACCGATACCTTCGTGGCTATTACCTGGGCAGGTTCCGCGATCGGGGAATGTTGGTTTTCAATGGTGAAATTCGCAAAAGTATTCACAAACGCTGGGGCGCCGCCATTGGTTTAGGAGCAGGCACGGTTTTTTCTCAATCTGCCGATGTTTTTGTCAATCCTTTTAAGCCCGCTTTCAATGCAGGCCTGCGTTTTGTTGCCGACCGAAAGGAAAATATTAACCTGCGTATTGATTATGCCGTTGGACAAAAAGGCCAATCCGGGTTTTACTTTGCCTTCGGCGAAGCATTCTGATTCCAATCCGCTTTTGTGACTTACCTTTGCGCCGTCATGCAATTTGACCGCCAAAACCTCAGCAACGACGAACTGATAAATATTTACCGCAATCTGGTAAAGCCCCGTGTAATTGAAGAAAAGATGCTGATTCTGCTGCGGCAGGGAAAAGTCGGCAAATGGTTTAGCGGCATGGGCCAGGAGGCCATTTCCGTGGGCACCACACTTGCCTTGCATGAAGATGAGTACATCCTGCCTCTTCACAGAAATTTGGGTGTTTTCACCACGCGCCACATCCCTTTCCGCAAGCTGTTTGCGCAGTGGCAAGGCAAAAAATCAGGCTTTACAAAAGGCAGAGACCGCAGTTTTCACTTTGGTACCAAAGAATACCACATTGTGGGAATGATCAGCCACCTGGGCGCCATGCTGGGTGTGGCAAACGGCATTTCTCTTGCGCACAAATTGAATAAAGAAGGTAAAGTCTCTGTGGTTTTCAGTGGCGACGGTGGCACCAGCGAGGGTGATTTCCATGAAGCCTTAAACGTGGCTGCCGTGTGGCAATTGCCCGTCATTTTTCTGATTGAAAACAACGGTTACGGCCTCAGCACACCCAGCAACGAGCAGTTTCGCTGCAAACAATTTATAGACAAAGGCATCGGATATGGTATGGAAGCCGTTCAGATAGACGGCAACAACATTCTGGAAGTTTACAATACACTGCGTAAACTCACTGAAGATATGCGCCAAAACCCCAGGCCAGTTTTGCTGGAATGCATTACCTTCCGAATGCGCGGCCATGAAGAGGCCAGCGGCACTAAATACGTCCCCCCTCATTTTTTTGAAGAATGGAAAAAGAAAGATCCCATTGATAATTATGAGGCTTGGCTGCTGAATGAAGGGATTATTACTACCGAAGATACCGAAAAAATACGCAAAGAATTTCTGGCTGAAATAGAAGCAGGGCTTGAAGAAGTATTTGACGAACCGGAACCTGTGCCCCACGAGGCAGAAGAACTGGCCGACATGTATGCAGCGGCGCCCCAAGAGCAGGTTGCCCCCTCAGGACCGGAAACCGAAAAGCGCCTGGTAGATGCCGTTAGCGACGGGCTGAAACAAAGCATGCAGAAACATCACAACCTGGTCATCATGGGACAGGATGTGGCTGAGTATGGCGGTGTCTTTAAAATAACTGATAATTTTTATAAAGAATTTGGTAAAGACAGGGTGCGCAACACCCCAATTACCGAAAGCTCTATACTGGGAGCGGGCTACGGGCTTGCCATTAAAGGACACAAGGCGGTGGTGGAAATGCAGTTTGCTGATTTTGTAACCTGTGGCTTTAATCAAATTGTAAACAACCTGGCCAAAAGTCACTACCGCTGGGCACAACCCGCAGATGTGGTGGTGAGAATGCCCACAGGCGCCGGCGTGCAAGCAGGACCATTTCACAGCCAAAGCAATGAAGCCTGGTTTTACCATGTGCCGGGTTTAAAAATCTATTATCCATCCAATCCGTTTGATGCGAAAGGTTTGCTGGCCACCGCCATAAACGATCCCAATCCGGTGCTGTTTTTTGAACATAAATTTCTGTACCGCAGCGTAAGCGGCATGGTACCGGATAACTATTACAATTTGCCTGAAGGCACCGCTACCGTTCATAATCACGGAAATGACATTTGTATCATCACGTATGGCTGGGGTGTGCATCAGGCATTAAAATTTGTTACAGAAAACCAAATCCCTGCCAGGGTTGTTGACCTGCGTACGCTATTGCCCTGGGATAAAGAAACAGTTGCCGAACAGGTAAAAGCCACCGGCAAGGTGCTGGTGCTCACCGAAGACACCCTCACCGGCAGCATCGCTTCAGATATTTCGGCTTGGATTATAGAAAACTGCTTTCAATGGCTGGATGCGCCGGTGAAAAGGCTGGGCAGCCTGGATACGCCCGTTCCACTTGCCAAAACCCTGGAAGACGCATATTTACCTTGGGGTAAATTAGGAAGTGTAATACAGGAGTTAAGAGAATTTTAGTCATGCAGTGGGAAGAAGCCATTATAGAAACCTGGCAGGTACATAACCGCAGCATGCTTTTTCTGATTGAAAACTTGCCGGATACAGCGTTTGAAACAACATTAAGTAAGCGCGGAGGAAGGACCATTGCGGCACAGCTGGCGCATTGTATTGATGTGCGGTTTTATAGAATGGAGGCCTTTGTTAAGAAAAATCAAATTGATTTTGCTCCATTTGAAAAGGGATATATCCCAACTCAACCGGAACTATTGAAAGCCTATGAATCTTCGGGCAAAATCATGGACAGTTTAATACTGGAATCGCTGAACAGCGATGGAAAAGCGCCCCATTTTGCAAGAGGCGTTGTGGTGATGATAGGATATTACATATCGCACGAAGCGCACCACCGTGGACACGCCCTGCTTACGGCAAAAACACAGGGCATTTCACTGCCTGATTCCCTAAAATGGGGTGTGTGGGAATGGAATAAACTGTAGTTTCTTGAATTTATTTCCGAAATTGCCCCTTTATTTTCTTCGGTGAAAAAACTTGTCATTTTATACGCATTGAGCCTCACAAGCCTCAATGCACAACACTTCGGACAAATCGGGATGGGGCGTTATGCAGGCATTCATGCAGCCCGAATTAATCCGGCACTGATGGCCAACAGCAAATATATCTGGCATGTGAACCTAATGGGTTGTTGGATCAATGCCAATGCTTCGGGCTACTCCATGAACCCTCCCTACAACGGAAACAAGCTTGCCCGAAGCCGCTTTGCCGATGAGTATTTCCGCAGTGAAGATAAAACACGGTTGCAGCAAAGCTGGTTCAAAGGCACCTGGGACGGCAAAGACCATTATGCCGGAATTGGTTCCATGCTGTATGGTCCGTCATTTATGGTACGCATCAAAAAGTTCAAGGTCGGATTAATTACGGATATTAATAGTCAGGTGCGTATTGATGGCATGAGTGCCAATCTTTCCAAGGCTGTTTTTAACAGAATGGATTCTGCCCGTGGTGCCTTTTCCTCATTTGGTTTGAACGCCAACGGTCAATCAGACCGCATTGCAGCATTCACCGCAGCGCAAAATCAGTGGTCGAGCATTGGAATAACCGGTGCCTACATCATTCCCATGAAATGGAAACGCGATTTACATGTGGGTGCTACCATTAAAAGTGCTCGCGGACTTGGCGGCAGCTATGTTCAAAGCGATGAAATAATTGCCACCCGCATTGCCCAGGGCGTTTACAGCCTTGATAAAACCCGAATCCAGATGGCAGATTATGAAAGCGGACGCGGCACCGGACTGGACCTGGGATTTGCCTATACCATCCGTAAAAAAGAACACCTTCAACCCGGCGATTATAAATTCAAACATCCGGATTACATGGTACACCTGGGCCTTTCGTTCATGGATATTGGCAGCATTCTGTACCGAGATGTTAAAGCCACAACATTTATAAATGCAGCACCTGTACAATGGAATGCAGCTGGCGTTCCGGGTGTTTACCAGCCTGTTCCGGATGTGAAAAATGTACAAACTATTCTTGCAGGTTTGCCCGGCGGATCTACTTTCACACAGAATTTACGTATAGGTCTGCCAACACGCATGGTATGGAGCGCCGATTACCAGTTTAAAAGACATTGGTTTATTCAAAGTCAGTGGGTACAATCCATGCGCAGCAAATATGGCAATTCTATGCGGCATGCATCTTATATGATGGTGGGTCCACGATATGAATCGGATTTATTCGCATTCACATTACCCGTAATGCTGGAATATGATTACCGCAGCATAAGACCAGCCGCCAGCATGCGCATAGGCCCCATTTATATAGGCACAAACAGCCTGCTTTCCGCTGTAAGAACCCGAAACGTAAAAGACCTGGATTATTTTATTGGCATTAGCTTCGGCGATATCCCGGGCTCCTGGATTGACCGCCAGGGAAGTGATAAGGAAGAAAAAGAAAAGATTAAGCGGGCTCAATCCTGTGATAAAATGTAAGCATTGGAAAACAACACCGGCATAGCATTTGAAATTAAAAAAATCCGTTGGATTACCATTGGGTTTGCAGGGCTTTCACTGTATAGAACCTTAAGCATTGGAATAGGGCAATTTATTTATAACGGCTATTCACTGGCTAATGAAGAGTGGATTTATTTAGCGACTGTCGTTACTTTACTTTCAATGCTTTTGGCCGACAAAAAAACTGCGGCAGTTGCATTTATAACGGCTTTGGTTTACCCAAAATTTGAGACGGTATTCGGTTCAGGCAGTATCAGTACTGCCCTTTTTATCTACTTCTGTTTTTTTCTGGGAATGTGGCGATATTTATTCACTAAATATGAATTAAATAAAAAAGAAAATAATGAACAAGCAATTGGTATTTTAAACAAGTTATACTGGATATTATTTGCTGCATACGGAGTTATAAATGCACTTTCAGCGCTTCTTCATCTAGCAGATCCCTATTGGCAAAGCGGCTTCGCTATGGAAATCAATTTAGCCCACAGTTACTGGGGCAGATTTTATTATTTCTTCAGGTATTTACGAATTAATTATCCGGAATTAATGAATTTTTTGATGCCTGTAAACAATTATGGCGTTATTTTTTCACAGCTGTTTCTTATTCCTTTATATATTTTCAGACCCACCCGAAAATGGCTGAAAATTTGGTTTATCATTTTATTGATACACATTTTTATTTTACTAAGAATTGTATTGCTGCCCCACTTTACATTACTGTTTTTTATTTTAATTTTTTACAGAAAAACACCATCGGATTATGGATTAAACCTAATAATTCCTTCTAAATCAATTAAACCACTGCGCAATTACATGTTGGCTGCATACGGAATTTTCACCTTGCTATTTTTACTCAAAACACCGATCGTTTCTACCGCAACAGATAAAACATTTTGGTTTTTGCGTGAGTGGGACACAAAAGTTTGGTTTACTAAGAGAATTAATCAAATGGGACTTGGCCAGCCTGATATTCTGAATGCTCAGGCGCTGCAAAGTGCACGGCGGTTTATGATTTATCATAAAAACGGGAATAAAAACGAATTTCTGCCGATTACCGGAAAAGATGGGGAGAGGCTCTCCTACCTTCCCGATCCATTATTTATTGAACACCAGGGCCTGGAAGTTATTTATGGCAACACTTCTGCTCACCTGGTTGCCTATGACTCATTTTCTTACATGAACTCTCCCACGCCGTACAAATGGAAAGGCCGAGCCGTAGAAAGACTCATACGCATTGATTATTTACTAAAGGGTTATAAAGGAAACCATTCCTACGAAGTGGAATTCTGGCAACGGGCTAAACCCAATCGAAACGGCATCCCCAGCTGGGACTATTCCGACACATTAATTGAGGTGAGGAAATATTATTTTGACGGAACTACAGATTTGCCCTGGCGAATTCCTGCTAAACGTTGAATAGGAAGTGCATACAGTCGCCGTCTTTTACGAGATATTCCTTCCCTTCCACACGCAATTTACCAACTGAACGACAAGCTGCTTCAGTTTTGTATTGTACGTAATCCTGGTAAGCAATTACTTCCGCACGGATAAATCCCTTTTCAAAATCTGAGTGAATTTCAGCGGCTGCCTGGGGCGCTTTGGTACCTTCGGTAATGGTCCAAGCACGTACTTCCTTAACACCAACGGTGAAGTAAGTAATGTAATTTAATAATTTGTATGCCGCTTTTATTAATTTTTCTACACCGCTTTCAGTTAGCCCCATTTCTTCCAGAAAAAGCTGTCGGTCATCAAAGCTTTCCAGTTCTGCAATTTCGGCTTCAATAGCAGCCGAAATAATAAGTATTCCGGCATTTTCACCTGTAATGGCCTGTCTTACTTTTTCTACATGGGCATTCCCTTTTACCACACTTTCAGGATCCACATTACACACATACAGCACAGGTTTGTCTGTGAGCAGGTGCATGTCTTTAAGCAAAGTCCTGCGTTCTGCGTCAATGTTTAGGGTACGGCAATTTTTACCTTGCTCCAGGTGTGTTTTAAAAGCTTCCAGTACTTCCAGCAAACGTGCAGCTTCTTTATCGCCTGCCTTAGCTTGTTTGTGTATCTTGGCAATACTCTTTTCAATAGATTCAAGATCCTTAAGCTGTAGTTCCGTATCTATGATTTCCTTATCGGCCACCGGATCCACCTTGCCATCCACGTGAATCACATTGGGATCGTCAAAACAACGCAGCACGTGCAATATTGCATGCGTATTTCTAATATTACCCAAAAACTGGTTGCCCAGCCCCTCGCCTTTGCTGGCGCCTTTTACCAGGCCCGCAATATCTACTATTTCAATGGTTGTGGGTACCACATTCTGTGGATTCACCAATTCAGTGAGCACAGATAGTCGCTCATCAGGTACAGTTATGGTTCCCACGTTTGGTTCTATGGTACAGAAAGGAAAATTGGCAGCCTGTGCTTTGGCACTGCTCACCGCATTGAAGAGGGTGGATTTACCCACATTGGGCAGTCCGACGATTCCGCATTGTAAAGACATTTTTTAGTTGACAGTTAACAGTTTATAGTCTACAGTCTGAATGACTGCTATGGATTTATTTATTTTTATCATCACTTAATTTTGATGTGTTGTTTTCGTTTGCCAATTGTTTTTTTGAAGTATTGATTATCGAAGTCAATATTTTCTGCAATTCAATTACATCATTTAAATAAAATTGAAAATCAAAATTATCAACTATTTCTGATGCATTTATCAATTTCAACCAATATTCAGTTTCCTGAGCCTCTTTCAAGGCAATCATCATTTTATATATAAAATCTTTACGGCTGTAGGCTGCAAGTGCTTCATTGACATTGGCACCAATCGACGTCCCACTTCGCAACAGCTGATTACCAAGTATATAGTGTTTTTCAGCATTTAGTTGGCTATTAAACTTAACAATTTTCACAGCAAAATCAAAGGCCTTTTTCAAAACGATGCTATTCTCTCGATTACTCATTGCCGTTTTAGCTGTTGCAACTATTTTCTGAATTTTAAAATTAAATTTAACTGTTGACTATAAACTTTTAATTGTATTTCTGTATTTCAACTATCGACTGTCAACTTTAAACTGTTAACTAGATCAGGTCTCCAATATCCTGAATCACCTTTCTTGCCAGGGCATCAGCGGTGTTTTGTGTATTACTTTCAGCATAAATACGAATAATGGGCTCGGTGTTGGATTTACGCAGATGCACCCAGTCTCCGTCAAATTCTATTTTCACGCCATCTATGGTATTGATGGGATGTTTTTTATATTTCTGTTTCAGGGCCTCTAACACAGCGTCCACATCCATACCGGGCTGCAGTTCCGCTTTGTTTTTGCTAATGACGTAGGAAGGATAGGATGCTCT
>Ga0194123_10007948_pt1 | contig 10369 bp, 6 predicted proteins | sample TA2MahsurfametaG_5_FD_155479 | JGI IMG/M metagenome (GOLD analysis project Ga0194123, IMG submission 155479) | Freshwater microbial communities from Lake Tanganyika, Tanzania - TA2015023 Mahale A surface | ecosystem: Environmental > Aquatic > Freshwater > Lake | place: Tanzania: Lake Tanganyika... | reverse complement strand
AAAAAACGAAGAGGAAGAAAAGGCTATGGAACGTGCCAAGCAGCGAGGTCGCACCAGTTCAATGGGTTCCAAGTAAACTGTTAAAAGACACTTCTACGCCCTGCCGTGGCCAACTACAGCGTAGACATTGAAGTAGGCGTAAAGGGTATCAATCAATTTGGTATCCTACAAAAACAAATTGAAGGTACACTACATAAAATAAACAAATTAAATTCTAAAAGTGTACAAAACTTTGGAGGTGTTGCTCAAAGTGTACAAAACTATAGTAAACAACTGGCTCTCGCTGAAAAAGCTTTATTAAAAGTACAAGCAGGATCTGAGCAAGAAGAAAAAGCCGTAAAAAATTATGTGACTGCCTTAGGAAACGCAAACGGAATTAGAAAACGGCAAGTTCAACTCATACAAGATGAAATCAATAATCGTAGACAAAACGTAATAGAAATTGAGCGCGAAGTAGCTGCAAATATAAAACTGATGCGTGCCGCACGAGAATCTTCCGGTTTTGGTGCATTTAGTGCAGAGATACCCGGCAACATTGCAGTTCAAAAAGCACGCAGACGTAAAGAACAACAATTAGCTAAGCGCGGAATGATGCTTAGTACCACGGGAGAAATAATCCCCAGGATTAGTGATGCTGGTGCTTTGTTAGCGAGAGCATCTACGACACCTTTTTCGGGTCAGTTCCCAATGGAAGGCCCCCTAAATATAAGGACAGGGATAGGGCAATCTATGTTGCCTGGTCAACAGGCAAAAGCACGAGCTGGTTTCAAAGGCCGCATCCCAGGCGCGGTGAGTGGTGGTCTTATTGGTCTGTCTTTTCCATTGTTATTTGGGCAAGGTGCAGAAGCTGCAATAGGCGGGGGTATAGGCGGTTTAGTCGGAGGCTTACTTGGTCCAGGAGGCAGTTTTGCCGGTTCATTAGTTGGTACTTTGTTAGGCGAATTAGCCGCCGGAAAAGGAAAAATAAAAGAACTTGCAGCTGATCTAGGTTTAACCAAAGAGCAGACAAATCAACTAGCAGCAGCATTTAATCTTGCTGGTGCTAACGCTGATCAATTTGCAGACGCTTTACGTGGGATCCAGGGAATCGGTTTTACACAAGACGATCAGGTAGAAGCCTTAAAACTTGTAAGTAAATTAGCTGATGATTATGGCGGTAAGATTGAAAAAATTACAGCTGCATATACCACATTTGCATCAAAAGGTGCTGTATCTCTAAGCGATATTAACAAATTTACAGCTCAAGGTATTCCTCTACTAGAACAACTTGAAAAGAACTTAGGCAAGAATAGAAGTGAGATTCTCCAATTAGCTAAAGACGGCAAAATCAGTGCACAACAAGTTTCTGATGCTCTTGTAGATATTGCTAACAGAGCATCTACAGAAGCACAAAAAACAAGCGATCCCTGGCGTAATTCCTTCAAATTAATTTCAGGTGCAGCAGGTTTGCTCGGAGACGGACTAAAGGTTATATTTGGCGGTATTTTTAAGACAGTAAGCACTGTAGCCGGAAAAATTGCCGAAGCTTTTGGAGAGGCGTTTAATTTTATCGTAAGGGATGCCATAGCAACTGCAGCTGAAATATCGGGTGCACTGGCACAAGCCGCTAATGATATGCAATACCTGACGAAATTAAAAGCATTTGGGGACGTTAAATCGGGGGCTAGACGCACGCAAAAAGAATTACTTGATTTGCTAAATAAGCCGCCAGAAAAGTTAGAGGCGATTCAAAAAGTCAGGTTGCCGGGCGTCACAACACCAAGTGGTACAACTGGTGGACCGGAAAATAGAACTGTTGCTCTGACTGCTGAACTGCAAGCTGTACAAGAAATAAGCGCGGCAGAAAATAAAATACGTGATTTTAGATTTTTTGGTAATGAGCAAGCAGCTATTCAAGCTGAACACGCAAAAACGCTTGCCGATATTGAACGAGATCGCGTTAAAGCTTTACAGAGCGCAAATTTTGCCACAGAAAAAAATATCATTAACGAAATAGCTATTGCCCGTATAGCAGACGCAAATCTTAAACGTGAAGATAGTTTACGTGAAGAGAAGCAAAAACAGTTTGAAGAGCAACTTCGCGTCGAACAATCTGTACGCGACTCAGTAAAATATTTTACTGATATGCGCAAAGAACAAGAACTACAAACGCAATATTCTAAAACATACCATAGATTAGTTTTAGAAGGGCTGCTTCCTGCGGAAGCAGAGCGCGTGGCCAACTTTGAAAAACAAGTATCGGTACAAAAGCAACTTCTTGATACAGATATTTTGTTGACGCAATCGGCTATCCAACGAGCCACGGCTCTCGGAGTAAGCACTGATGAACTTCAAAAACAGCTAGATATTTTAATTAAACAACGAGATGAGTTGAATCAAGAAGCTGCCAAAGGAGCTGGCCCCGGTAAATCCCCCGCAGAACGTATGCGCGATGAAATCGCAGCGCTACAAGGAGAACTTAATGAACTAACAGATCCTATTTACCAGATAACTGCTGCAGCAGAAAGTATAGGTACAGCGTTCAGTTCCTCATTCGCTGGAATTATCAACGGAAGCCTGACGGCTCAAGAAGCTTTGGCAAACTTCTTCCGAAACACAGCAAATCATTTTCTTGATATGGCGGCACAAATGATCGCCAAAATGATTCAACTGCAAATACTTAATGCTGTATTGGGCATCTTGCCTGGTGTAGGAGCTAGTGCTGCAATCGCAGCACCCAAAGTAACGGGACCGGTTATTCCCGGAATAAATGTTCCGTTCGGTTTTGCCGCTGATGGAGGCCCTGTATCCGCAGGACGTCCTTACATCGTCGGCGAACGCGGTCCCGAGATGTTTGTACCTCGCTCCACCGGCAGCATCTACCCTAACGATGCTATGGGCATGGGTGGTGCAAACATCGTCGTCAACGTTGACGCCAGCGGCTCCAGCGTTCAAGGCAACCAACCAGATGCTGCTGCCCTGGGACGTGCCATTGGCGCTGCGGTACAGGCAGAATTAATCAAGCAGAAGCGCCCAGGAGGCTTGCTCACCTAATGGCCACCTTTCCAGCCATATTGCCGTCTTACGGCGCCCAGAAGACCAGCCAGCCCCGTGTGCGGTCGATCCAGTACGGCGACGGCTACAGCCAAAGAATTCGCTACGGCCTAAACACCAATCCCAAAACCTGGGACTTGACCTGGCAAAATATTTCTGAATCCAATGCCGACACCATCGAAACCTTCCTAGATGCCCGTGGTGGCGCCGAAAGTTTTTATTGGGCTCCTCCCGGCGGCGAAACAAGTGCTACATGGATTTGCCGGCAGTGGAACAAGACTATACCGTATCTGAATCGCGCTACGATCACTGCCACTTTTGTGCAGGTTTTTGAACCATGAGCGAGATGTTTCAGGAGCTTATTAGCTCCAATCCTTACGCAATCATCGAACTATTTGAGCTGCATCTTGTTACCGCAATCCACGGCTCGGACGATAAGTATAAGTACCGCTTTCATAACGGTGTCAACGGAACAACATCTTACGGTGAAGTGAAATGGCAAGGCGAAACCTATTTCCCATTTCCTATTGAAACCGAAGGCTTTGAGTATAGCGGCAGCGGTCAACTGCCCCGCCCCAAAGTTCGCATCTCAAACATCACTGGCGCAATGTCCGCCATTTTGCTGAACGCCAATGCAGCAACAGGCGACAGTGATTTGATTGGTGCAAAGTTCATCCGCATCCGCACACTGAGTAGATTTCTCGACCCAGAAAATTTCCCGAGCAATACCAATCCATACGGCACGCCAGATAATGCGGAAATGCCACGCGAAATTTATTTTGTGGATCGCAAGACAATCGAGAGCCGTGATGTTGTTGAGTTTGAACTAGCCGCCTCGTTCGATATGGCTGGCGTGCGTGCGCCCAAGCGTTTGGCAATGTCCAATCTGTGCCAGTGGCAATATCGCGGCTTGGAGTGCGGGTACACCAGCGATGCAGTATTTGATGAAAACGATTCTTCGATCAATACAGAACCGGCGCCAAGTTTCCCGGCTGGCACCGCAACGCTGAGCGTCGGACAAAGCATCTTCGTCGATCAATATCTGACTTCCAGCAACCGCTGGTACAGAAGCCTGATTCAATCGGACGGCAACTTTGTCACCTACGCCAAAGACAACACCGCAAGGTGGGCGCTGAATACAGTCGGCAGTCCGTCTTACCGCTTGCTTAATCAGGCTGATGGCAACCTTGTGCTGTACAACAGTGGCGGCATTGCGGCGTCAAATGCCATTTGGTCTACACAGACTAACCTCCTTGGCACGCCAACCAACCTGACCCACCGCGACTGGCGCCAGGAAAACACAGTCAACACTGGCCGTGCTGGCGCATTTTTCTATGAGGTATTGGGCAATGCCGGTGATTACCCAGGACAAAGCCGTACTGCAACTCGTGCTTTTACCGTTGGCAGCCGCACGATCACAATCAGCTACACCGCCACGTCTTTCGAGTTATCGCAGCAATACAAGGACGCCTTTACGGCAATCGGGCTGACAGTCAACTATGCCTGGACGCAAGGCGCCCCAGTAATTGACAACGACTACAACGATCCAAACCTCAAGCCGATGGCAAAGGGCACGATCACCACATCAACCGGCTTGTGGCGCGTTGGCGAATACTTCAACGCAGAAGTGACAGTAACCAGCGGCAACCCGTGGCGTTTCGGTGATCCAGTTGTCACACCTGGCACGCAAGGCACCTTTAGCTCTGTGGCAGCGGTCTACAGCGTCCGCACGGGCAGTGGCTACACCAATAATGTCCTGACGATGCAGGATGACGGCAACTTGGTTTATCGCACCAGTGGCGGCGTGGCGTTGTGGGCATCCAATTATGTGAACACCCTTGAACCCCGCGTGGCGACTGGTACCGTTGATCCAGCCGATGACGTATGCGGCAAACGCCTGACTAGCTGCAAGGCACGTTTCGGCAATACAGCAGAACTACCGTTTGGCGGCTTCCCCGGTCTGGGTGGTTTCTACTGATGAGCTGGCATGATGACGCCATTTTGCACGCTAAGCAAGAGGCTCCACGTGAAGCCTGCGGTCTGTTGATGGTGGTTGATGGCGTGGAGTTGTACAAGTCATGCCGCAACCTAGCGCGTGACCCGCAGGATTTTTTCATCCTTGACCCGGATGACTATGCCGACGCGGAAGACACTGGCGAGATCCTTGCCATCGTCCACAGCCACCCGCATACACCAGCCCAGCCCAGTGACGCTGACCGCCAGGCGTGCGAAAAGTCCGGCTTGCCGTGGCACATCGTTAATCCGGTCACCGGCGAATGGAGCGGCTGCCAACCATGCGGCTACAAGGCACCACTGCTGGGGCGGCAATGGGTGTGGGGCGCTGCAGATTGCTGGACGCTGGTGCGTGATTGGTACGCCGAGACCTGGGCGCTGAGGCTACCGGACTGGAATCGACCCAAGGATCTGACGGCGTTTAACGCCAGCCCGATGTTTGAAGATTGCTGGGCGGACGCTGGATTTCAGGAGGTGGAGTTTCTTACAATGGAAGTGGGCGATGCGTTGCTGATGGCGGTCGATTCAGCCAAACCGAACCACGTCGGCGTCTACGTCGGCGATCAGATGCTGCTGCATCACGCAATCGGTCGGCTGAGTTCCCGCGACGTATATGGCCGCTACTATCAAACAAAGACGCAGCGCGTCCTACGCCACCGCAGCAGGTGCCAGTGATGCGGATAGTCAAGGTCTACGGTCCACTGGCGAAATTCCTGGGTCAGCGCAGCTTCAAGTTTGCGGTTAAGACACCAGCCGAGGCTGTGCGTTTGCTGCTGGCTAATTTCCCGCGTCTGCAAGCTCACATGGCTGAGCACGACTACAAGATCAGCGTGGGGCGTCTGCAACTACCGATTGGCGACCACCCGGAATACATCCATTATCCCACGTCAAGCAACGAGGCTATTCGGATTGTGCCTGTGATTAGTGGCGCCGGTCAAGGTGTTGGGCAGGTGTTAGCAGGAATTGGATTGATCGCAGCGTCTATTTTGTTTGCTCCAGCAGGTTTCCTGGCTGGCGGATTATTCACACTCGGTGCCAAAGCCGTTCCGTTTGTTGCTGGTATTGGTATAAGTCTTGCATTGACTGGTGTCTCACAGTTGTTGACGCCAACAACGCAACTTGCTACCGGCACCGATTCTGATTTTGACCCGCGCAAGTCATACAGCTTCAGTGGTATTCAAAACGTGGCAAGGCAAGGCGTACCAGTGCCGATTATTTATGGCGAAGTGCTGGTCGGCAGTATCGTCGTATCTGCTGGCGTTGATGTAACCACGAGATAAAAATGGGCATCCGCGCAGCACTAAACACAGGCGACACAGGTGTCGGTCAGACGCCAAATAACAACCTGCAATCCAAGCAAATTTCAAGGATTGTTGACCTGCTGTGCGAAGGCGAAATTGAAGGCTTCCCGTCTGCCCGTGCGTATACCCGTGGCACAACTGAATACAACCGCGCACTACTGAAAGACATCTTCCTTGATAACACCCCACTCGTTAATCCTGCGGCAAGTCCAGCCACTGATTATCAAGGGCCAGACATGAACTTCAAAGGCGTTAGCGTCTCGCCTAGATACGGCACTGTTGACGGCAATGGCGCTAATACGCAAACCTACCTGAAGGAACTCAGCAATGACACCGAGACTGAAGTCAGCGTCAACGCGCAGTGTGTCGGCTGGGTCTATCCCGCAGAAACACCAATCCCCGTAGTCCGCACCATTACCGACACCAATATTGACCAAGTGCGGGTCACCATGTCGATTCCCGGCTTGTCATCGATTAACCCACGCGAAGGCGAAAAAGGCACCAGATTATTTATCAAGATCGAGGTTCAAGTTGGCACCAGTAACGCCTACGAAACGATTGTCGAAAAGGATGAAGTTGCGGGTCACACCACAAACCTATACCAACGCGATTATTTGATTGACATCCTAAATGCTGCCCGTCCCATCAATATCCGCGTCACCAAAAATGGCGAATGGGACAGCGGTTTAGTTGGGTCAAACACGGTGGTCGCCAACCTGTTCTGGGCGTCTTTTACCAAAATCATTAAATCCAAAACGGTCTATCCGCACAGCGCACTTGTTGGTCTGGAGTTCAACTCAGAACAGTTCAGTAACATCCCCGCCCGTACCTATCGCATCCGTGGCATAAAGGTAAAAATACCAAGCAATGCCACAGTTGATTCCGCCAAAGGCTTCTTGGTTTATACCGGCGTCTGGGATGGCACGTTTAGCGCCACTAAAAAATGGACAACCTGCCCGGTATGGATCCTCTACGACCTGCTGACAAATAGCCGCTACGGATTCGGCACGCAAGTCACGGAGACCCAGCTAGACACCAGCAGCTTTTATGCCGCCTCGGCTTACGCGAACACGCTGGTGCCTGATGGAGCTGGCGGAAATGAGCCGCGCTTTGCCTGCAACGTCAATATCCAGACGCAGGAGGAGGCGTACAAGCTCATCAACGATCTGTGTTCAGTGTTCCGTGCGATGCCGTACTGGAGCGTGGGCATGGTCGAGTTTTCGCAAGATCGCCCCACAGATCCCGGCTACATCTTCAACCAATCCAATGTCACGGAGGAAGGTTTTAGTTACAGCGGCAGCAGCCTGAAAACACGCCACACCGTTGTTGGCGTCAAGTATTTCGACATGGATGCCCGCGACCACGCCTATGAGGTGGTGGAAGATCCAGTACTAATTGATAAGTACGGGATGGTCAAAACTGAGATCGAGGCATTTGCCTGCACCAGTCGCGGTCAAGCTCGGCGCGTCGGTCGCTGGATGCTGTACGAAGAAGCCAACACCACCGAAGTGGTCACATTCACCACGGGTATTGCCGCCGGTCAGTACGTCCGCCCTGGAACTGTGATTCAGGTGATGGATCCGGTGCGTGCAGGTCGTGTGCGTGGTGGGCGTGTTAGCAGTGCCGCAAGCGCCAAGAGCATCACGCTAGATCGCTCGGCAGATCAGTTGTTCACCGACATTGTGCCCAGCAGCTTCCGTTTCAATGTGATGCTGCCCGATAGCACGTACCAAGGCATCGAAAACGCCACGATCAACGGCAACTTGGTGACGCTGCCGACTGCGCTGAACGCCATCCCGACTGCTGGTGCGCCGTGGGTTATTGGCGTAACAACACTTTCTTCGCAACTGTTCCGCGTCATTTCGGTGCAGGAGCAAGACGGCGATCAGTACGTCATCACGGGCATCAAATACGACTTTACCAAATACGACTACATCGAACGCGACACCCCGCTGGCACCACGGGACATCACCGACCTAAACGAACCGCCAGCCACGCCAACAGGTTTGATTGCGTCCGAGTTGCTGTACGAATCAAACGGTCAGGTGCTCTCCAAGGTGCTGGTGAGCTGGGCGCCACAGCAAAACATCACGCAATTTGTGTTCCGCTACCGCTTTGAAAACAGCAACTGGACAACGATCTTTACCAAGTCGCCCGACTATGAAATCCTTAACAGCGAGGTGGGGCGTTACAGCTTTGAACTGCAGGCTGAATATTCCGTCCTGAACACAAACGTCAAACGCTCTGGTACGACCACCGCAACATTTGATGCACTGGGCAAGACAGCGCCGCCCGTGACCATCCCGGATCTGTTTATTGCGCCGATTGATGAGCGCACCGCTGAGCTGTACTGGCCGCAAGCAACCGATCTAGATGTGCGTATCGGTGGTCAAATCCGAATACGTTACACTGCAGAGATTGGTGCTAATGCTACATGGGGTCGAGCGATTGATATTGTTCCTGCGGTTGCAGGTAGTAGCACCCGCAAAATTGTTCCACTGCTGGAAGGCACTTACCTGATCCGTGCGGTGGACTCCAGCAACAATGAATCGGCTGGCGTAGCCGCCGTGGTGGTGGATTTACCAGCGCCGCAAGATGCGCTGCTGATTCAGGAATACCGCGAGGAAGACGACTCACCGCCATTCCAAGGCAGCCTTACCAATATGTTTTACAGCACAGACGAGAGTGGGCTGACCTTAACTGCGACCGGGGTGGTTGACGAAATTCCTAGCTTTGATAGCATTAGCAGTATTGACTTTTACGGCAATATCTCTACGATTGGAACATATCAATTTCTTAACACACTCGATCTTTTAGATGTATATGACATTGATTTGCAACTGATTCTTAAGACACGAGCAATAGAGCCGGGCAGTTTTGTTGATGAACAAACTGAACAACTTGACACGTGGAATGATATCGATGGTGATGACTTGAGTGCAGTAAACGCTGCACTGTACGTTCGCTCTACAAACGACAGCCCAGTTGGTCTCATTGATAGTATTGCTAGTTTTGATGTGATTGCTAATGTTGATGATCTTGGTGGAGTATTTACTGCATGGCAGCCGTTCGTGAATGGCACAACTCGCGGTCGGGCGTTTCAATTCAAGTTAGAAGCTACAAGCACAAATCCGGCGCAAAATATTGTTGTTGAGGAGCTAGGCGTGTTGACACGATTCCAGCGGCGTATTGAAACGCAACGTAACCTCAGCAGTGGTGCAGCCGCTTTCACGGTGACGTACCCAGCACCGTTTTATGCAACGCCTAGCATCGGCATCACGGCGCAAAATATGGCAACGGGCGACTTCTTTACGATAAGCAACGCCACCCGCACAGGTTTTGCCGTGACCTTTAAGAACAGTGGAGGTAGCATGGTGAGTAAGACCTTCGACTACCAGGCCGTGGGTCACGGCAGGCAGATCATCTAATGGCTCAAGCGACTGACTACGTACTAGCCAATCAGAGCGGCGCAAATTTCCGTGCTGAGCTGAACAGCATCCTGGCGGCAATCGTCAGCCAGAACAGCGGTTCAACAGAGCCGACGACCATGTACGCCTACCAATGGTGGGTTGATAGTGGCGTCAGCCCAGCATTGCTGAAGCTCCGAAACTCAGCCAACTCGGCTTGGATCACTATCGGTGATGTCACTGCTGCAAATTTAGGTTTGCTGAGCAATGCCACTGCAGCCAGCACATACCTCGCCTTAGCGGGTGGCACGGTTACCGGCAACCTTGAGATCGGCACCGCTGGCAGCCTGACATTTGAAGGCAGCACCGCCAACGCCTTTGAGACCACGCTGGCAGTCACGGACCCCACGGCTGACCGCACGATCACGCTGCCTGATGAAACGCTGACTGTGGCGGGGCGTAACGTGCTGCAGACGTTTACCGCAGCGCAACGTGGCAGTGTGACGGCGCTTACGGATGGGGCGACTGTAACCCCAGATTTTTCGGCGTCGAACTTTTACTCGCTGACCATCGGGGGCAACAGAACACTCGCCAACCCCACGAACATTGCTGCTG
>Ga0194123_10007945_pt1 | contig 10371 bp, 9 predicted proteins | sample TA2MahsurfametaG_5_FD_155479 | JGI IMG/M metagenome (GOLD analysis project Ga0194123, IMG submission 155479) | Freshwater microbial communities from Lake Tanganyika, Tanzania - TA2015023 Mahale A surface | ecosystem: Environmental > Aquatic > Freshwater > Lake | place: Tanzania: Lake Tanganyika... | reverse complement strand
ATCCCAGCTCAGCTGTTGGCCTGACTTGGAAGGCTCTCCATATCCAGTGACCACTATCTTACAGGTAGGACTGTTACGAACACTGCCGGCTAGGAAGGTAAGGGCCAACTCAGCATCGCGGCTAATGGCAACAGAATTCTTCTTGAAAAGGATGCTGGGGCCACCAATGTTTGCACAGGGCTCAACGCGAGGAGCGCTCATTTCACTACAGCATTTGGGATCCGGGCATTTACCTACGCCGTCCGCATTGACAGGCTGGCACTCGGTGGGGGTGATGAGCTGCTTGTCTTTGCAGTCGGGGACACCGTCGCCATCCGTGTCTCGGGATACACCTTGAACATCTACGGGGCAACCCTTGGGCGTGCTGGGCTCTCTGTCAAACTGATCTGTTACCCCATCGCCATCAGCATCATCCAGCACAGGCTTCGGAATTTTCATGCGCTTGGGAGATGACAACTCGCTATAGGGGAAGTTGAGTGGATTGACCCAGTAGAGAGGCTCAACACTCTTGCCTTGCTTGCCCAAGTTAAAGTTGATGCCAGCTGAGAGGTGGTTGTACGTATCGTTCTGAGGCGTCATGACCGGGGCCCCTACAACTTGGGCAGACCAGCGCTGACCGTCCAACAGGTCATCCTGGATAACAGTGAACCGTTCTTCCAAACTGATATTCACGCGGGATGATATTTTAAAGGAGAAGCCAAAGCCGATGGAGGCATGGGCACGGGCAGTAAAGTCATCAAATATCTGAGATTTGGAAGCGCCGTAGGATTCTGCCGGAGTCTCATAAGAGTCATCAAGTAGATCGTTCAGAGCTTTACGGACGTCTGCGCGATCGGCATAGACGGGTCTTCCCGCGAGAGGGGCAAAATTGTAACGTGTGCTGCCATTCAATGCGTTGACATTGGTTTTGTACCAGGACAATCCACCACCTGCCAACAGATACACGTTGGTTTTGCTGGAGGCTTTGTGAAATAGAATGTTGTTAAGGGAGAACAAAGCCTGAACGGACAGATCATTCACGTTGGCTTTGTAGTTGTAAAAGACAACCTGGCCGCCAGGCAGCACATTACCGGAATTGTCAATTCGGTTGGGTATATAACCAGTACCGGTCCATGCTGTGTTGTAGCGAAAATTCCCTGAAGGCTTCCAGTTCAAACCGATACCATTGCCATGGGAATAGGCAGCTCGGAGAGATACCAAATAACCAAGTGATTTGCGGACGTGTGCGCCAAAACCGAAACTGGGCACCGGACTTACGTCGCCATTAATCTGGAATGTGCCGACTTTAACACCGAGCTCCCACATACTGCGTGGCTTGGCAGGAAAGTCATACTGATTGTTCATGAATTCGCTCTGCTGGGCAGCCCGCGAAGCCGGAATCACCGCGGAATCTCTCCAGCTATAACCTCCGGAGGTCTGGGCTTGTAGCCCGGAAACGGCCGGGAAGACTGCAAGAGCAAGCAGGATTTGCACATTTTTAATAGACATAGCAGTTAAGGGTTGAGTGGTAAAGGTTCATATATTGGATCCAAAGGTAAAAATACGTGATTCTACATAATGCAACAAATATACCGAACGTATTATCAATCAGCAAATTTTTACCAATTATTTTAATTATCCTGAATATTCAATAGTCAGTCCACCGGCACTTGCCCAGGGGTAAGGAAAGGAGGACGCGAAATATACCTACTTTCATGCTTTTTTCATGGCGGCTATACCTGATATTATTAGAGCTGAGCTCGAAATCTTTGAGGATGTCTTCAAAGGGTCAGTACAGAGCCAGGTTCCCCTGCTGGACCGGATCATGCGATATATCGTCAGAACCCGTGGGAAGCAGATGCGCCCCATGTTCGTCATCCTCAGCGCCAAGCTTTTCGGCGACGCAAAGCAGCCAACGTATCGTGCAGCCTCGCTCGTAGAACTTCTACACACCGCCACCCTGGTACATGACGACGTGGTGGACGGCTCTCTGGAAAGAAGAGGGTTTTTCTCTGTCTATGCGTTGTGGAAATCTAAAGTGTCCGTCTTGGTTGGGGACTACCTGCTGGCCAAGGGACTGCTGCTCTCGCTGAACAATGGGGATTTTGAGATCCTGCGGATCATGTCCAGGGCAGTTAAGCTGATGAGCGAGGGGGAGCTCCTCCAAATGGAGAAAGCACGACTGCTCGACACAGATGAAGATAGTTATTTTACGATTATTCGGAACAAAACAGCCTCGTTGCTGGCCGCCGCCTGTGCCGCCGGCGCTTATTCCACTACCGAAGACCAGGAAAGCGCCGAGCGAATGCGTGAGTTTGGAGAATGGGTGGGGATCGCCTTCCAGATCCGCGACGACCTATTCGATTACAACAGAGAAGATGCCGGCAAACCTACCGGCAATGACATCCGGGAGAAAAAGATGACACTGCCTCTGATCCATACCCTCTCCCAATGCGACCGCACCACCCGCAAAGAGCTACTTCACATCCTGCGCAACAGGAATCGAAATCGAAGAGCAGTCGATCGGTTGATCCGGGAAGTCCAGGCCCATGGCGGCATCGAATACGCGCAACAGCGGATGATAGAATTCCGCGACATGGCGTTGGCAAGACTCCACGAATTTGAGGATACCCCCGTTCGGAAAGCGCTGGAGGAGTTGGTCCGTTTTTCGACCGACCGCCGCCGATAAATATCGAGAAGTTTCAAAGTTTAATTCCTGCCAATAGCTACACTTCGCTCACAATCATATTCCATTAGTATACATGTAGTTAGGGTCAAATCTATTCCGTGAAAGATTCCCCAGCCATCCATTCCACACTCCGATCTATGAATGCGGTGAGTAATTGGCCTTTTAACAAGCCTTGAGAGAGTAAAGCTAGGTCGGCTAGGGTACGCGTCCGCTTTTGTTGCCTGTCGGAGTCCGTGTCATGCAGTATGGAACGGCATACAGGGTGGTTACCGTTCACGGTCAAAGTCACTTCGTCTGGCATATTGGCGTAAAAGCTTCCCATCGGCCCGCCCATATTCCCCATATCCTTCATCCGACGAACAAACTCTGGCCGGGTGGCTTGTACCGGACTGACCTCAGGGCTGAGTCCTTTGACCTCCACCTGCACCTGCAGTCCTTCTGCTTTGATATCGAAAAGGCCCTTCAATCGGTCTGTTTCTTCACCAGTCAGCACGCTCTCCGCATTTTCCTGGATGTCGATGAGGTTGTCGGCGATGTCTGCGTCGACGCGGTTAAAGCGCACTTTTTCCCAATGGCTCTCCATATGGTTGATGAAACCGGCATCTACGAGGGTGTCCAGTTTCACTACTTTGTACCCTTTTTGGCTGGCGGCGCGCACATAGGCATCTTGCTGCACCGGGTCAGTGGTGTAGAGGATGACCAGCTTTCCATCTTTGTCTATTTGAAGCGCCTCGGATGCGGTACGGTACTCCTCTATGGTGTACCAGTTTCCCTCCTTGGCATCTTGCATGATGTGGAAACGGTCTGCTTTTTCCCGGAATTTGTCATCTGTCATCATACCGTATTTGACGAACAGCCCCAAACTCTCCCATTTCTGTTGGAACGACTCCCGGTCAGTACGGAAAATCTCATCGAGTTTGTCAGCCACTTTCTTGGTGATATGGCTATTGATTTTACGGACGTTGGGGTCACCCTGTAAATAGCTTCTGCTGACGTTGAGGGGAATGTCCGGTGAGTCGATCACACCTTGCAGCAGCATGAGGAACTCAGGCACGATATCTTTCACTTCGTCTGTGACAAATACCTGATTGCAGTAAAGCTGGATCTTGTCTTTCTGCACTTCATAGCTTTGTCGGATGCGCGGGAAGAAGAGGATTCCGGTTAGGTTGAAGGGGTAGTCGACGTTCAAATGAATCCAGAAAAGGGGGGTCTCCTGGAAGGGATAAAGCTCCTTATAAAAATTCCGATAATCCTCTTCGGTGAGGTCAGCGGGCTTACGGGCCCAGGCAGGGTTTATATTGTTAATTTGCTTGTCTTCAAAGTAGATGGGTACGGGGAGAAATCGGCAGAATTTCTCTAGGATCTGCCGGATGCGGGAAGATTCAAGGAACTCCTTACTCTCTTCGTTGATATGCAGGATGATGTCGGTCCCGCGCGCAGGCTTGGATGTCTCTTCCAGGGTAAATTCCGGACTCCCGTCGCAGGCCCATTGAACGGCCTGTGCACCCTCACGGAAGGAACGGGTCAGGATCTGCACATGGTCGCTGACCATGAAGGCAGAGTAGAAACCCAAACCAAAATGCCCAATGACACTTGCCTCGTTCTGACCTTTGTACTTTTCAAGGAACTCTTCCGCACTGGAGAAGGCAACCTGATTGATATACCGATCTACCTCTTCGGCGGTCATCCCCACGCCCCGATCGGATATACTGAGGGTGCCGGCCTTGGCATCAATGGCGACGTCTATGCGGAGTTCTCCTAAGTCCCCAGTCGACTCCCCGGCAGCCGCATAGGTCGAAAGCTTACGAGAAGCGTCGATGGCATTGGAGATCAGCTCCCGTAGGAAAATATCGTGCTCGCTGTACAAGAACTTTTTGATGATTGGAAAGATATTTTCCGTGTGCACGCGGATTTGTCCTTTCTGCATAACTCTGGGTTTATGTTGTCCGGCATAGATCTCCAAAAGGGATGCCAGCAGCCGGTCGACTGACACTCTGTCAATTTTCCCGGCCGAGATGAAAAAAAATGTCTCAATCCCGGGGTTTTTCCGTGGAAATGGACTAGTTTTGCACCCCCATCTAATTATCAAATACAGGGAACATGCAGCATTATGAGTTGATGGTGATCTTCACCCCTGTCCTGAGCGAGGAAGAATTTCGATCCGCTCGGAAAAAATACACGGATCTGATCGCCGCCGGCGGTGGTTCTGTAGTACATGACAATCCCTGGGGGCTGAGATCACTGGCGTATCCCATCCAGAAAAAGACCACCGGTCTATATTGGGTCATGGAGTATCATGCGCCATCCGACATGAACGAGAAGCTGAAGATCCAGCTAATGCGTGACGAGCAAGTCATTCGTCAAATGGTTGTCAAGCTCGACAAGTATGCCGTTGAGTACAACCTGAAAAAGAGAAGCGGCGTATCTACCGGTTATCACAAAGCAGTGGAGGGTTGAGCCATGGCGAAAGCGAACGAGATTAAGTATCTGACAGCCATAAAAACGGAGAAGCCTCGCAAGAAGTTCTGCCGTTTTAAAAAGTATCGCATCCGGTACATCGACTACAAGGATGCGGAATTTCTTAAGAAGTTCCTCAACGAACAAGGGAAGATGCTCCCAAGGCGGATAACCGGCAACTCGCTGAAATATCAGCGCAAGGTGTCTGAAGCCATTAAGAGGGCCCGCCAAATGGCCATCCTCCCATATGTGACCGACCTCCTGAAGTAGAAACACCGTTGCCGCGTCAGCTGGCGAGGACAACACGTAAAAAGAGACGAACATGCAAATCATTCTAATACAGGATGTAAACAACCTCGGTGGAGCCAACGAGGTTGTGACGGTCAAAAACGGGTATGCACGAAATTTCCTCATACCCCAGAAAATGGCCATCGAAGCTTCCCCCGGTAACCTTAAACAACTGGAAGAGCGCCTAAAGCAGATTCGCAAAAAGGAAGAGAAGATGATGGCTGAAATCAACCAGGTCATCTCCGTACTCAAAGCCTCTCCCCTGCGCATCGGAGCAAAGACGGGGACGTCTGGACGCATTTTCGGTGCTGTGACGAATGTGCAGGTCGCCCGGGCCATCCGCGAGCAGCGCGGCTATGAGGTGGACCGCCGTAAAATCTACATCATCGACGAGATCCGTGAATTGGGAACTTATAAATTGAGGGTTGACTTCGGTAACGGTCACGAGACAGAATTCGAACTGGAAGTTGTTGCAGAGTGATCCCCCTTCAATAATCATCCATACAGAACCCTCGGGCCTAATCTCGGGGGTTCTGTATTTTTTGACAGGGCTAAGGACATGTAGGCGTCCGATGTGGATATTGTTCGGCCTCGGACTCAGTCTAATCCAGGGATGTGCCAGTCATCAGCACCGGCAGCCTTCGCTGCCGACAGACAACATACCTTCTCACCATCAGATGATCTGGGATGCTTCCATCCCCGGCAAAGTCAGCTCCCAGCAGCGGTTGCTGTTCAAGACCCGCGAAGTATCGGCTTTTCCTCATGCATACCCGGGACTGATGGTGCTTGAAACTGCCATCCGCATATTTTACCGCAACAAAGGCAATGCCTATACCTAGAATGATGCCCGTGGCCTGATAGAGAGCTGCCTAGACCGCTACAACAGGATCCTGAAGCTCTCAGATGAAGGTGATCCTTTCCACGTGCCGCATTTCAATACATACAAAGGGATGGTCCGGGGAGAAGCTACACAGCAAGCCCGCCTAAGCGCCGACCCGAAGGCGGCGCTCATGATGACAGCATAATACTTCGACTACGCAAAGGCTTCCAGGAAAGCAGTTACGGAATAACAAGCCCGACAAGTGGACAGGTACTTGCCCAGAAAGCCGACAGACTACGCCTCCCTGCTGGATTCTCAGACCCGGACAGACGGTAAGTTGAATGCCATCGACGACCCCCTTCACCCCCAGTACAAACTGCAGTGAGAATACCTCAAACGCAACCGATCGCCGGATCAACAAGGCACCTAGACCTGCCTGTCGCCCTACCAGAAACTATATGCCCTTGGGGATACTGGGCAGTGAATTGCCCACTTCAGCTGAAAACTCTATCAGATAGGTGACCTGCCTTCTGAGAATGGGAGTACATCTTGCAAAGATGAAATATGTCGTGTTTAGCCCCTAGTGGAATGTATCTGCCAGCAATCGTCAAAAAAAATCCTGACCGCACTGGCCAGGAATCTCAACTATCTCTTGCAGAACAATATGGGAATGGCAGGGTAAAAGCCTGAATTAGCTCCTGCCCCGGAAATGCCCAAGGTCGAGTCAAATTTCTATTTCCTAATAGCTTCAGCATGTACCTACATGACTCCCCATCCAAACATCTCTTTGGTTTGGAGAAACGTGATTTCAGCCATGGCTGCAACCGAGTGTCGGAGCCCATCAAACTGGCTCCGCATCTGCCCTGGGAAGATTCAGCATGGACCCCACAAAGAGTGTATGCAGCCATGGCTTCCGGTGATAAATAGTTTGTTTCGCGGCAACGGCCCATTCCCGATCAATCATTTACTTCACTGCATGGATGGATACGAAAGGTGTCATTCACTTGCGGGACGATATTTGCTGCAAGGGCGAACGGCTGATGGAGATGATTTTTTCAAAAAAGTAATCCAGGAAAGTAACAACTGATGCATATTTATGTTACCTTAGGTATTACAATTATTGAAAAAAAGGTAAAAAGCCTATAAAAAGGCCATCATCAAACTTGCCAGTATGAATATTTATGTGGGAAATATTAATTTCCAGCTCCGGAATGAAGACCTCTTCAATCTCTTCTCCCAATTTGGTGAAGTTAGCTCAGCAAAAATCATCTCTGACCGTGAGACGGGTCGCAGCAAAGGCTTCGGCTTTGTAGAGATGGACAATGCAGAAGAGGGCCAGAAAGCCATTGCCGCCCTCAACGAATTTGAGGTGATGGGCCGCAAGCTAATCGTCAATGAGGCTAAGCCCCAGGATCGCTCCGGAGGTTTCGGTGGCGGGGGTGGAGGCTTCCGCAGGCGCAATTTCGGTGGCGGTGGCGGTGGTGGCTATCGCGGCGGTGGCGGCTATCGCGGCAACGGAGATGGCAACCGCGGTTCCTTCGGTGGTGGGGATTATTGACCTTTTACATCATATCTACTTTCAATCCCGGACAGTTCCGGGATTTTTTTTATGAGTAAACCATTACACATGCGAGTAGGCTCCTCATCGATCATAGCGGGTTGCATGAAATGGGGGCGGTGGGGAGCCAACTTCTCAACCGGGGATTATGATCGATTGATCAGGCAATGCCTGGAGCTCGGCGTGACCGCCTTCGATCATGCCGACATCTATGGAGGATATACGACGGAGGAGGAATTTGGCAGGGTTTTACAGCAGTGGCCAGAGCTTCGGCCCAAGTTGCAGCTCATCAGTAAGTGCGGGATTTGCCTGGTAGGCCCAGAAAGACGTTTGCACCGCTTAAAGCATTACGACACACGCGCCTCCCATATCAGGGCCTCAGTGGAAGGCTCCCTGAGAAAATTACACACCGATCGGTTGGATTTATTGCTCATCCACCGACCTGATCCCCTGATGGAGCCAGAGGAGGTGGCAGCGGTGCTGCAAGATTTGCTGCAGGAGGGAAAGATTCTCACTGCAGGTGTCTCCAACTTCAGTCCTTCCCAGATGGATCTCTTGCAGCGTTGGCTTCCGCTCAGAGCACATCAGATGGAGCTCTCTCTCTGCCATACAGACCCCCTGTTCAACGGGGTGTTTGACCGATGCCGTCTCTACGATTGCTCAATACAGGCCTGGTCGCCATTGGGAGGACTCTTCGCGGGAAATGCGAACATTCCAGATCATCATCGGCGCATTTTAGAAGTGGCCAGTCACTTAAGCCAGCAACACGAGGCAGGCATAGACCAGATCCTGCTGGCCTGGTTGATGCACCATCCCTATGGGCTTCAGCCGGTGATTGGAACCACCCGACTTGAAAGGATACAGGCGGCAATAGCGGCTGAGCAGATTGTGTTCACCCGACAGGAATGGTTTCAAATGTTGGAAGCATCCCGGGGAGAGGAGGTTCCGTAGGATATCTGACGGAGGTAGGAACATATTATGGGTATTTCCATGCAGGAAACCCCAGAGAAGCTGTGTCGCGCAACTTTCCTTGGCCGTCGCGATACACGAGCATGATGGCCACGCCTTTCATGTGGGATACCCATTGGAGGGATGCTTCCACGCCGAGCACATGACAGGTATGGTCGATGGCATCCGCAGTCATCGCAGTCGGAGCGATGGCTGTCACGGAGACGACTTGGCTGTTGGCGGGTTGGGCAGACCGAGGGTCTAAGATATGTCCGATTTCCCTGCCTTGGATGCGTCGGATATTCCGATAAATACCGGAGCTGGTGATGGCTCCGTTTGATGGAGCTACAGTCCATGAGTGGGCTTTTGATGCGATACCTGGCGGAGCCTCGATGCCGATGTTCCAGGGCTTGCCTTGCGGGTTTTTCCCTTTTAGTCGTATTTCACCGCCAAGTTCTACTAGATAATCGGTGATGCCTGCTTGTTCCAGGCGTTGGGCAATCAGGTCTACGGTATATCCCTGGGCAATGCCGTTGCAGTCGATTTGCACCTGGGGTATGTCTTTTAGCAGGCTGTCGTTCCGGATGGTGAGGTGTTTATAGCCGATATGGCTGGACAGTATCTGTAATGCCTTAGCGGTTGGCAGGCGCTGGACAGGTGTTTGGCCGAATCCCCAGGCATCCATCGCTGGGAGGATGGTGATATCGAAGGCGCCCTGGGATGACTCGGAAAAATGAAGGGCCGCCTGAGCGATGTGCAGCAGATGGGTATCTGCGTGGATTCCCAGACGGGAGCGGTTGAAGGCGCTGATGAGGGAGGCGGGGTTATAGAGGGAAAGGGATAGGTCGATGGCCTGGAAAATGCTATCGAAGGCGGGTGGCGGAAGGGCTCTAGGGCGGGGTTGGTAAGAAATCTGGTAGGTGGTGCCTTGTGCTTGTCCCCGAAGATGTTGATAGGGTTGGGCGAAGGCCTGGCCAAAGGACAGGCTGAGCAGCAGGAAGGAAGATATGGAAATGGGCAGAGAAGGCATATAAAAACAAATCCCCGCCAAAGCGGGGATTTGCAAGGAATATGGCACCTACCTACTCTCCCGTCTGCAAGCAAACAGTACCATCGGCCATGAGGGGCTTAACTTCTCTGTTCGGGATGGGAAGAGGTGAACACCCTCGGCAAAAGCACCATAAGAATGTATCCGACGTGTCGGACAATATTGTCATATTGGGGAGTTGTAGAAAGAGAAACAAAAAAAATTAAAGCTTACGGGCAATTAGTACTACTCGGCTTTAGTGTTACCACTTTTACACCTGTAGCCTATCAACGTCATCGTCTTTGACGACCCTTAAAAGGAAACTCATCTTGAGGAAGGTTTCACGCTTAGATGCTTTCAGCGTTTATCCTGTCCGTACATAGCTACTCGGCACTGCACCTGGCGGCACAACCGATACACCAGCGGTACGTACGACCCGGTCCTCTCGTACTAAGGTCATGTCCTCTCAATTTCCTAGCGCCCACCACAGATAGGGACCGAACTGTCTTGCGACGTTCTGAACCCAGTTCACGTGCCACTTTAATCGGCGAACAGCCGAACCCTTGGGACCTTCTCCAGCCCCAGGATGTGACGAACCGACATCG
>Ga0194123_10007938_pt1 | contig 10377 bp, 9 predicted proteins | sample TA2MahsurfametaG_5_FD_155479 | JGI IMG/M metagenome (GOLD analysis project Ga0194123, IMG submission 155479) | Freshwater microbial communities from Lake Tanganyika, Tanzania - TA2015023 Mahale A surface | ecosystem: Environmental > Aquatic > Freshwater > Lake | place: Tanzania: Lake Tanganyika... | reverse complement strand
CTGACGGCGCCATCGAGCTGCTCCTGCAGGCCCATCTCGGCCACAGCTGCCTGCAGTGGCGCCGTCTCGGCCACGAACCGCACCCGCAGCGGCAGGCGCTCGACCGCCTGCAGGCAGCCTTCGAGAATCGGCCCGGGGGCGTGATCGCCGCCCATGCCATCCACGGCCACCCAGAGGCGATCGGCGTCGTTGATCGGGATGCCCTCGCCGGGGCCGCCCAGGCCCCGTTGCAGCCGCCGCAGCGGGTCAAACACCAGGGGCTCGAGCACAGAACCGGCCACGCTGCCGGCTCCGGAGACCACCGAGCCAGCCATCGACCCGGCGCCCGACACCACCGAGCCGGCCATCGATCCGGCTGCGCCGGCCACGTTGCCGGCAACGCCGGCGGCCGAGGTGGCGGTGTCCACCAGGGTGGTCACGGCCGCATTGCGCCGATACCAGATCACCAGGCGGCGGATCGTGCGGTTGGGCTTGCCCCGGCGGCCCGGCAGCCCGCTGGTGTCAGTGTCCTTCGGTGGCAACGGCGTCAACGATGCGCTGGAACAGATAGCCCGTGCCACGAGCCGTGAGGATCAGCTCGGGGTTGGCCGGATCATCTTCCAGTTTGGAGCGCAGCCGGGAGATGTGAACATCCACCACCCGAGTGTCGACGTGACGCTCCGGCGTGTAGCCCCACACCTCCTTGAGGATTTCGCTGCGGCTGAATGGTTCGCCCGAGCGGCCCACCAGCAGCTCCAGCAGGCTGAATTCCATGCCGGTCAGACGGATCCGCTCGTCGGCCCGGTACACCTGCCGTTTGTTTGTGTCGATGCGCAGAGCGCCGATGCTGATCACCCCGGAGTTGGGAATGCCTGCCACGGCCTCCTTCTCCACCCGGCGCAGCACGCAGCGAATGCGCGCTTCCAGCTCCTTGGGGCTGAAGGGCTTGACCACGTAGTCGTCGGCGCCCAGCTCCAGGCCGGTGATGCGGTCGGCCACATCGCCCAGGGCCGTGAGCATCACGATCGGCACGTCGGATTCCTTGCGCAGCTCCTGGCAGACGCCGTAGCCATCGAGCTTGGGCATCATCACGTCGAGCACCACCAGGTCGGGATTGCACTGGTGAAAGGCCTCAAGCGCCTCTTCGCCATCGCTGGCGGTGACGACCTTGAAGCCGATCATCGACAGGCGTGTGTCCAGGATCCGGCGGATGCTCGCCTCGTCGTCGACGACAAGGATCGTTTCTTTTGCTGCTGGTGAGGCCGTCATCGAGGCGGCTTGGCGGTACAACGGATCCGATCTACTGAAAAGGCCAATGGGGGGGCTCGTTCACCGAACGACGCCTTTCTTCACAACTCCACCGCGACGCTCTGCCTCGCTTGTTGGGCGCTCCGCCCCGTGGGCGCTCCCCATCCTCGGCCCCCTGGCCCCCCATTTCTCGATCCCCGCTCTGGTGCCCAAGACCGCGTCGCTGTATGTGTGCACCGAATGCGGTGCCCAAACCCGCCAGTTCTTCGGGCGTTGCAGCAGCTGCGGCAGCTGGAACACGTTGATCGAGCAAACGGCGCCGGCGGCAGTCGATCAGCGCCGGCGGCGGCCCGTGCCGGCGGCGGGCGAGGGGTTGGCACCCGCGGTGGCGCGCCGTTCCGAACCGATCGCGGCTGTCGGCGAGCGGCCGTTGCAGCGCCTCAGCAGTGGCTACGGCGAATTTGATCGGGTGCTGGGCGGCGGCCTGGTGCCGGGCTCCCTGGTGCTGCTGGGCGGTGATCCCGGCATCGGCAAAAGCACCCTGCTGCTGCAGAGCGCCCGCGCCATGGCCGCTCGGGCCTCGGTGCTCTATGTGAGCGCCGAGGAGTCGGCCCAGCAGGTGAAGCTGCGCTGGCGCCGGCTGGCTGAGTTGATGCCGTCGCTGGCCGGCGATGGCGCTGCACCCGCGGCTGACCCCGACCTGCAGCTGCTCTCGGAGACCGATCTGGAACTGGTGCTGCAGGAGCTGGAAAGCCTGCGCCCAGCGGTGGCGATCATCGACAGCATCCAGGCCCTCCATGACGGCGAACTGGGCAGCGCCCCCGGCTCGGTGGCGCAGGTGCGCGAATGCGCCGCCGCCCTGGCCCGCATCGCCAAGCGGCAGCACACGGCCCTGCTGCTGGTGGGCCACGTCACCAAGGAGGGCATGCTGGCCGGCCCCAAGGTGCTCGAGCACCTGGTGGATGCGGTGCTCACCTTCGAGGGCGACCGCTTTGCAAGCCACCGATTGCTGCGGGCGGTGAAAAACCGCTTTGGCGCCACCCACGAGCTGGGGGTGTTTGAAATGCGCGATCGCGGCCTGGTGGAGGTGAGCAACCCCAGCGAGCTGTTTCTGGGCGGCAGTGAGCCCAGCAGCGGCACCGCCACGATCGTGGCCTGCGAGGGCACCCGGCCCCTGGTGGTGGAGCTGCAGGCCCTGGTCAGCACCACCAGCTATGCCAGTCCCCGCCGCAGCGCCACGGGCCTGGCCGTGAATCGCTTGCATCAGATCCTGGCGGTGCTGGAAAAGCACCTGGGCCTGCCGCTGTCGCGCTTCGACTGCTACCTGGCGGTGGCGGGGGGGCTCGAGGTCGAGGAGCCCTCGGCAGATCTCGGGGTAGCCGCGGCAGTGGTGGCCAGCACCCGCGAGCTCACCCTGCCGCCGGGCACGGTGCTGATCGGCGAGCTGGGCCTGGGCGGCCAGCTGCGCCCGGTGAGCCAGCTGGAGCTGCGCCTGGGCGAGGCCGCCCGGCTCGGTTTTACCCGCGCCGTGGTGCCCCGCGGCAGCGGCCTGGGGCCGGTGGCGGCGGGTCTGGGCCTGCAGCTGCTCGAGGCGGGCACCATTGCCGAGGCGCTGGTGGCGGCCCTGGGCGTCAATCCTGCCGACGCCTAGCGCTGGTGCTCCAGCAAACCCGGCCCCATCCCGGGTCGCATCACCGGCCCCATCCCTGGTCACCTCAAGGGTCGCATCTTGATGCCTGGGAAAAGAACTGCGATGCAAGCCTGGTGGGGCGGAGGGAGCTGTGCGCACCACCCTGACCATCAGCGATGCTCTTTAACGAGCAGGCCAAGGTTGAGGCGGCCCGCCAGGGCACCACCGTGGGTGGCGTGTTTGAGAGCGCGTTGCGGGGCTATCTGGAGCGGCTCGATCAGCTGCAATGTGCTGAGCTTCCTGACTTGCCGGTGTTGACCGCCGGTTGCGTCAGGCCCGGGGTCGATCTAGACCGCAATGCGGCCTTGCGTGAGCTGCTTGACGAAGGCCTGGAGATCAATGCACTGCGGTGATGTCAACGTGCTGGTGCAGGCCTGCATCGCTGGCACGCGGCACCACCGTCCTGCTCGTGCCTGGTTGTTGCAGCAGCGCTGTGCGCCTCAGGGGCTCGGCTTGTTTTCGGTGGTGGTCAGCGGCTTTTTGCGGGTGGTGACCAATCGCCGCGTGTTCAGCGCTTCACCCACGGTGCGGATCCTGGAGCCGGGGCCGCGTCACTTGGAGCCTGTTCCGTGAGTTGGTTCTGGCTGATCGGCCGGCTTCGGTTGGCATGACCGATGTCTACTTGGCGGCCGCAGCCATCGAGCGCGATGCCGTCTGGGCGTCGTTTGATCGCGGTTTTGCTCGCTTTCAGGCGCTGCGCTGGATCAACCCCGAAGACCTTCAGAGCTGAATCCTCAGAAGCGTTGAAGGCTCAGAAGTACACGTCAACGCTGCCGCGGCCGCTGGTTTTGAGCCAGTTCTGGGCCTCGATGTAGTTGTTGGGGGCCAGGCGGATCGCCTTGCCCCAGAACTCGGCGGCCTGGTCGTACTGCTGATCGGCCTCGTCGGCATCGCCGCGCTCCTCGGCCAGCGCGCCGAGGTGGTGGTGAATCACGGCCATGTTGTTCAGGGCCTGGGGCATCTTGGCGTTGAGATCCAGGGCCTGGCCGTAGAAGTCGAGCGCTTTGCTGTGTTCGCCGTTGGAAGCGAACACCAGCGCCATGTTGTAGAGGATGAAAGCCTTGTCGTTGGGGTCGTCCTCGAGCTTGAGGGCCTCTTCGTAGTTTTCCAGCGCTTCGGCGTACTCGCCGTCTGCCTGGGCGCTCATGCCGTCGCGGTAATAGGCGAAGGCCTCCTTGGCGCGCCGGTTGGTGGGCAGCACCTTGAGGATCAGGTCGGCCATCACCGTGAAGCTCTTGTCGATGAAGTTGTCGTTGCGCTGGGAGCGGGGCACGGGGTGATGGCGCGGCGGCCGCGCGGTCCGGTAGTCAGCCCATCTTGCCGCCTGCGCAACGGCTTCGGTTCGCCAACCGGGCCCCGGCAGGGCGGGCTGATCGCCCTAGCCTGAGCCCCACGGGCGCTGGGCCATGGCAACGCTGTTGCTCGACATCGAGGGCATGAAGTGCGGCGGCTGTGTGCGCGCCGTCGAGCAGAAGCTGCTGGAGCAGCCCGGCGTCGCGGCCGCCAGCGTCAACCTGCTCAGCCGCAGCGCCTGGGTCGAGCTGCAGGCGGCGCCGATGGAATCGGCCTTGCCCGGCCTGGTCAGCGCCCTCTCAGGCCTGGGCTTCCAGGCCAAAGCACGCGAGTTCGGTGGCGATCCCCTCAGCCGGCGCCAGCGCCTGCAGGAGCAGGGCTGGTGGCAGCACTGGCGGCAGTTGGTGGTGGCCCTGGCCCTGGTGCTGGTTTCAAGCCTGGGCCATCTGGCGATGCTGGGCCTGCTGGGCCAGGCCCCATTGGCCGCCCTGCTGGGCAACCAGTGGTTCCATGCGGTGGTGGCCACGGCCGCCCTGGCGGTTCCCGGGCGGGGCATCCTGATCAATGGTGCCGGCGGCCTGTTGCACGGCGTGCCCGGCATGGATTCGCTGGTGGGTGTGGGCCTGGCCAGCGCCTACGGCGCCAGCGTCGTGGGCCTGCTGTGGCCGATGAGCGGCTGGCCCTGCTTCTTCAATGAGCCGGTGATGCTGCTGGGCTTTGTGCTGAGCGGCCGCTTCCTCGAGGAGCGGGCCCGCTACCGCACCGGTTGGGCCCTTGAGCAGCTGGCCCAGTTGCAGCCCGACACGGCCCAGCTGCTGGTGGCCCCGGGCCAGACCCGGCCGCTGCGGGTGGGGGGCCTGCGCCCCGGCGATGTGATCGTGCTGGCGCCGGGGGATCGGGTGCCGGTTGATGGGTTGGTGCGCCAGGGCAGCGGCAGCGTCGATGTGTCGGCGCTCACCGGTGAGCCGCTGCCGCTCACCGCGGCGGCTGGGGTTGAACTGGCCGCCGGCAGCCTCAACCTCGATGCCGTGCTGGAGCTTGAGGTGCTGCGCAGCGGGGCCGAGAGCGCCGTGGCCCGGATCATGGCGCTGGTGGAGCGGGCCCAGGCGCGCAAGGCGCCGATCCAGGGGCTGGCCGATCGGGTCGCCGGTCGCTTCAGCCTGGCGGTGCTGGCGCTGGCGGTGGCCACCTTCGTGTTCTGGTGGCAGTGGGGTGCCCGCCTGTGGCCCCAGGTGCTGCTGCACGGGCAGCAGGGCATGCATGGTGTTCATGGGGTGCATGGGCTGCACGGGGTGCTGGGCCAGCAGGCCGAAACGCCGCTGGCCCTGGCGCTGCAGCTGGCGATCGCGGTGCTGGTGGTGGCCTGCCCCTGCGCCCTGGGCCTGGCCACGCCCACGGCGATCACCGTGGGCTCAGGTCTGGCGGCCCGCAGCGGCCTGCTGTTCCGCGGCGGTGATGCGATCGAGATGGCGTCGCGCCTCAGGGCCGTGCTGTTTGACAAGACCGGCACCCTCACCCTCGGGCGGCCTTTGGTGAGCGCGGTGGTGCCCGCTCCCCCGGTGAGCGCCGACGAGCTCTTGGCCCTGGCGGCGGGTGTGGAGGTGGGCAGCCGCCATCCGCTGGCCTTTGCCCTGCAGCAGGAGGCGCTGCGCCGCGGCCTCAGCCCTGTCGCAGTCAGTGATGCCGTGGCCGTGGCGGGCGAGGGTGTGCAGGCCACCACGGCCGCCGGTGAGCGGGCCCGGGTGGGGCGCCTCAGCTGGCTGCAGCAGCTGGGGGTGCCCCTGCCCCCGTTGACGCCTGATGCCAGCGGCACCGAGCTCGGCGTGGCCAGCGGGGCGGCTTTTCTGGGGGTGGTGCAGGTGGCCGATCAGGCCCGCCCCGATGCCGCCGCCACGGTGGGCCGGCTGCGCCGCATGGGCCTGGCCCTTGGGCTGCTCAGCGGTGATGGCCGCACCGCCGTGCAGCAGCTGGGAGCCCAGCTCGGCCTGCAGCCGGCTGAGCTGGCCTGGGAGCTGCGCCCCGAGCACAAGCTCAGCGTTCTGGAGGAGCGCCGGCTGCTCGGCCCGGTGGCCATGGTGGGGGATGGCATCAACGACGCACCCGCCCTGGCCGCGGCCGATCTGGGCATTGCCGTGGGCACCGGCACCCAGGTGGCCCAGGACACCGCCGACCTGGTGATCCTCGGTGACCGCATCGATGCTGTGCCCCAGGCGATCAGCCTGGCCCGCGCCACCATGGCCAAGGTTCGCCAGAACCTGGCCTGGGCCTTTGGCTACAACCTGATCGTGATTCCGATTGCGGCCGGTGTGCTGCTGCCGGGCTTCGGGCTGCTGCTCACCCCGCCGCTGGCGGCGCTGCTGATGGCCCTCAGCTCGATCACGGTGGTGGTCAACGCCCTGCTGCTGCAGGATGGCGCCCGCCATGCCGCCGAGGCCAACCCCCGTGACCGCTGACGCCGATGGCCGCCGCGGCCGCTTCGTGGTCCTCGAAGGCATCGACGGCTGCGGCAAATCCACCCAGCTGCAGGCCCTGGCGGCCTGGCTGCCCCACTCGGGGCTGCTGCCTCCCACCGCCGAGCTGCGGATCACCCGCGAGCCGGGCGGCACGGCCCTGGGCCAGGCCCTGCGCCAGCTGCTGCTGCACCCCCCGGGTGAGGCAGCCCCCGAAACCACGGCCGAGCTGCTGCTCTATGCGGCCGATCGGGCCCAGCATGTGCAGCAAACGATCGCGCCGGCGCTGGCGGCCGGCCATTGGGTGCTGAGCGATCGCTACAGCGGCTCCACGGCGGCCTATCAGGGCCATGGCCGCGGCCTGCCCCTGGCGCTCATCGACCAGCTGGAGCAGATCGCCACCGGCGGCCTGCAGCCTGATCTCACCCTGTGGCTCGATCTGCCCCTGGCCGAAGCCAGCCGCCGCCGGGGCGACCGCCGCGGTGGCGCCCAGTCCGACCGCATCGAGGCGGCGGGTGAGGCCTTTCTGGCCCGGGTGCACCAGGGGTTTGCCCAGCTGGCGGCCGAGCGGGGCTGGCTGCCCATCGCCGCTGATCAGCCTCCCGAGCAGGTGAGTGCGGCCTGCCGCCAGGCGCTGCTGCAGCGCTTGACTCCGCAGGCAGAGGCTTCGGCGGTGGCCCAGGTTTGAGCACCATGGCGTCCGAAGGCTGTGCGGCTCTGTTTGCCGATCTGATCGGCCAGCCCCAGGCGGTTGCCTTGTTGGCGGCGAGTCTGGAGCGGGGGCGCTTGGCACCGGCTTACCTGCTGGCAGGGCCCGAGGGCGTGGGGCGGCGGCTGGCGGCGCTGCGCTTCCTCGAGGGGGTGTTGGCCGGGCCTGGCGGCGATGCGACGGTGCGCCGGCGGCTGCAGGCGGGCAACCACCCCGATCTGCTGTGGGTGGAGCCCACCTACCAGCACCAGGGCCGCCTGGTGCCGGCCTCCCAGGCCCTCGACGAGGGCGTCAACCGCCGCACGCCGCCGCAGCTGCGGCTGGAGCAGGTGCGCGAGGTGTCGCGCTTTCTGGCCCGCCGGCCGGTCGAGGCCCGCGGTTGCCTGGTGGTGATCGAAGCGGCTGAGGCGATGGCCGAAGCCGCCGCCAATGCCCTGCTCAAAACCCTCGAAGAACCCGGCGATGGCCTGCTGCTGCTGATCACAGCCGCCCCCGATCAGCTGCTGGCCACGATCCGCTCCCGCTGCCAGAGCGTGCGCTTCAACCGGCTCGAGCCGGCGGCGCTGCAGCAGGTGCTGCAGTCGGTGCTGCAGTCCGGGCAGGCCACGGATGCTGAGCCCTCGGCGTCGGCCAGCAACGCTGCCGCCGATGGGGCACCCGCTTCCTCTCCGCTGCCCGAACCGCCCGAACTGCTGGAGCTGGCGGCCGGCTCCCCCGGCGCCTTGCTCGAACATCGCCGCCAGTGGCGGCAGCTGCCCAGCGCGCTCAGCAGTCGCTTGCAGCAGCTGGCCGAGTCGCCGCAAGCCCTGGCCGCCTGCCCGCCACTCGAACTGCTGGAGCTCGCCAGTCAGATTGCGGCCGATCTCGAGGGCGAGCAGCAGCTCTGGCTGCTGCAATGGTGGCAGCTGCTGCTCTGGCGCCGGGGCAGTGGTCAGGCCGTGCTCGAGCGGCTCAACCGCCTGCGCGGCCAGTTGCTGGCCTACGTGCAGCCGCGCCTGGCCTGGGAGGTGGCGCTGCTGGATCTGGCTCAGCTCGCCTTGGCCTGCTCCGAGCGTTCGCGCGCTTGCTGAACCAGCGGGATCAGCTCGGCCAGCTGCTCCTCGCTGGGCAGCTCAAGGCAGTAGCCGGCGCCGTAGATGGTTTTGATGAAGCGCGGTTTGCGTGGATCGGGCTCGAGCTTGGTGCGCAGGTGGCGCACATGCACCCGGATCGTCTCGATGTCGTCGTCGGGCTCGTAGCCCCACACCTCCTTGAGGATCAGTGAGGGCGACACCGTCTGGCCATGGCGCTGCAGCAGGCAGTGCAGCAGCTCAAACTCGAGGTGGGTGAGGCGTACGGGTTGGTCAAACCAGATCGCCTCAAACCGCTCAGGCACCAGGGTCAGGCAGCCGTAGTTGAGGATCTCGTTGTGCTTGCTGGCCAGGGGTGTGTGCTCGCTGCGCCGCAGCAGCGCCTTGATCCGCACCATCAACTCCTCGAGGTCGAAGGGTTTGGTGAGGTAGTCGTCGGCGCCGGAGTTGAACCCGGTGACCTTGTCTTTGGTGCCGCCGAGGGCGGTGATCATCAGGATCGGGATGCCGGCCGTGCGCTCATCGCGCCGCAGCCGCTGGCACAGGGTGAGGCCATCCACCTTGGGCAGCATCAGATCCAGCAGGATCAGGTCAGGGCTGATCTGCATCGCCAGGGCCTGACCCTTGATGCCGTCTTCAGCGCGGTGCACATCGAAGCCGCCATGCTCCAGATGGCCCGCCACCAGCTCGCGCATGTCGGCGTCGTCTTCGATCAGCAGGATGCCGGGCTTCATGGCACTGCAGCGATGACGCCCCATTGTCTTCGCTGCAGCCGCGAATCGGGGTGTGTCAGCGGCCCCGCAGCGGCGATGGGCTGGGGTGGTCGGGGAGCTGTGGCCGGCCGCTGCTGCAGATCGCAGCGCAAAGAGGCTGCGCCGCAACGGATTCGCAGCACCTGATCAGGCTGGCATTGGCACAGACGGTGCAAAAAAGCGCCTCAGAAAGACCCGATCTTCACAAACTCTTCAGGCTTTTTTGTTGCAATCGCCACTGTGAATCTTCCTGAAACTCCCCGGGCGGGATTCGAACCTGCGACCAATCGGTTAACAGCCGACCGCTCTACCACTGAGCTACCGAGGAATGCCCCCATGTGGGGACGCCCATTGCTGGGTCGGCAAGACCCTACCTTTTGGCCCCGCCCCCCGGCAAGGCCCCAAGCTGGCGCTCCAGCTGCTGGCGCAGGGCGTGGCCGCTCTGCCAGGAGCCGGCTTTGCCGTTGTGCATCAGCGCTGCCCCATCGCAGCGCTCGAGCTCCTCGAGCCGGTGGGTGACCCACAGGGCGGTCAGCGGCTGCTCCCTGCGCCGCGTGAGCTGCGCCATCAGCGCCAGGATCTCCTCCTGGCTGGCGGGATCGAGCAGGGCCGTGGGCTCATCCAGCAGCAGCAGTGAGGCGCCGCTGGCCACGGCGCCGGCGATCGCCAGCCGTTGCTTCTGGCCGCCACTGAGGCTGTGGATCGGCCGGTCCTCCAGGCCGGCGAGCCCCACCAGCGCCAGGGCCTGCTGCACCGCAAGCCGCCGCTCGCGGGCATCCAGGCCCGGCGGCAGCCCCAGCTGCAGGTCGCTGCTGCAGCTCGGCAGCAGCAGCTGGTGGTCGGGGTTCTGAAACACCAGCGCCGGCGTGCAGCTGCAGGTCAGGCTGCCGCTGCTGGGTTGCAACAGGCCGGCCAGCAGCCGCAGCAGGGTGCTCTTGCCGCTGCCGTTGCCACCCACCAGCATCCACAGCCCCGGCCTGCTGATCTCCAGGTTGCAGTGCTCCAGGGCTTTGCCGCCATTGGGCCAGCGAAAGCCCAAGTGGCGCACGCGCAGCAGTGGGGTCAACGCGCCTGCGGCTGCGGGCTGCTGCACCTCAGCTGTCAAAGCTGAACCCGGGGCGCTTGCCGCCACCCCCCACCGCCGATTTCTCGTAAAGCTGCACCGCCACGATCTCGCTGCTCAGCA
>Ga0194123_10007933_pt1 | contig 10383 bp, 8 predicted proteins | sample TA2MahsurfametaG_5_FD_155479 | JGI IMG/M metagenome (GOLD analysis project Ga0194123, IMG submission 155479) | Freshwater microbial communities from Lake Tanganyika, Tanzania - TA2015023 Mahale A surface | ecosystem: Environmental > Aquatic > Freshwater > Lake | place: Tanzania: Lake Tanganyika... | reverse complement strand
TACAGTGGCGAGCTTTCAGTGATTAACTGAACTTCAAGCCCATGGCCCGCAAAGCTCCAAAAAATCTCACTTCACAAGGCGCAGCCCGCAGTGGTCGCCGACCAAAATTCGCACCCGTGACCCTCTCAGAAAGCGAGGGCGTGCGCTATCTGCATTTCGGTACGGAGTGGATTCAGGGCGCTATGCGACTACGCAAGCCGAACTGGATAGAGCTCGAGTATGCGCAGCAAATGATGGCCTGGATGCTGTTCATTGATCAGCCCGGGCATATCGTTCAGCTGGGGCTGGGCACGGCGGCACTGACCAAATTCTGCTACCGCAACTATCTGCATTCTCGCTTGACCGCAGTGGAACTCAATCCATCAGTGATTGATATCTGCCATTCGATGTTCAAGTTGCCACCTGAAGACGACAGGCTGTCGATCTTGACCTTGGATGCAGATGAATTCGTCAATGATCGTGCCAACCATGGCCGTGTTGATGTACTGCAGATTGATTTGTATGACGCGACTGCTCGCGGACCGGTGCTGGACTCACCCGCGTTCTACCGCGCTTGCGCGGCATGCCTGAGCCGCGATGGCATTGCCACCATCAATCTGTTTGGTGACCATCCCAGCTACCGCAAAAATCTGCAGGCCATGTTACCGGCGTTCGATGCCGTGATCTCACTGCCGGAAGTCCACGAAGGGAATGTGGTGGCGATCGGTTTTAAAAACCTGCCCGCGCTGGATTTTGCGGATCTTTATGAGCGCGCCGCGGTGATTCGCGACATCACCCGTCTGCCCGCCCGCTCATGGGTCAATGGCATCAAGTCGGCGGTGCTGGCAGGCTCGCCAGAAGATCACTGACGGTTGGCCAGCGCAGGCGCACACCGAGCTCGGCTTTCATGCGCTCGTTTTTCAGGCGCCGCGACTCGGACATGAACGAGAGCAGCATGGGAGAGACCTGTGTGGCCAGTTGCGCGAGAGGCAATCGCGGTGGGTGTGGCAAACCAAAACGGTCCGCCACCAGATCGAAATACGCCCCCATCTTCAGATCCGAGTCATCCACCGTGTGGTAGACGCGCTGCGGCGCTGCACGGAACATCGCCATGGCAATGATACGAGCCAGGTCATCTGCGTGAATATGATTGGTATACACATCGTCATCCGGCGACAGCGCCGGGGTTTGCTGGCGCAATCGATCAATCGGCAGACGGTCTGACGCGTAAATCCCGGGCACCCGGAGGATGGACAGCCGGCCATTCATGCGCAGAGCCCAGCGCCTGAGCACTTGCTCGGCATCGACTCGCCGTAGGGCACGCGCATTGACAGGCGATACCGGGCGCGTTTCGTCGAATATCGCGCCACCACAATCCCCGTAAACGCCGGTCGTGCTGATATAAACGAGCTTGCCATGTCGGGGTAAAATGACGGCCAGATTGCGGGTGCGGCGGTCTTGTTTTCCCTCTGAAGGCGGCGGGGCCAGATGCACGATGGTATCGGCCAGCCCCTTGAGACGGTACAGACTGTCGCGCTGATCCAGATTGGCAACCACAGGCGTTGCACCGGCAGCGCGTAATTCAGCACTGCGAGCCGGCTGACTGGTCACTGCAAAGATGTGAAAGCGCGCACGAAGTAAAGGCAACAGGCGCATGCCGACATCACCGCAGCCAATGATGAGCAGGCGTGGCTTGCTCAGAATTTTCAAACCGTTATTTTTCATTCGCGAGATTGTATGACTTTTCAGGTTAGCGTTTCTCCCAGTGGCAGGCAGTTTTCTTGTGACGCTGGCGAATCCATTCTGGCAGCTGCCCTTCGCGCCGGTGTCGGACTGCCCTATGGTTGCAAGAACGGTGCCTGCGGCAGCTGCAAAGGCAAGCTGATCTCGGGTGATGTCGCACTCGGCCCGCATCAGGAACGCGCACTGTCTGCCGCAGATCAAACCACGGGACACACGCTGTTCTGCTGTGCTGTGCCGCAAACGGATGTGGCCATCGAAGCGCGTGAAGTGCTGGGCGTGGGTGATTTCCCGATCAAGAAAGTCCCTGTGCGTGTAGCCAAACTTGACCGTGTGACCGATGACGTGATGATCATGTCGCTGCAATTGCCTGCGACGGATCGCATGCAATACAAAGCCGGGCAGTATGTGGAGTTCATGCTCAAGGATGGCAAGCGCCGCAGCTACAGCATGGCCAATCCGCCGCATGCGGATGGGCTGCTCACGCTGCATATCCGTCATATGCCGGGCGGTTTGTTTACTGATCATGTGTTTGGCGCGATGAAAGAGCGCGATATTCTGCGTTTCGAGGGCCCGATGGGTACCTTCTTCCTGCGCGAGGATTCTGACAAACCCATCATTCTGCTCGCCTCCGGTACCGGCTTTGCGCCGATCAAGGCCATCGTCGAGCACTGGGCGCATTTGAAATCCACACGCCCAATCACGCTGTACTGGGGCGGCCGCCGTCCGAGCGATCTCTACATGCACGAGCTTTGCGAGAGCTGGGCAAAGAGCCTGCCGAATTTCACCTACATTCCCGTCATTTCCGATGGCCTGCTGGAAGATGGCTGGGCCGGTCGTACCGGCTTTGTGCATCAGGCTGTCATGGCTGACTTTGCTGACCTGTCGGGGCATCAGGTCTATGCCTGCGGCGTACCGGTGATGGTCGATGCTGCACAACGTGATTTTGTTGCTCAATGCAAGTTACCGGAAGATGCCTTCTTCGCCGACTCATTCACCTCTGAAGCCGATCTGGCCAACGCCTGAACCATGAACAAACCTGTCGAACTGCAGATGAATCAGTACAACACCGACGCGCTGCTGTACATCACCAATCGCCCTCCTCTGGTCTTTATTGAAGGCCATGGCATGTGGCTGATGGATCACCACGGCAAGCGCTATCTCGATTGGCTGCAGGGGTGGGCGGTGAACTGTCTGGGCCACTCGCCGCAATGTATTCAGGATGCACTGACTGCACAGGCAAAAAAAGTCATCAATCCTTCCCCTGCGTTTTATAACGAGCCGTCGATACAGCTGGCCACCTTGCTCACCGAGCACTCGTGTTTCGATAAAGTGTTCTTCGCCAACAGCGGTGCTGAAGCCAACGAAGGTGCGATCAAGCTGGCGCGCAAATGGGGCAAACTGAACAAAAACACTGCCGGTGAAAACCGCTATGAAATCATCACCTTCAATCATAGTTTTCATGGCCGTACATTGGCGACCATGTCAGCGTCTGGCAAGGCAGGCTGGGACACCATGTTCGCACCGCAAGTGCCGGGCTTTCCGAAAGCCGAGCTCAATGATCTCGCGAGTGTAGAAGCACTCATCACTGACAAAACCGTGGCCGTGATGCTGGAGCCCGTGCAAGGTGAAGGCGGTGTGATTCCAGCGACGCGTGAATTCATGCAAGGCCTGCGCGCACTCACACGCAAGCACGGCATTTTGCTGATCGTTGATGAGGTACAGGCCGGTATGGGCCGCACTGGCAAATTGTTTGCCTATCAGCTGTCCGATATCGAGCCGGACATCATGACCTTGGGCAAAGGCATCGGCGGCGGCGTGCCGCTGGCAGCGCTGCTGTGTACGGAAGCCGTGGCCGTATTCGAGCCGGGCGATCAGGGCGGCACCTATAACGGCAATCCGCTGATGACCGCTGTCGGCATCGCAGTCCTGGAAGAACTACTGAAGCCGGGATTCCTGCAATCGGTGATCGACAAGGGTGAGTATCTGAAGCAAGGCTTGCTGAGGCTCAGCGAGCAGCATGGTCTGGAAGGCGAGCGTGGCGAGGGACTGCTGCGTGCGTTGAAGCTGGGTTCGCCGATTGGCGCGAAGATTGTCGAGATCGCGCGCGATCTGGAACCCGCCGGGCTGCTGCTGAATTCACCGCGCCCGGAGTTGTTGCGGTTTATGCCGGCGTTGACTGTGACGACGGCTGAGATTGATCAGATGCTGGAATTATTAGGTGGCATCCTCACCAAACTCCAAACCGGCTAAACTTTTTCCGAGCTTGAATCGCTCTTTCCCAGCTTGTCAATCGCAATGGGAAAGTTTGCGCCCGATGTTACCAGTACTACTCTTTTAGGCAGCGAATTCTCACGCTTCAATTCGTCCAACGCCATTTTCAAACCTCCGTAGGCTTGAGTTGTTTCGGGACATTCGATTACAACCGTTCCTTGTGAAGCTTTCAGAAAATTTTTATAAAAGTCCCGATATTTACTCTCCGGGATCTCTTGATATCCAGAACCATTGTCTTCAAGGTTGTCAACAAGCCCAATCAACCCTGATACCGGCAACCCATCCACAGGCAGATCGATCGTTTTGAATGCGGATTTTTGGGCATCCTTATTCCATTGAAAATGATCAGCACTCTCCTGCACTCCTCTAACGAGTGCAGCAATCGGAGCAGCAGTACCGTCTGGCCGCTTTGTATTTGCAAGGCTACTCAAGCTGAGAATTGATCGATCAGCTGTCACATAGGCGGGCGATTCGGTGTTTAAAAGATGAACTCTGTCCCATTGCGTAGCTTTCAAAGGCTCCCCCACGGACAGAATCATATCCGTATCAACGTATGCAGCATCTTGATTTTCGGCAGATTGCCTATTAGCTGGCAACTTCAGTAGATCATTAGCATTTAGCTTTCCATCTGTGCGGTTCGCTTTTTTAACTGCATCATATGCAAGCTTGCGATCGATTATCCGATGATATAGCCTATTACTCCCGTCTGTAGACAGAATGATCTTTCGTTTCTTCTGCGATTGATCTTTTTGCTTTTCTTCGAGTTCATCCAGAACACCCAGAAAGGCATCGATGCTTTGATCAGAAAATTTATCAGGCACGTCATCACTAATGGCACGATCAGGTACCAACGTCATCACAAGATCATCTTTCGAGGATTTCATGATCTCTTCATACAGGGGCTTCAAGTCCTGTCGGGCGACCTTCCGCTGCGCTAGCACATGAACACCGGCATCCTTAGATGTAACCTTAAAATTTTTTCCATCATGTTTCACTTGATTTGAATTCTGGATTTTAACTTGAGAAAAATTATCTAGTTCATATAACCTCGCATCAGTCACCAAAAGATTTTTATACTCGGGGAGTGGATCCTTTTTTTTCGGCTATCCCCTGAATAGGTGTCTGCTTTACATCGATTCCCTGCCTGAACTCTCTCGCTGTCCAGCTTGACTTAGAAATCACAGAATTTCCTAACATGGCTGCAATTTTTGGATGCAGAGATGCCATATTTAACAATGCGGCTTTGGATTTCGAATCTCTTTTTTTTATCTCGTCTTTTGTTTCAAAAAGTTCACCCAATCGCTCCAATAGCCCCACTTCGCTGATAAAAAAGGTTTCCTCTTTTTCACCATTTTGTGTTTTCACTTCAATCTTGGAAAAAAAACCAAATTTATTCAGGCTGCGTCGAATATCTTCGCTCGAAGTATTGCTATCTACCCTAATCATGCCAACGCTCCAAAAATTCATTCCCACGCTTCATGTCAGCAGACATTGAATCGGTAAGAACACTCTATCTGGCGATTATGTGACACACAAAAGATCAATGCCTGATGAGTTGGAGGAAGTAGTACATCAGAAATGCAGGATGTATTTACCAAACAACAGAGAGACCATTTTCCCCGCCATAAAAACTCAGCAAAAATGAAAATGGCCCGCATTTTCGGGCCATTGAGATGATCCAAAAAATCTTATTTTTTGGATGGAATATATAAATCCGTAATACTCCCCAAGCCCATCTCCGCCGCAAACATCGGCGTCTCCGACAAGGTGGGATGCGCATGTACAGTCAGCGCCAGATCGTCGAGATCAGCACCCATCTCCATAGCCAGCACCGTCTCGGCCAGCAACTCGCCCGCATTCACGCCGACGATACCGGCGCCTATGATGCGCTTGGTCGTCGGATCCCACAGCAGTTTAGTAACGCCGTCATCACGACCCATGGCGAGTGCGCGGCCTGATGCTGCCCAGGGGAAGCTGGCTTTTTCGAACGGAATGCCCTTGGCCTTGGCTTCGGTTTCAGTCACGCCCATCCACGCGATTTCGGGATCAGTGTAAGCGACCGAAGGAATGGTCATCGCATCAAACGCGACTTTGTGACCAGCGATAACTTCAGCCGCAACTTTGGCTTCATTGGTTGCCTTGTGCGCCAGCATAGGATCGCCGCAAATATCGCCAATCGCAAAGATATGCGGCACATTCGTGCGCTGCTGCTGGTCGACTGGAATGAACCCGCGCTCGTTGACAATCACGCCGGCTTTATCGGCAGCGATCTCTTTACCGTTCGGGCGACGGCCGACGGCCAGTAGCACCATGTCGTACATCTGCGGTTCTTTGGGTGCGTTCTCACCCTCGAAGGTGGCCAGCAAGCCATTCGCACGCGCTTCGAGCTTGGTGACCTTGGTCTTCAACATGATTGCTTCATAGCGCTTCTCTATGCGCTTGTGCAATGGCTTGACGATATCGCGATCTGCCGCTGGAATCAGGCCATCGGCGAATTCAACGACGCTGACTTTTGAGCCTAGCGCGTCATAGACGCACGCCATCTCGAGACCGATGATGCCGCCACCAATAACCAGCATGCGCTTGGGTATCTGGCGCAGTTCGAGCGCGCCGGTGGAATCAACGAGACGTGGATCATCGTAAGGAAAGCCGGGAATCTTTGCGACCGATGAACCGGCAGCGATGATCGCATTCTTGAATGCGATGGTCTTGCTGCCTTCCGGTGTTTCTACGCTGAGCGTATTCGGCGAAGTAAACCCACCCTTGCCCTGCACGACCTGTACCTTGCGCGCCTTGGCCAGACCGGATAAACCACCTGTCAGCTTTTTGATCACGCTCTCTTTCCAGCCACGCAAAGCGTTAATATCGATCTCGGGTTTGGACATTTTTACACCGAAGTGCGACATCTCCTCGGCTTCGGTGATCACCTTGGCGGCATGCAGCAAGGCCTTGGAAGGAATGCAGCCCACGTTCAGACAGACACCGCCGAGCGAGGCGTAACGCTCGACCAGCACCACGCGCTGACCCAGATCAGCCGCACGAAAAGCGGCAGTGTAACCGCCGGGACCTGCACCCAGTACCAGCGTGTCGCAGTCGATATCAGCCTGACCAGCGAAGTTGGCAGCAACGGGGGCCGGCGCTGCAGACGCCGAAGGCTTGGGCGCGGCGGGCGCTGGTGCCGATGATGCAGCAGCGGCTGATGATGCGGCCGCTGCTGGAACGCCGGCATCGGCCGCTTCCAGCAACAGGATTAGCGAACCTTCGGCGACTTTGTCACCCAGTTTGACCTTGAGCTCTTTGACAATGCCCGCATGGCTGCTGGGTATCTCCATGCTCGCTTTGTCGGACTCCACCGTAATCAGCGACTGCTCCGGTTTGACCGTATTACCTGGCTTGACCAGCAATTCGATGACTTCCACTTCTTTGAAATCGCCAATATCGGGGACGTTGATTTGCATCAGGCTCATGGTTTGGCTCCGTAACGCTTACAGCAATGTCTTGCGCATATCTGTCAACACCTCGGCGAGATACACGGTAAAGCGCGCGCCGAGCGCACCGTCAATCACGCGATGGTCATACGACAGCGAGAGCGGAAGCATCAGTCGCGGAGAAAACTGCTTGCCATCCCAGACTGGCCTGATCTCCGATTTTGACAGGCCGAGAATCGCAACTTCCGGCGCGTTGATGATCGGTGTGAATGCGGTGCCACCTATACCGCCTAGCGAAGAGATCGTGAAGCTCGCACCCTGCATGTCTGCAGGTTTGAGCTTGCCATCGCGTGCCTGTGCAGAGAGTTCGCCCATGTCTTTCGCGATCTCGGCAATACCCTTCTGATCAGCCTGCTTTACAACGGGCACGACCAATCCCTGTGGCGTGTCTGCGGCAAAACCGATGTTGTAGTAATGCTTGAGGATGAGGTTCTCGCCATTCGCATCAAGCGAGGCATTCAATGCAGGGAATTTCTTCAGCGCGGCGACGCTGGCCTTGATCACGAAGGCCAGCATCGTCAGCTTGACGCCGGATTTAGCGAGCGACTCATTCGCGCTCTTGCGGAATTCCTCCAGTTCGGTGATGTCAGCCTGATCGAATTGTGTCACGTGGGGGATCATCACCCAGTTGCGGTGCAGGTTGGGGCCACTGATCTTCTTGATGCGCGACAAGGGCTCCAGCGAGGTCTGACCGAATTTGGTGAAATCAAGCGACGGCCACGGCAGCAGTGACATGCCCGCGCCACCACCGGCGGCCACTGGCGCGGTCGCCGAACCAGACATCACCCCTTTGACGAAACCCTGTACGTCTTCGAGCAGGATGCGGCCTTTCGGGCCAGTGCCATGTACACGCGAGAGATCAACGCCGAGTTCACGCGCAAATTTGCGCACGGACGGTGACGCATGCGCGCGCTGCCCCACAGGCGTAGCCTGCGAAGCATGCGCAGAGGCGACGGGCGTCGCAGCGGCTGCCGGTACCGGCGAAGCCTGAGCGACGGTCGCCGCAGCACCCTCAGCTGTCGCAGGAACGGGGGCCGCCGCAGGCGCCGGCGTGGCTGCCAGTGACAATGCAGGTGCCGGGACTGCAGCGCCAGCGTCAGATGCCTCCAGTAACAGAATCAGCGAACCCTCCGCGACCTTGTCACCGAGCTGGACCTTGAGCGCTTTGACGACGCCCGCATGGCTGCTGGGTATCTCCATGCTGGCTTTGTCGGATTCAACGGTGATCAGCGATTGTTCGGCCTTGACCGTATCACCCGGTTTGACCAGCAGCTCGATAACTTCCACTTCCTTGAAATCGCCAATATCTGGCACCTTGATTTCTACTTGACTCATCTTCTTGCTCCGTGTTGTCACGACTTCTTTTTGCGGAGGTATCTCGCCGACGGTGAGCGACGAGGCACAACGGATTATTCACCACACGCGCCGCTGGCAAACCTGCGGCGCGACGACTGCAGTACGCCGCGGGACTACTGAAGCACGGGATTGGGTTTGTTGGGATCGATGCCGTATTTCTGCACTGCTTTAGCGACGACAGCCGCATCAATGCTGCCGGCTTCAGCCAACGATTTGAGTGCAGCCACCGTCACGAAGTAACGATTGACCTCGAAAAATTCCCTGAGCTTGGCGCGCGTATCCGACCGACCAAAACCGTCGGTACCGAGTACTTTGTAGGCTCGGCCTTTCGGCATGTACGCACGGATCTGATCCGCGTAAGTGCGCATGTAGTCCGTGGCTGCGATCACCGGACCTTCCGAGGCTTGCAGTACTTGCGTCACATAGGGAATGCGCGCTGCTTTGGCCGTCGAGTTCAGCAGGTTCCAGCGTTCGGCATCCTGACCTTCGCGCGCCAGCAAGGTGAATGACGGCGCTGACCAGATGTCGGCAGCGATATCCCAGTCTTTCTCAAGCAGTTCGGCAGCGGCAATGACTTCGCGCAAGATGGTGCCCGAACCCATGAGTTGCACCTTGTGCTTTGCCTTCTTGGCTGCAGATGACTGAAGCAGATACAGTCCTTTGAGTATGCCCTCTTCCTGCCCGGCTTTCAGACCCGGATGGCTGTAGTTCTCGTTCATCAGGGTGATGTAATAGAACACATCTTCCTGCTTCTCGACCATGCGCTTCAGGCCATCTTGAATGATCACCGCGACTTCATGCGCGAAGGTCGGGTCGTAAGGGATGCAGTTGGGGATGGTTGAAGCCATCACATGACTGTGACCATCTTCATGCTGCAGACCTTCACCATTGAGCGTGGTGCGACCCGAAGTGCCGCCGAGCAGGAAGCCGCGCGCACGCATGTCACCTGCCGCCCAAGCCAGATCGCCAATGCGCTGCAAGCCGAACATCGAGTAAAAAATATAGAACGGGATCATCACCCGGTTGTTGGTCGAGTAGGAGGTCGCCGCGGCGATCCAGGAACTCATCGCGCCGGCTTCGTTAATGCCCTCTTGCAGGATCTGACCTGCTTTATCTTCACGGTAGTAGCTGACCTGATCTTTATCAACTGGCTCGTACAGCTGACCTTGCTGGCTGAAGATACCAATCTGACGGAAGAAGCCTTCCATGCCAAAGGTTCGTGCTTCATCAACGAGGATAGGCACGACGCGCGGACCGAGGTTCGCATCGCGTAGCAGCACGGTCAGCGTGCGCACGTACGCCTGCGTGGTCGAGATCTCGCGGCCTTCGGCGGTCGGATCCAGCACCGGCTGGAATGCCGACAGCGGCGGCACCGGCAGGGTCTCTTCCGCTACACGGCGGCGTTGCGGAAGATAGCCGCCTAACTGCTTGCGGCGCTCGTGCAGATACTTCATTTCCGGCGCATCGTCGGAGGGCTTGTAGAAAGGCACATCGTGCAGCTTGTCATCAGGCACGGGGATACCAAAACGATCGCGCATTTCACGGA
>Ga0194123_10007930_pt1 | contig 10384 bp, 5 predicted proteins | sample TA2MahsurfametaG_5_FD_155479 | JGI IMG/M metagenome (GOLD analysis project Ga0194123, IMG submission 155479) | Freshwater microbial communities from Lake Tanganyika, Tanzania - TA2015023 Mahale A surface | ecosystem: Environmental > Aquatic > Freshwater > Lake | place: Tanzania: Lake Tanganyika... | reverse complement strand
TGGATGAGTGCACTCGCGCCCATCGTGGCAGCGCATCCGCGCCAGGCATGCAGTGCCCGTTGCCAGGTGCCCGATTCACCGGCCGCCGCTGCTGATTCGAACTGGCTCAACAGGCGCGCGGTCTCCGTGGCAAATGCCTGCACTGCACTCCCGGGCCCATTCGCGGCAAGACCCAACACCTCGCCCACCTGCGGCAAGGCCAGACTGTCGGTGTCCATCGCCAGCCGCAGGAAGTGAAGCTGCCTCTCCAGATGGTCGGGCGTGCGGGGCCTCGGCAGATGCGGCAGCACCAGCCGCCCGAGCTGCGGTCCACGCAGGGCCGGCGCGTCTCCTCGCCAGAGGATCCCCGTGGCGGCACCAGCCAGTCGCGGCAGAGCCGGCCTTTGCAGGCGGTCCAGCAAGCGGGGCGCCAGCAGCAGGATGCCGTCCGTCTCCTCTGCAAGCGCGCGGTTCAAGGCACTGCCAGTGGTGATCTGCACGACCTCGTCACCGCGGCGGCCGAGCCACAGGGCGCAGCTTCGCAACCAGTGTTTGTCTGTATCGGCAAGCAGGATTTTCATCACGCAGCGCAGCACTTGCGGGCGGTAGCGGCAGGGTAGGTGAATGCCTATAGTGAGGGAAGGCCGCGCGGCCCGGTTCATCTCCGCGAGGCCTCCTGCTGTTTACGGAGACGCGATCATGTCCACGATGAAAAAGATTCTGGTGGTAGGAGCGGGCGCTGCGGGGCTCAATGTGGCGGGACGTTTGCGCCGACTCTCGCCGGGGCTCGAGATCACCCTGCTGGACCCGGCAGAATTCCATTACTACCAGCCCCTTTGGACGTTCGTAGGTGCCGGTGTTTTCCCCAGAGAGCACAGCCAGCGACCCATGCGCGATTTGATCCCGGCCGGTGTGCACTGGATGAAGGATGCCGCCGAGCAGTTCCTGCCGGAGGAGAACACCGTGGTGACGCGCCAGGGCCAGCGCGTGACCTATGACGCGTTGGTGGTGGCACCGGGGCTGCAGATCAACTGGCATCTCATCCCCGGCCTCAAGGAAAGTCTCGGCCGCAACGGCGTGTGCAGCAATTACAGCTTCGAGAGCGTGAGTGCCACTTGGGCCCAGCTCGAAGCCTTCAAGGGCGGTAGGGCGCTGTTCACCATCCCGAGCACGCCCATCAAGTGTGCCGGTGCGCCGCTCAAGATCATGTTCCTCGCGGAAGATCATTTCCGTCGCACAGGCATTCGCCAGCACTGCGAAGTCTCCTACATGTCCGCAGGGACAGCCATTTTTCGCGCGCCGAAATATGCGGCCGGGCTCGTGAAGATTGCCGCCGCGCGCGACATCAATGTGCAGTACAAGCGCGAGCTCGTCGCACTGAAACCGGAATCCCATGAAGCGGTGTTCAAGGATCTGGACAGCAATGCGGAGCTCATCGAGAAATACGACTTCATCCACGTCACGCCGCCCATGGGCGCACTGGACGTGATGAAGCAAAGCCCACTGGTGGATGCCGCCGGCTGGGTGGAGGTGGACAAGGCCACGCTGCAGCACGTGCGGTATCCCAACGTTTTTGCGCTGGGGGATGGCAGCAGTCTGCCCACCTCGAAGACTGCGGCAGCCATTCGCGCCCAAGGCCCCGTGCTGGTCAGCAACCTGCTCGCCACCTTGAAGGGCGAGAAGCCCGCGACCACTTACGACGGCTACACCTCCTGCCCGCTCATTACCCGCTACGGGCGGCTCATGCTGGCCGAGTTTGACTACCAGCTCGAACCCAGTGAGACCTTCCCCTTCGATCAGGCCCGCGAACGGCGCAGCATGTACTGGCTCAAGAAATACGTGATGCCACTCATTTACTGGCGCGGCCTGGTGCGTGGCAGGCGTTGGCCCGAGCCTTGGCCCATCGCCGATTGAACCGCAGGCGAGTGTCGGAGCACTAAACAGGCAACCGCGGAGAGCACGTAATTTCGGGCTGGAGCGTCTCGAAATAAATGACACAAGTCCCCGCGCACAAAGCATTTTTGGGTGCACTGCCGCAAAAGAGAGGGCTACTTCTACTGGGGTGCAAGCCATGACAGAATCCGGACAGCCGCAGCGACTCGCTCGGCACTGGAGACGAGCGTTGACGAGAACTGGCCTCCGCGAAAGCGGGGCGACAAGGAGTCGCAGGGCGGGTATCCGAAAAACGCGTACGCGTAAGAGCCACTGACGCGCAGGATGGCGTGAAAGCGGCCAATTACTAGCTAGCTGAAGGAGGTTTCAATGCACATTATGAAATACGGCCCGGGTTTCACCCGCCGCCATTTCCTGCAGACCATGGGTGCGGGATTTAGCGCGGGCGTGCTGCGGCCGTTGTGGGATGTCATCGCGGAAACCGGCCGCATCGAGCGCGCCTACCCCGATGAACTTCTCGACATCGGTATGTACACGAAGGGCAAAATCAACGTTGGTGACAAGCTGACGGCTGACAACGTCGACCTCGTGAAGGATCTGATGGACGAAATCACGTACATCCAGATCAAGCAGCAGGGCCGTGTGTGCGATATCGCGCCCACCGAGAAAGATGTCTATCGCCTGAACCCACCGGAATACCTGGACGCTTCGATGCGCCATCAGGGCATGGCCAAGTTCGACGAAAAAGGCAATGTGACCACCCAGGACGGCAAGCCGTGGGTTGGTGGTCTGCCGTGGGTCAACCCGACGGAGGCCGGGCAGGTCATCGCCGCGCACAACCTCAGCTGGGGCCGTTACGACGTCGCGCAATACTGCATCGACGAGTACGACATGGACGCGGATGGCAACGAGCAGTACCACTACAACTTCTGGTGGTGTGAAGTTGCCGGCACCTGCCGCATTTCCATGGATCCCAAGCCCTACATGCCCACCCCGAACGACAAGTCCGGAGAAGGCGTGCTGCGTTACCAGTCCGCCGTGTGGGATTACCCCAACGACGTGAAGGGCACCTCGATCCTCAACATCTGGCCCTACGACGCCACCAAGTACCCGGACTTCTTCGGTTACCTGCCGGCCTTCAAGCGTGTGCGTCGCTTCCCGACCAACCAGCGCTTCGAGCCCGTGATCGCGGGTTCCACGTTCTACCTGACGGACGCCTGGATGACCGGCGACCCGACCCTGACCTGGGGCAACTTCAAGCTCGTGGGTCGTGGTCCGGCGTTGCTCGCCACCAACGGTGACCCGGCGCGTGACGATGTGGGCTGGAACGCGGTCAACGACAACTGGCGTTTGGAGCGTCACGGCGGCAAGACCGGCAAGAAGTTCTGGAACTCTTCGTTCTCGCTCGTGCCGGAAGTGTTCGTGGTCGAACTCGAGCCGACTGGCTACCCGCGTGCGCCGTACAGCAAGAAGCGCATTTGGTACGATGCGCGCACCATCGCCCCGATCACCATGAACAGCTTTGACCGTCGCGGTCAGGTCTGGAAGCAGTGGGAAGCGGGCTTCGACAACTTCTCGAAGAACAGCGGCAAGGTTCACAATTCGCAGGCCGGCGCGTCGGGCGGAATGTGGAGCTGGCTGTATGTGCATTCGCATGACATCCAGAGTGGTCGTATCACGTCCTTCCAGCACTCGCAGAAGACTGCGGGCGGCATGACTGACAAGCGCAACTTCGGCGCCGACGGTCTGGAAGCGTATACGCAGTACACGACGGAAGCTGCGATTCGCCGTCTGGGAACCTGATCGGTCCCCAGAGTTCAATCCCCGCGATTCATCTCGCGGGGATTTTCAAAAAGCGCCTTCGGGCGCTTTTTTTATGGGCGCCCCGCGCAATCCCTTGCCTGGAAAATTATGAGCGGATGTGCAGGGGGATGCCCCGTAGCGGACATTTGACTTCGTCCGCGGGGGCGCCCCCTGCGCAGCCGCGTGAGGCAGGGGTACGTCCAGCCGTCCGGCGCTTGACCCTGCGCGCTTCGCACTGCATGCGGCGCGCTTCGGGTTCAATCCCCGGCTGGCTTTGGGCCCCTGGGCTCGGCAGCTAGGCGTGTGCCATCCGCATGGCATCCACGGCGGCGCGATGATCCGGAAAGTGCTCCATCATTTTCAGGCAAGACTGCTTTGGCCCGGCCGGATCAATCACCGGCTGGTCGCGCCGCGGCTTGCGCGGCGGCTTGCGCGGAAACCGCCCCATGCCAGCCATGATGCAAAACCATGACGTGGGGCTGTAGCTCATGCGCGCGCTCTGGCGATTGATCTCATCCAGCAGGTCACCGCCCTTGTCCCACACCTCCAGAATCTCGCGCACGGAATCCGAAATGTGTGGATTCTCGCGCGCTGCCACCCAGTAAGGCGTGTCCTGGCGCGAATTGAGCTTGTAGTGCATGTATACGTAGTCCCTCACGCTGTCGAAGATGAGGTTGACCTTGGCGTTGAAGGGCTCCTGGTACTGTGCGGACCAGCCACCGCGCTGATACTGCTCGATGAAGTTTTCCACTGTGTCCTGCACGATCATGAGCGCAGTGGCTTCCAGTGGCTCGATGAACCCCTGCGCCAGCCCGATCGCGAGGCAATTTCTTGCCCAGGCTTGTTCCAATCTGCCCACACGCATCTTGAGGTGGCGCGCCTCGGGCTGGTTGTCTCCGGTGAGCTTGAGATGGCTGCGCAGCTCCTGCTCGGCTGCGGCCTCATCGAGATAGTCCGAGGAATACACATAGCCGTTGCCCACGCGATTGGTGAGCGGAATCTTCCACGCCCAGCCGTATTTGAGCGCGGTGGAAGTGGTTTCCGAGCGCAGCACGGCCGGATCCGCATGCGGCGTTGGCATGGCCACCGCGCGGTCGTTGAAGAGGTAATCCTTGTAGGAGACAAACGGCACCTGCAGCGCCTTGCAGATGAGCACGCTGGCAAAGCCGGTGCAGTCGATGAAGAAATCAGCCTCCACCCGCCCGTGCGCCTCGGTCTGGACGGCGGCGATGTCGCCATTCTCGGCCTGCTCCACGCGGGTGACGGTATCCACCAGATGCTTCACGCCCATCGCGAGTGAACGCGTCTTCAGGAAATCCCCAATCAGCCGTGCATCGAAGTGGTAGGCATAGTCCGCGATGTAATCGACACCGCCATCCGGCAGCGGCGCGCGGGCGTTCTTCGCCAGGTAATTCGAGACGAAGTAGGTGTCCGGCAGGGCATGGGCGTCCAGATTGCGCTGGCGCAGCACCAGATTCTGATAGAAGGCACGGATGTACGGGTCATCGCTGGCCGAGAAGAACGGATGGTAGTAGCTCTCGTATCCCGGCCGGGTGGACCAGTTGGGAAAGCGTATTCCGCACTTGTAGGTGCCGTTGCAGTGGGGCATCCATTCCTGATCCGGGATCCCGAGCTTGGCGAAGAAGCGCCGCATCTTGGGCGTCGAACCTTCGCCCACCCCGATGATGCCGATGGCGTCCGACTCCAGCAGCGTGATTTCCGCGCCCAGCTTGCCCCAGGCATGGGCCAGCGAGATGGCCGCCATCCAGCCGGCGGTGCCGCCGCCCACGATGAGAATGCGCCCCGGGTTTTCCTTGCTCATGAATCACTCCACTGGTTGCTGGCAGGGCCAGGATGAAGACGGCCTTTGGTACCCGTTTACCGCGAGTACGGTTCAAGGGCAAGCGCGCCGAAGGCGCTCGCAAGCGCCGGATAATTACCCCACAAAACTTTCCGAAACACTCTCGCGCAAGGGCTTGATGATGCTCGCATTGCAGAGCCTTCCTACACGGCTCCGGTGTTGCGTTGCAACAGAAAAAATCCAGCAAAATCCGATAATTGACAGTCCCGGGAGAGCCTCCCTATAGTCGGGTCGCGACCCGGTTCCGGCGTTGCAAATCATGCTCCCGTAAAGCGCCGGAGCGCGCGTGGAACATGAGGATGGGCGGGCTCTGAGATCCGAATACACACATGCGAGTAATCGCATCGGTTCCAGGTCGTCTGAAGGCAACAAGACGAAGCAAGAAGTAAAACGGCCGACTTGGGATGAGGGGAGGAATACTGGCGAGCCTTCGGGCTTGCGGTAAGCCCCTGCCTTGCACCCGGGGAGGCCTTCAACACCAAGGCTGAGGAACAATGCAAGGTACACTCCGACATCGTTTAGCCGAATGGGTAGTTTTCAAACGAGCCCAATCTCTCACCATGATTCTGGCAGTCACGGTGTTCTTCGCGGTGGGGCTGGCATCGGTGCAAATCCGAACGATTTTCTCAGACCTCTTCCCGTCGAATCATCCCTTCGTCCAGACCTTCAAGGACCATCCCAATTTCGGCAACCCGCTCACCATCACATTGATGGTCAAGCGCAAGGATGGCGATATCTACAATCTGGAGACCTTGGAAAAGGTCTACCGCATGACCCGCGACATCGACCTTGCACCCTCCGTCGACCATGATCAGGTGCTGTCCATAGCGACAGAAAAAGCGCGCTACGCGGAAGCCACGCCCTACGGTGTGGACGTGAAGCCGCTGATGGATGGCTCCGCGCCCAAGGACGAGGCCGAACTCGAGGAATTCAAGCATCGTGTGGACCGCGCCAACAATGTGCGGACATTCCTGATTTCGCAGGACGAATCGGCCACCCTCGTCACCGCCACCTTCATTGAACGCACGCTGGATTACGGCGAGACCTTCAAGCACGTGCAGGACATGGTGATCCGCGAACGCGACGAGCACCATGAAATCTACGCTGCCGGCCAGCCCATGCTCACCGGGTGGGTCTACACCTACCAGCGCCAGATGCTCGGCATCTTCGCCATCACCGCGGTGGCCCTGGTGCTCTCTCTGGTGGTGTACATGCGCAACGTGCCGGGCATCGTCGCGCCAATCGTGGTGAGCGTGCTCAGCGCCATCTGGGGCTTCGGCCTCACCGGTTGGCTCAAAGAGCCCATCGAACCGCTCATCATGGTGGTGCCCATGCTGCTGGTGGCACGCGCCTTCTCGCACTGCGTGCAGTTTCTGGAACGCTTCTACGAAATCCTGCATGAAGTGAAGGACAAGAATCGGGCTGCCGCGCTTGCCCTCAGTGTGATGATGGCGCCCGGCATCCTCGGCATCATCACGGACGCCGCGGGCCTCTTTCTCATTGCAGTCGCGCCTATCCCGGTGATGGAGCGTTTTGCCATCTTCTGCGGCTTCTGGGCCTTGATCCTCATCCCGACGGACGTGTTCATGGCTGCCATCCTGGCCGCTGTGCTGCCCACTCCCGGCAACGTGGACCAGCTCATTGGCAAGAGCGACAAGAAAACCTGGCACGACAAGCTCATCGGCATGCTTGGCGTCATTGGCCGGCTGTCCCACGGCAAGCGCGCGCTCACCACAGGTATCGTCGTCTCAGCGATCAGCATACTGGCCTTCGTGAATGTATTCGGTCCGGTGCAGAAGCTCGAAATCGGCAACCCGGTGGAAGGCTCCAACCTGCTCTTCAACGATTCCGAATTCAACACAGCCGTGCGCGCAGTGAACTCGCACTTCCCGGGGCTCATGACCCTGGAAATCGTGCTGGAAGGCCGTGGCGTGCAAACCACCAAGGCAGTACAGCGCCTCGTCGAATCGGGCATGAAGGAGGCCACACCGGCACAATGGCTCAAGGCCATCACCGAGGCGGGCGTTCCGGAAACCGAAATCAAGTGGCTCTCCGGCCAGGAGTTCCTGAAGGGTGAGGAGCCCATGAGCTCCGAAGCCGTGATGGACCAAGTGGGGCAGGCCGGTCCGCGCTCACTGCGCGAGGCCGAGACCATCGCGGTCAGCTTCGACATCCAGCGCGCACTCGAAGCCTACGATAACCCGCCGGAGGCAACCCTCTCCTTTGCAGATTACCTGCCGGAAGCCAACCGCCTCTTTGGCGGCGGCAACCCGAAATGGGCCTCCATCGACCCGAGTGATGAATCTGTCAACGGTACTGTGACGGCGCTGCTCTTGGGGTCGAACGCCAAGAACTATGGGCATGTGTCCGACTTCACCATGCAGAACGGCACGATCTCGCTCTGGTACAAGAACAACAAGCAGGAGACCGTGGACATCGCGCTCGAACAGACCCGTGAAGTCCTGGACAAGGTTGGCGTGGAGCGGGGCAACTTCAATGTGCGCCTCGGCACTGGCGCCATCGCCCTGCAGCAGTCGGTCAACGATACGGTGGACTACTACCAGTACATCATTCTGGCGCTGCTGAACGCCATCATCTTTGTGGTGGCATCGCTCGCCTACCGCTCGATGGTGGCGGGCTGGATCCTGCTTATCCCGGTGAACCTCTCCAACATCCTGCTGGGCGGGGTGATGGTGACGATGGGCCTCGGTCTGGACGTGAACAGCCTGCCCATCGCGAGTATCGGTATTGGCGTGGGTATCGACTACGGCATCTACCTGCTCAGCCGCATCTGCGAAGAGTTCCAGGACGGCAAGCATTGGGGTGACGCCATCCAGCGCTCGGTGCAGACCTCCGGCAAGGCCATTTTCTTCACGGCGACCATCGTGATGATCAGCATCCTGCCCTGGTACTTCCTGTCCGAGCTGAAGTTCCTGGCGGACATGGGCCTGCTGCTCGTGATGGTGATGACCATCAACATGCTCATTTCACTCATCGTGCTGCCGCTGCTGGTGTACTGGTGGAAGCCTGCCTTCGTGCAGTCCGAGCACCAGCTCATCTCCGAGAAGCTCGACCTTTCGGAAATCGCGAAGACCGCCTGAGGGCGGTCTTTCCCCGGCAACAGAATCAAGCAACTTACAGTTCAGAGGTTTCTCTCAAGATGAAAACGCAAGTAAACGGAATGCGCGCCATGACCCTCGCCGGCGCGCTGATGATGGGGCTGACGGCCGGTGCAACGCAGGCGCAAGAAGCTGCGGCCGCCGGCGAACAGCTGGCCACGGTGCACATGGGCATTCCCCATGACGCCGTCTACGACATCACCATCAATGGCCAGGCCGGGGTGGCCGTGGGCGCCTTTGGCACCATCCTGGAGTCCCAGGATTCCGGCGCCTCCTGGAACAAGGTGGACAGCGGCACGGAGTTCGCGCTGCTGGGTGTGGCGGTGAATGGTGACAAGCGCATCATCGTCGGCCAGCGCGGCACCGTGCTGGTGGGCAAGGCCGATGGCGGCTGGGAGCCCGGCACCAGCAACACGGAGTCGCGCCTCATGCAGGTGGGCGTGAATGCCTCCGGTCTCGCCGTGGCAGTGGGTGAGTTTGGTACCGTGATGCGCTCAAAGGACTCCGGCAAGACCTGGGAAAAGCTCACCCTGGACTGGATGGGCTTCCGCGAAGACGGGTATGAGCCCCACCTCTATGCGGTGAACGTGGATGACAACGGCCGCATCGTGCTGGGCGGCGAATTTGCCTACGTCATCGTGTCCGAGGATGGTGGCGACACTTGGACCCTGCCCAACAAGGGTGAGAAGTCCATCTTCGCCATGCATTTCCTGCCCGATGGCAACGGCTTTGCCGTGGGCCAGGAAGGTCTTGTGATGAAGACCACCGACATGGGCGCCACCTGGACTGAAGTCAACACCGGCAGCATCGCCAATCTCTTTGGTGTGTGGTCTTCCAAGCATGGCGAAGTAGTGATCACCGGCCAGCGCGCACTCCTGCGCAGCAGCGACGGTGGCAACACCTTCACGTCCTCCAACGATCTGGAAATCGTGCGCAACTGGTTTGTGCCGATTGCGGTGGGCGAATCCGTGAGCAAGGCACCGGGCGGCGAGATGGTGGCCCAGGTCATCTACGTCGGCGGTTACATGGGCAAGATTGCGCGCCTGCTGCAGTGACTGTGGCGGATTTCGCACCGCAGCAACCGAGTGGTCGCAACAAAAATACAGAAATTTCGCTTAGGAAGCGTCCGAGTGGTTGAAAGTGGTGCTTTGATGGGCTAAGTTGTGACTCAATTGCTACTCAGCGGGGCGTATTGCGTCTCTTTGAGGCCCATAAGGCCTCAAGAGTGGTAGTAAAGCAACAAAAGTTTTGTTTCTGTCGGCAGCTAACACCGGCAGGAACTGAAAAAGCGCTGAGGGTTCTGTGCTACAGCTCAAGCTGGGGCAGGAACGGAATCAAAAGGCCGTCATCTTTAGAGAAGAGGAGAACGGGAGTGGCACAACACAACATCATGCGCGCTGCAATCGCCGCTGGCTTAATGGCCAGTGCCGCGTCTGCAAGTGCGGTGGACTTCAACATCACCGGATTCGTCCGGCAGGAGATTGCGGTCTCCATCACTGATGAGGCCTATAACCACAAGGCGTGGGATCCGGCGGTCGATCGGTCGACTTACTACCCGTCCTACACGCCGGGGAATCCATTTTTTACCGGGTTTAGTGGGGGCGCCAGTAATCTGGCCCAGCTCGACGCTAACAACACACCAATCGAATTCCCGGGCGTCGTGCCGGCAGCAGTCCCTATAGCCCTTGGGCCGTTGACCGGGGCAGTCGCCGGAAACTCCACGGCTACA